>CERE01032918.1_pt1 | contig 23281 bp, 22 predicted proteins | sample 530911 | NCBI WGS metagenome assembly CERE01 (sample SAMEA2621092, study PRJEB7988) | marine metagenome | biome: marine biome (ENVO:00000447); feature: mesopelagic zone (ENVO:00000213); material: "saline water (ENVO:00002010), including plankton (ENVO:xxxxxxxx)" | depth 800 m
CTGCACACAATCAAAAAATCAACAGCGCAAAACTTGATACAGGACAAGTGAAAAAAAATATCCCACTTTAAAATACCGCTCATTCATTAATCTCTGATTGATTCATAGCGCCCTACTTAATAAACCGGCCTATTTAATTAGAAGCATTATTACTTAGAAACGTTGTTATCTAAAAAAACATTACTTAAGAAGCTCTCACATGACCGAAAAATTACACTGGGACCCTGACCTCATTCAACGTTACAACCGTTCTGGCCCACGTTATACATCTTATCCGACAGCCGTCGAGTTTAATGTTGTTGAAAGTGACCAAGTGGAAAGAGACTTACTGAGCAAGCGTGACCCTAGCACCCCATTATCACTCTACTTACACATCCCGTTTTGTGCACATGTTTGCTATTACTGTGGCTGCAATAAAATAGTGACGAAGGATCGTGAAAAGTCAGAACCTTATCTTGATTTATTAAAATCTGAGATTGATCGTAAAGCAGAGCTTTTAGAAGGCCACCCTATCGTAGAGCAAATGCACTGGGGCGGGGGTACACCTACATTTCTTTCTGATGATCAAATGATTGATCTGATGGACCACTTGCGTAAGCGCTTTAATTTTAGCACCGCTAATAGTGCAGATTATTCCATTGAAATTGATCCACGTGAAATACGTCCAACAACATTAAAGCTATTGCGTAAATTAGGATTCAATCGCACAAGCTTTGGCGTTCAAGACCTAAATGAGAAAGTACAGCAAGCGGTTAATCGTATTCAACCTGAAAGTATGATTCGTGATGTCATGATTGAAGCTCGTGAACTCGGCTTCCGCTCTATCAATATCGACCTAATCTATGGCCTACCCCATCAAAACCAGCAAACATTTGCTGAAACACTTGATGTTATTATCGATATGTCACCTGATCGCCTTTCGATCTTTAACTACGCTCACCTCCCTGAACGCTTCAAGCCTCAGCGCCGAATTAAAGAAGAAGACCTACCAAGCCCAGAAGAAAAACTGGCTATTTTAGGAAATTGCATCACTAAACTTACTGAGGTGGGCTATCACTATGTGGGTATGGATCATTTCGCCAAAACAGACGATGAATTATCCAGAGCTCAAGCCAACAAAGAACTTCACCGTAACTTTCAAGGCTATACAACTCATGGTGACTGCGACTTAATTGGCTTTGGAGTATCCTCAATCAGCCAAATCAGTGACTGCTACCTTCAAAATAGTCCAGATATTAATATTTACGAAGAGGCTGTTACTAATAACCGTTTCCCTGTTGTGAAGTTAATTGAAACAAACACAGATGACCTTATTCGCCGTCACGTCATTATGGAGCTACTTTGTCACGACCAAATGATTTTCTCTGAATTGGATCAAGCTTTTAATATTGATAGCCGAGATTATTTTTCGGAAGAGCTGTCCAAATTAAGCCCAATGATTGAAGATGAATTACTAGAGGTGAATGAAAACGGTATTCATATTACCGATAAAGGCCGTTTATTAGTACGTAATGCTTGCATGGTATTTGATAGGTATTTACATGCGAATATTATTCAGAGCTACTCTTCAAGTGCTGATGCCAGTGCCAATAAAGAAACGAACCGCCCTCGTTTCTCCAAAGCAATCTAGCGGTAATGCTAAGCTAAGAGACTGTCCATTAATAAAAAGCTACCAGGAGGCTAAAGACCTCCTGGTTGACCTTGCCAAAACCCCCATTTTTGACCGTCATGATGAAGGTATACACGCTTTTCAAAAGGCTTTTCTTTAGATTCAAGAGTTCGCCTTAATGTCCTTGCTTTATCAAAAGCAGGCGCATCTACCCAATCCTGAATGTCAGTTACATACCATTGAATATAGGCTTCGGCATAATATGATCGACCTAGTAAATAAGGCTTCGAGAGATCCATTATATTTTTTAAACGTCCAGTGCCATAATAAAAACCACCTTGAGTACTGGCATGTTGGCTAGCTTCTTCATCAATAAAATCATAACGATAATTTAAGGTTATACGTTTACGCTGACTACCTTCAACTTTGATGACCTTGGTTTCTTTTTCACGAGATAACAATTTGTGGTTAAACAACACTTCTAACATCGCAGCATCCTTATGCTTACTGCCTCGATCAATACTGTAAGGAATTGCAAAACCCTGCCAAAACAAAGGCTGCTGTTTCAGTGCCGCATCAATAATACGGATTGCTTCATTTCTAGTTAACACAGGTTGAGCTGATATTGATGCCCAAGCCATAGTACTGGTGAAGAAAAATATAAGTATTGAAGTTAAAAATCTATTCATAAACAACTACATAAAAGGTTAAGAAAAATTACTCATCTTATGCAAAGCATAGACTTTGATACGAATCTCTGCGTAATCAGGAGCAAACTTTATTATTTAGTTTAAATAGAGTTGCTTCACTACCGTTTAGTGTCATGCGTTTGTCATAAAGTAATTTTACAGTAGGTCATCTTTTACAGACCTAGAGATGAGATATGACAATGACTGGCCTTTCTCAAGAACGTGTTCAACAAGCAGCAGTACAGAATATTGGATCGCTCACTAAGCCACTGGAATCAAAGCTTGTAGCTAGTTTCAGCAATGACCCAGATGAAATTTACCGCGCGCAGGTATTTCGAGCAAATGTATTCAATTTAACTGAAACAAATCAAGATAAAGACCCTTTCGACGATATTTGTTTGCATCTAATTGTTAAAGACAGTCTTTCGAATAGCATCGTTGGCTATAGCCGTATTATCACTAGCGATCTGATTTCTTCACCTGCTGAGTTCTATACCGCCAGTGAATTCGATATCGCTCCAATTATTCAACCTCACTCTCGCTATATGGAGATTGGGCGCACCAGCGTGGATCCAAACTTCCGTAGTGGTGCCGTTATTGGATTACTGTGGTCTAAAATAGGCCAGTATATGAATGAACATAAGATTGACTATCTTATGGGCTGCGCCAGTATCTCGATGCAAGATGGCGGAGCAAAAGCAATTTCAGTAGTAAACCATTTGCGCGAGAATCACTTTACTAACAATGAACTCCGCGCAACACCACGAATTCCTCTACCACAATTTGATATCGATATTGATGGTAAGCAACACATTCCGGCTCTGCTAAAAACCTACATTCGTATGGGAGCTAAGGTGTGCGGTGAAGCTTTTTTAGATCGTGATTTTAATGTTGCTGACGTGGTTATTCTATTAGCAAAGAAAGATATTAAAGCACGCTATTTACGTCACTTCGCTTAGGAGTGACTTGTTAGCCTTAGGGAATCAACAACAATATGTATCAAGAAAAAATAAGACCAATACTGCGCTTAGTTCGTGCATTTAATTATTTGGCGTTAGTCATCATTATTGTCCCTATAATATTTAGCACTCCGGCAAAAAGACTTCCTAAACGCAGAGAGTTAGCCAGTTTTTTATATCGTAGATTTTACAACGCTTTGAATGTAAAGCTCATAGTCAAAGGCACACCGACAGCTACCCCTTCATTGTGGACTTGCAATCACATCTCTTGGCTCGATGTTTTATTATTAGCAGGCAACAATACCGTTGATTTCATAGCAAAAACAGAGGTTGGAGAATGGCCTATTGTCGGCTCTATTGTTAAGAAATCAGGCACCATTTTGATTCATCGTGAAAATAAATTTCAAGCTTATCGCTCATTGCCCCAACTGCAAGAACGAATGCAATCAGGATCATCAATTCTTGTATTCCCTGAAGGCACTACGACCGATGGAAGATCGACACTGCCCTTCAAACCTATGTTTTATCAAGTTGCAATCCGAGAAAAGGCTATGATCCAGCCAATCGTATTGCAATATTTTGACTCAAATGGCGAAATAACAGACTCTGTTGCTTTTCTTGGGGAAGAAGATTTCCTGACCAGTTTTAAGCGAATTCTCAAACAACCCAAAATCATCGCAAGTATACACTTTTTACCCGCATTGCCCGCACACGAATATCATAGGAAGCAGCTTGCCGAAGTTAATCAACAGGCTATTAACCATAAACTCATGCAGAACAGTAATGCTAACAGCCAAATAGAAGGATCTCTTATCAAAACCGAACTTTCAGAAGCTTATAACTCGTAGAAACTCATCCCCTAGGTCGTAAGCGCTAGAATCTCTGCTAAGATTTAAATAGATTCCATTATTTTAGATAGAGGATTAACGTGAATAACCTAAGTATTGCTGCAGCGGTAGAAAATATATTTGAACTAATGAAAGCACTTGATGATTCTTATTGGGAAGCTAATACCTGCGAAGAAAAAGATTATATTTATAATTTATCCAGTATTTTAGCCAACGAGTATATTGAATTAAGCAAAGTCAGTGTGCAGGATCACCACTTTGATTACGAAGTCATTTCTCTCAGCCAAGAAGCATTAAAACAGGCCCTGACTCAATTTCAGCTACGCATACCTAAACAAATTCGTCGCCAAACTACGCTCAGCAAATTGAATACGTTACTCAATAGACTAATAGTGTCTCTGACACCTAGCTAACATATTCTCTTTAGATTAAAAGAACTGCCTATCAATATGCTTATTTGTTAAAATCGCTGGCTTAAAAAACCAGCTGATTTTCAACAATTACGACTTCACTTCTACAATCCCGTCCAGCATCCTTAGCGCTATATAAGGCTTCATCTGCCGCTGCAATTAACTGGTCAGGCAAATAACTACTATCAGGTTCACACCAAGCTAACCCCATACTTACAGTGACAATATTTCCAGCATTTGAATACTCATGGGGAATACTTAAACTATCCAGTGCTTGCTTTAAACGTTCAGCAACAACTAACAAACCTTCGGGCTGAATAGAAGGTAGCAAGACAATAAACTCTTCTCCACCAAAACGAGCTACAAAATCTCTAGGGCGCTGAACAACTGACTTTAACTGTTGAGCAAGCTTAGTTAAGCACTTATCTCCTTCCAAATGCCCGTAATGATCGTTGAAAGACTTAAAGTGATCAACATCGATCATAATTAATCCCATATTGCCTTTCTCTCGACAAGCTCGACGCCACTCAGCACTATAAAACTCATCAAAGTAGCGACGATTCGCAATATTAGTTAAGCCATCTGTCATTGATAAAGATGATAAGCGACGAAGCTCTTGTACTTGACGTAAGTGCAACTTGAGACGAGCGCGAGTTAACATAGGTCGTCCGAAAGGCTCTGCAATATAATCAATTGCACCTGATGTTAGAGCAAGCAGTTCAATACGCTCATCAGCCTCTCCCATAATAATAATGGGGACGTTGCGCATCATAGGATGGGCTAGCCAAACTTGACAAAACTCAGGGGTTTTATCCAATAAAAAATCGTAATTCAACAGTAATAAACTCGGTATAATATTGATATCCTGTAGCCAGGTATCAAGCTGAGACTTTCGGACAATACTCGTAACCCGAGCATCCTCTGATAATAAATCACCAATCAATGACTGCCTTTTTAATCCTTTATCAGCGATCAAGACTAATGGTCTTGTATCCATGCTCACCTGCTACCCGATTTTAAGTTATTAAATTTAAGAATATCAAAACTAAATTAAACACTTATACCGCTCAGTTACTGACTGAACAAGTATTTACTTGCCTCTTTATAACATCGACCAATTATATAAAGACTTTAATTATTGCACTAATCAACCTAAACTTAGAATTTTAGACCTATTCAAAGTTAGAGATATTTTAACATGACGACAGTAATGCCTTTTTTTCGAACAGCTATTACAACCTGTATTATATCTGTTCTATTTATTAGTGGCTGCGATACAAAAAACGAAGCGCAAAAAGAAACTGCTAACTCTATAAAACCTAAAGCAGCTATAAGTGTCAATGAAAAGAAAGCTAACTTTTTTGCTTATTTGCATCCAATGATCGAACAGGTCAATAAAGAAGTTTTATCACAACGTGAAATGCTACTGAGTATGCAAAAAGAATTACCTAACTTGTCTCAACAGAAAATCGAAATATTAAACGAATACACACATACTTATCGAGTTGATAAAGAGCTGCCAATAGAACAAAAAATAGAGAAGTTAAAACGTAAAATCAACACCATTCCTGCTTCATTGATCCTTGCTCAAGCAGCCAATGAGTCCGCCTGGGGGACTAGCCGATTTGCACGCGAAGGTAATAATTACTTCGGGCAATGGTGTTATAGCAAAGGCTGTGGATTAGTGCCTCTCGGTCGAGATGATGGGGCAAAGCACGAAGTTGCAAAATTCAATAGCCCAAAAGATTCTATTAAAAGCTATATCCGTAATTTAAACAGCCACCCTACGTACAAAACTCTTAGGGAGTTACGAACTCAGTCGCTCTCTAACGGAAAAAAACCAAGTGGAGAGTTATTAGCTGAAGGCTTACTTGGTTATTCAATACGTCGCGAAGAATACGTAAAGGAAATTCAAAGCATGATCCGCTATAATAAGCTTAGTCGTTTTGATTCAGTAACTTCAGATAAAAACGAAACCAGCGTTTCAGGTAAGGGATAAACAGTGACTACTAAAGATCGTCGATTTAGTGACCGATATGAGGGAGCGAACTTAAAACTAGAATTGCGCCCTAATTATTGGTTTGGCTTAAAAAAACAAAAGTCTCAAGCTTTAGTGACCAACTTCGCAATTGGTGGCATAAACATTATTACGCCATTAAAACTAAAGATTGGTCAGCGCATCCACGTCACTTTACTAAGTGAGTTCCACAATATAAGACAATTACCCGCAGAAATTGTTCGTTTTGATGGTAAAGACTCTGAATATCGATATCGCTATCGCTATGGTTTACGTTTTAACTTTAATAAGCTTCCTGAAACGGCCAGTAACAACACCCTTTTTCTCCTAAAACAAATAGAGCTGGCTATCCGAAATACATTGATCGCTTCATAAGTTAATTACAAATTAACCTTCATGCTGACTATATCAGTTTGGCTCTAATCAAATTAAAACGGACTATTAGCTTTTATCAAGATAGTCCCTATACAGAATCAGTAATATATTTAAGGCACCTTCATGAGCAGTAACATTCTCGTTCTCAACTGTGGAAGCTCTTCCATTAAGTTCGCTATTTTCGACATGTCCAAGCAAGAAGTACTCATTAGCGGTTTAGCCGAACGTTTATACGAGTCTCAACCAAACATAAACTGGAAAGGTCAATTCAATGGCGAAGCAACTATTAATGATCAAGGGCACCAAGCTGCTCTAGATAAACTTGCGTATCTATTGAACGAATGGAATGTGCTTGATTCTCTTTCTGGCATTGGGCATCGAGTTGTACACGGCGGTGAAAAATTTTCAGCATCTACGCTTTTGAATGAAGACAATATCAAGGCGCTTAATACAATAAGCCACTTAGCTCCCCTTCATAATCCAGTTAATATGCTCGGCATTGAAGCTTGTCACCAGCTATTGCCTGACTTGCCACAGGTCGCTGTTTTCGACACCGCGTTTCATCAAACAATGCCTGAGCACGCTTATCTTTATGCCGTTCCACAAGCTTGGTATGAAGACCATGGAGTGCGTAAATATGGTTTCCATGGCACCAGTTATCGATACATTGCTCAAGCCTGCGCTGAACAATTAAATAAACCTGAAGAAGAGCTCAACATTATCTGTGCTCATCTCGGTAACGGATGCAGCGCAAGTGCCATTTTAAACGGCAAAAGTGTTGATACCAGTATGGGATTAACACCCCTTGATGGTCTTATAATGGGAACGCGCTGCGGCAGTATTGATCCTGGTTTAATCGAATTCATGATGAAAGCAGAAAATGCTAGCATTGAAGATATAATGACCACCTTAAATAAAAAGAGCGGGTTATTAGGATTATCTGGCTGCAGCAACGATATGCGTACATTATTAGTAGAAGAAGAATCCGGCAATGAAAAAGCCAGCCAAGCAATTAATGCCTTTTGCTACCGTATTGCTCGTGAATTAAGCGCTTTATCTGCCTCTCTTCCTGATATTGACGCTGTAGTATTCACTGGAGGAATTGGTGAACATGCTGCTTCGATTCGCCAGCGCATTATCAATTTCTGGCCAAACGCTAAAATTACCCTAGACCAAGATCTAAATGAACAGTCAGGGAATGAACAAGGTCTTATTAGCCTGCCAGATAGCCCAAAAGTTATGGTTATTGCAACTAATGAAGAATTAATGATCGCCCAAGACTGCTACGAGTTATGCAACAATGATTAATATTTTTATCGCACCAACAGGTTTACACAGTGGCTTAAGTAGCATCAGTATTGCACTGCTTCACGCTCTTGATACGCAAGGAATCAAAGCTTCGTTCTTCAAGCCTGTCGCTCCTTATAACGAAGGTGAAGTAGAACGCTCTACACAGATGGTTAAGCAAAACTATCCATTGAATCCCCCCCAGCCAATGCCCCTTAAGCAAGCGCAACAACTTATTAGTACTGGGCAGCAAGATCGCTTACTAGAAGACTTAGTAGGCATGCACCATATAGCGACCCGTGGCACGGACGTAACGATCGTTGAAGGCCTTGTGCCTGATCGCAGTGAACCCTATACCGCCAAAATCAATGCCGAAATCGCAAAGGCTTTAAACGCTGATGTAATTCTAATCAGCAGTGCTGAAAATCGTTCTAATAGCGATATCCAAGCCGATATTAATTTAAACGCGGCTATTTTCGGCGGCTTTAAATCAGGCAATATCATTGGTGCCATTATCAATAAATTTGGTACGCCCGTAGAATCTCATTTCATGCAATCAAATGGCGATGAAAATGATGCTCAACGCATTGAGAAACTGCCAAAAATTGAAATAAATAACTGCCGCCTTCTAGGTACTATCCCTTGGCAGCGCAATCTCATTAGCCCAAGAACGTTAGATATCTCACGTCAGCTACATGCCGATGTAATTAATGAAGGAGATCTTGCTACACGTCGAATCAATACAATTACTTTATGCGCTCGTACTCTTCCAAATATACTTAATCGTTTAACCGCAGGGACATTAATAGTAACCCCTGGCGATCGCGTTGATATTATTTTGGCTTGTGCATTAGCTGAAACAAACGGCACTCCCCTAGCCGGCTTAATTTTGACTGGGGGTCTGCAGCCAAAAGACGATGTACTTCGTCTTTGCCAAAAAGCAATTAATAATGGCTTACCGATTCTCAGCACTGAAAGTGATACGTTTGCCTGTGCTAGCCAATTAAATCGCATCAATAGCGCAGTACCTGAAGATGACCTACAACGTATTGACCTTATTCGAGCGCATATTACTGATCACATCGACATTCAGGCCTTGCTTAGCGCGATTAACGCCCCTCATGCGGTTCGCTTAAGCCCAGCAGCATTTCGATTCCAACTTGTTGAACGCTCACGTGCCAACATTAAACGCATTGTATTGCCTGAAGGCGAAGAGCCAAGAACAATTCAAGCAGCTGTCACCTGCCAGCAACGCGGAATTGCCCAATGTATTTTACTCGGTAAAAAAGACGCTATTTTACAAGTTGCTGAAGCACAAGGCATTGAATTACCAAGCACTCTAGAAATTCTAGATCCTGACGACATTCGTGAAAGCTATGTGCCGTCTATGGTCGAATTGCGTAAGCATAAAAACCTAACTGCCCCTATGGCCAGTGCGCAATTAGAAGATAACGTAGTTCTAGGTACCATGATGTTAGCCCTAGATCATGTTGATGGCTTGGTCTCTGGTGCAATCCACACAACAGCTAATACCATTCGTCCCGCAATGCAGCTGATTAAAACAGCACCAGGCGCCAAACTAATTTCATCTGTGTTTTATATGTGCTTGCCTGAACAAGTTCTGGTCTATGGTGATTGCGCTGTAAATCCTGATCCTAATGCAGAAGAACTTGCGGATATTGCAATTCAAAGTGCAGACTCAGCATTGGCTATGGGAATCGAACCTAAAGTTGCCATGATTAGTTACTCTACTGGTGTTTCTGGTTCGGGCAGTGATGTTGAGAAGGTGAAGCAAGCAACTGCTATTGCAAAAGAATTGCGCCCAGACTTGATCATTGATGGTCCTCTTCAATATGATGCTGCTACCACAGAATCTGTTGCCAAGAGTAAGGCTCCAGATAGCCCTGTCGCAGGCAAAGCAACAGTATTGGTATTTCCAGATCTAAATACGGGTAACACAACCTATAAAGCGGTGCAACGTAGTGCTAACGTAATTAGTGTTGGTCCTATGCTGCAAGGCTTACGCAAACCAGTAAATGATTTATCAAGGGGCGCATTGGTTGAAGACATTGTATACACTATTGCCTTAACCTCGATACAAGCACAACAACTGAAGTCATAGGGAACGATATGCGCGGAAAAATAACGGCAATAATTGCCAGCAGCCTACTTTTTATTAATGTTATTTTTTGGTGCTCAATGCTTTTCATAATGACACCGATTAAGTTTTTACTCCCTGAAATAGCGGTTCGAAAGATAATGGACCCTATTTTCAGCACCATTGCTGGCGCTTGGATTTCTTGCAACAGTGGTTGGATGAAATTAACCCAACCTACTTGCTGGGATGTTGAACTTCCAAGTAATTTAGACCCTAAAGGCTGGTACTTCGTTTCGAGTAATCATCAAACTTGGGTCGATATTTTCGTGCTTCAGCATGTCCTAAATGGAAAAATACCTTTTCTTAAGTTCTTTCTAAAACAAGAACTTATTCGCGTTCCTATTATGGGACAAGCTTGGTGGGCGCTTGATTTTCCATTTATGAAGCGCTTCTCAAAAAGCTACTTAGAAAAACACCCTGAAATGAAAGGTAAGGATATTGAGACCACACAAAAAGCTTGTGAGAAGTTTAAATATATACCAACCAGTGTTATGAATTTCTTTGAAGGTACACGATTTACACCCGAAAAGCATGAAAAGCAAAACTCTCCTTATAAGCATTTATTGCTACCAAAATCTGGTGGTTTTGCTTTTGCTTTAAATGCCATGGGAACTAAATTCCAATCGTTGCTCGATTGCACAATCATTTACCCTAACGGCATTCCGAGCTTTGTCGATTTCATGCAAGGTAAAGTGCCTGAAATCACCGTACGCATCCGTGAAGTACCAATTCCTGCTGAGTTTTGCCAAGGTGATTACGAAAACGATCCTGAATTTAAACAACGCTTCCAAGCGTGGGTTTCAGATTTATGGTCAGAAAAAGATAAGCAAATAGAAGCGTTAAAAAAGGCCCACCCTGAAAGCGTGATAAGCGATCATACAAGCCTTGTGTAACCCTAAGCCATCACACAATTCCGGCCGTTTGCTTTCGCTAAATAAAGCATACGGTCAGATTCCCTCAGTAATTTATCTGGCTGATCTTGTAAGGTAGGTATCATTGCAGCAACACCTATACTAATAGTGACTTTTTTAAGCTCAGAGCCTTTATGTTCGATTTCAAGATTACTAATTTTTCGACACATTCCTTCGGCAAGATTTTGCGCTCGACTCAAAGACATCTTGGGCAGCAAGACAATAAACTCTTCACCACAGTAGCGAGCAACCAACTCTCCTGATCGTTGCCCGTAAGACATTAACGCCTCACTTACTTGCCTTAAGCATTGATCACCTGCTTGATGGCCATACTGATCATTAAAATTTTTGAAGAAGTCGATATCAATCATTATTACCGCAAGTGAATCTTGAGCCCGCACCGCTCGACGCCACTCATTGTTATAGCAATATTCCAGGTGGCGGCGATTTGCCAAACCAGTTAACGCATCTGTTGTGGAAAGTAAATGGAGCTCTTGGCTTAATAAGGTTAAGCGCTGTGCTTCTAACGCTAGCAAGTGATTTTTAACATAATCTATACGTGAATCACGTTCCATTAGATAGCCAAGATAAATCCCCATTGCCAGTAAAAGAACCCAAAAAAGAATAAATAAAGCACGAGCAGTGTCAACCAAAGCATCCAGCTCTGAGTTATACGATTGAAAATCCTGATTATATGAAAAGATAATATAGCTAATAAAAACGGTCGTAGACGCTAAAATAATTGGCCTTAGAAACGATCTCAATGAAATTAAAATAAATACTTGCCAAGGAATCAGGCCAAAGTGATAAGCGTAGCTATAGGGTTCATCTAAAATATTGATAAAGACTAAAATACTTAAACCGATAATGATCATACCCATGGTAACAACGGGAACAACCCAGCGCATCAATTGACGATTAAATAGAATAGTTACTGCCGTCAATAAGGCACCGGCAATAAAAACACGAATAAACCACAGGGTGTTTTTATATTCATTTCCTATGGCATAATCTGACACACCGAACGAAAGGTAAAAGAGAATACCAAATGACAGCACGTTGCGCGAAGATCTCATAAAAGCTGAACTACTATGGAGCTTGTAATCCGTTTCTATATCTTCAGCGAAATATAACCTTTTAGAACCCGACAACAAGCCTTGATAACGATCAATTTGCTTCTCTAAATGAGCTAAATGGTCACTAAACGCTTGTCCCTGTAATGCCACAAATTACTCCATTTATATGGCTGCGCAAAAACGCAAACAAAATCCCTATCACCACCACTTTACATCAGTGTAAACTCTAAACCTAGTACGATGACAACTCGTTTACATTAAAATGAGACTTATTAAGCGTATAATTTCAATACATACATATTAAACCAACAGGAAAATTAGCAGCATGAAGGTTTTCGACGATATCAGCTTATCCATTGGCAATACACCTCTAGTACGTATCAACAAGCTAACTAAACATCCAAATTTATTGGTTAAAATAGAAAGTCGCAACCCTGCACAATCTGTTAAATGCCGTATTGGCGCCAATATGATTTGGCAGGCTGAAAAAGACGGATCATTAAAGCCAGGAATGGAAATAATTGAACCAACCAGTGGTAATACAGGGATTGCTTTAGCAATGGTAGGCGTTTCCAGAGGCTATAAAGTCACTCTCACAATGCCAGAAACAATGAGTATTGAGCGCCGTAAAGTAATGAAAGCCCTGGGTGCTAATCTTGTTTTAACAGAAGGCCCTAAAGGAATGAAAGGCGCTGTTGATAAAGCAAACGAATTGGTCGAAGCTTCTAGTGGCAATGCCATCCTTCTACAGCAATTTAATAACCCTGCAAACCCTGCTATCCATGAACAAACAACCGGCCCTGAAATTTGGCAAGATACTGAAGGAAAGGTTGATATTTTCGTTGCGGGTGTTGGTACTGGTGGAACTATTTCCGGTGTTAGCCGTTACATCAAGAAGCAGCAAGGTAAAGCGATTACAACGGTTGCCGTTGAACCTGCTGATTCGCCATTAATCACCCAAACAAAAGCTGGCGAAACGTTAGTACCTGCCCCCCATAAAATTCAAGGTATTGGCGCTAACTTTATCCCGGGCAATCTTGATATCGACTTAGTAGATGAAGTAGAGACTGTAGGAAACGATGAAGCTATGGCAATGGCACATCGCTTAATGGCCGAAGAAGGTATTCTTGCAGGCATTTCATGCGGAGCGGCTCTTGTTGCAGCGCTTCGCCAAGCCGAAAAGAAAGAAAATCAGGATAAATGCATTGTCGTTATTCTGCCAGACTCTGGAGAGCGCTATCTAACATCACCTCTCTTCGCGGGTATGTTTACGGATTAATAACCAAACGATACAAGGTGTGTGATCTTGCACCTTGTATCGACTTTGCATTGCAAATCCTATACTTCTAACGCTGTTAAATTAGAGACCACCAATTAGTGCTTCAAAACGAAACATAATAATGGGCGTTAGATCATAATAATTAGTATTAGCGACTTCTAATTCAGGCGTCACTTCAACAAATACCCAATCTTGGTAAACCATTCTTCGGTATCGAAAACCAACACCATAATTATTGAAGCTCATATTATTATGATCTTCACCACTTGCGCGCAAATAGTACGCCAATGCTTCTTTTGGATTCAGCTCATGATATAAGCTAAGCCTATAATCAAACTCAAAATATCCATTATCAACTTGGTACTCAGACCCAATTTCAAAACGAATTAAACGATCAATATTTAAGGGTCTATTAATTTGCAATCGTGTACTTTCCCCTAAACCATCTTTTACCGACCACTCAAATTTTTGCGTAATCCTAGTATTAAATGCTTCAAAATAATCTAGACGGCGAAAACGCAGTCGAGAAAAAAAATCAACGGGCAACCCCCATTTAACACCATTATCAAAACTAACATTCCAGTTTTCAGTTGCTTTCAGCATAAAGCGCAAAGCTGTAGAGTATTCAACATCCTCTACAGTATCTACCGCATTATTTTGTCGCTCATCATCATCTTCCGTTGACTGAACCAGTAAACTAAAGCGTTCATCAGTGTTTGGCACCACCAAGCGGACACTAATTCCGTAGTTGTAATCAACTAATTGACCAATTTCTCGACGTGTAAAAAAAGAAAGTTTTGCCCGGGTTCCAGAAATCTCATCATCAATAACATCATCACCAAAAAAGGTATCAACAAAAAAGCTATCAACACTATAAGAAACACCATCGATATAATCTTTAAGCCAATCATGACTGTCATCAATAAGAGTTATCTTGGTCGGCACCTCTTTCTTAGTTTGTGAAAAGTCGATATCCGAATTGCCACCGCCTTCAGTGTATTCAAAAGACTTTAGAATACTCTCTTCAGCCGCTAACAACGGCTGGGAATAAACCATAAGAATCAAATATAAATACAGTAAGAACTTCTTCATTAATGAATAGGGTCGTGATGAATTAATACATCCGCACGAGGGTATTTTTTAAGAATATCAGCTACCAGTTTTTCACCCTCTTCATGAGCATCAATTAATAGACAATCATTGTTAAAATCTAAATGAAGTTGAATAAATTGAACATTCCCTGACTGTCTGGTCTTAATATCATGACATCCTAAAAACATATCATTATCTGCAACCAACTGTTTAACAAATAGCTCTACTTCAGGATCAAGTGCATGATCCATCAACATATTAAGAGCCTCTTTTCCAATACCGTAAGCACTATGTAATAAGGCGATAACAATCACACCTGCAATAAGAGGATCAAGCCAGAACAAACCGCTACTCGCTCCAATTAAGGCAAAGATAACTGCAATATTCGCTAATACATCACTAACATAATGAGCAGAGTCAGCTTTAACGGCCAAAGATCCGGTACGTAAATAAACCCAGCGCTGATAAGCAATTAAAATTAGGGTTAAGATTAAAGATACTGCCATAACCCAAATAGCCCCTTCCCAAGCAACCAACTCTTTCGGATTAACCATTCGCTCCCCTGCATGTAATAACAAAACAAAAGCGGAACCAGATATAAAAGCTGATTGCATAAGGGCTGCCAAGGATTCTGCTTTACCATGACCAAAAGGATGCTCTTTATCCGCTGGAGCAAAGGCTAAACGGATTGCAAAGAAGTTAATTAAAGATACGATAATATCAAGGCTAGAATCAGCGAATGAAGCTAATACACTAGAAGAATCACTATCTAGCCATGCAAATCCTTTCATTAGTATTAAGCATGCTGCTACACACATTGAAAAAATAGCGGCGCTTTGAGTAAGGCGCCCATCACCACTGGTATCCATCGAAGTGTCCTGAATTTTATTTATAGCAATAGCCTAAAGTGTAATATTAGTAACAAGATTCAACCAGAAACAAATCAAATAATATATTTTGAGTACTAGAGCGCAAAATGTAACTTGATTCATACCAATTGCTGATACAAACTATTAGCAATAAAGACTTCTTATCATTATAACCTAAAAGCATTACATGCCGCCAAGTAAGCTAATAATTAGAATACTTGTCTGCCCATGACTGGAACATAAATAATGGCTATTAAAAACGCACTCATTGTAGATGACTCAAGATCTGCACGCATCATGTTAAAGCGCTTACTCGAAAAGATGAATGTTGGATCACTGGCCGTGGAAAGTGCCGAAGAAGCCATTAAATACTTAGAAGAAGAACGTCCTGATGTGATTTTCATGGACCATATGATGCCCGGTATGGACGGACTAGAAGCCACTCAAACCATCAAAAACAACCCAAAGACCAAAAGTATTCCCACCATCATGTACACCTCAAAAGAGGGAGATGGATATAATGTTTTAGCTAAGTCTCATGGTGCCAGCGGTGTACTACCGAAGCCCGCAGATCAACAAGCAGTTATGGCCGTAATAGATTCGCTCAGCGAACACGCAGCGAATGATATGCCCATAACCAATGTAACATCCGACTCAATTATTACGCTCGAGCAAGTTGAAAGATTAATTAAAGCTCGCCTCAATAATTCTGTATTAGCCGCTAAAGCTGAAATAAGTGCTGGCTTAGATGGCGTTAGCCATCAACTCGTTCAAACACAAGAAGAACGCTTAGTGATAGCAGAAAGAAGATTAAAACAGCAGTTAGAGCCTTTGCAAACAAAAGTCACGGCCTTGAATAATGATAACGATTTATTTAAGCGCTTACAGCCTCAGATACAAAAACAAGCGTTCGTCATTGCTGATAAAATAACCAGAAAGAAAGTTGATGAACTGCAACAAGCAACAGAATTGAAACTAAATGCTTTGCAGGAAATGCAAACCAAAGAAATCTCAGAAATAAACAAAAAAATTAAAAATGCTAAGCGCTCAGGTATTTGTTTTGGTGCAATACTGGGCTCAGGTATCGCCATCGCTAGTTATTTTTTTCTGCTGTTAAGATAGCGCCTTCATTTTAATTTCTTATGCCTTAATTGCTTGTGTCGCACTATGACCAATAGTGTGACTTCTTATTGCCATAAATCACTATAAACATTTACCTATTCCTTCTAAAGCCCTATAACAATCGTTAAACTAAGTGAATAATAATTCAAATATCTCACCACGTTTACTTTAGGGATGATCCATGAAGCTAAGATTAATAGCTATATCACTTATACTACTTTCATCAGGTTGCGCCATGACAACACCGCTGGTTGTTGCAGGAGCAGGCGGACACGCTATCGCACGTTATGAAGAAGACATTAAGGTTAGAGGCGCTGCAGCACTTCAAGAAGAACCCGACCTTTTGACCTACTCTGTTGAAGCTATTGCTCGTAACAAAGAAGCTGAAGCCGTGATTACTTATACAAAAGGGTTAACTAACGACGACTATAGCACTAATATAAAATCACTTGCGCTTTATCAAATTGGTTTGCTTTACATGAACCCTTATAGTGAATCACGCAACGATGATAAAGCACTAGCCTACTTTAATAAGCACTTAGCTCAACATCCAGACTCTAAGCTACGTCCAAAAATCAAAGCCAAAATTGCACTGATTAATCAGCGAAAATCTAAAAGTAATCAGCCAACAGCAAAAGAACTTTTAAAACTTGCTGACCGAATGGCCTTACTCGAGCAGCCCACTACTCCTTTTGATGCTGAACTCACCCCAATGAGTGAAAGAGCTATTTCAAGCGATCGAATTGACGATGCTGAAAGTGTCTATTTAATCCTTTACAGCAATAAAGCTTCATCAGATGAAATGAGAGCGAAAGCATTGTACCAGCTCGGGTTAATCTATATGAGTGAATACAACACGCACCACAGCAATAGCAAGGCCATTAAGTATTTCAGAATGATAAAAGAAGAATTCCCGAATACGAGTGTTGCAAATAAATCAGGTAAGCGCATATCTCAAGTTATTAATCGCCAATAGCTCAACTACCCTTAACTTAGCCTTATATATAACTCGTAAATTAGTTGCTAAGTTAAGGATCTCCCGATCACAACTAACCTATTCAATCCAATAAACGTCATCATAATCATCAACGCACTCTTCCTGAAAATCATCAGCCCCATCATCACAAAGTAAATCCACAATCAATATAACGGGGCTATCACCACTGGTTTCAACAAGTGCTTCCAATAATAAAAGTCGTTCTTGTGTGTCTGTTGCATCGTCTATTGCATCATCAATATCACTACACTGACTATAAGTAGAACAGTCAAACTCGACACCATCATAAGTAATCACATCGTCATCAGATTCCTCTAATCCTGATGCACCTGTTCTCATAATCATATTAAATGTTTCACCGGTCTCATCACTAGGTGATTCATCTTGCTCTATAAAAGTAGCCGCTGTTAAACTTTGAGCTTCAATTGTTGCCTCAACATCGATCTCATATTCAAGCCCCCATTGCGGAGTAAAATCTGTAATCTCAAAAGGTAGTATCTGCCACTCAGAACTGGCATCGGTATCTTCCTTATAAAGCATGCATAATTTGGGTTCATATAAACCACAGTCTGAACGATAATGAGCAATATCCCACGTATAATCACCAACACCCTCGCAATCAGTTTCAAAACTTGTCTCAGATGCTGAACATGATACTGCCAACAATGTCAGCTCATCATTTTCTGCAGAAAAACTTAACTGAATGACTTCGCTATCACGATAAGACTCTGCCAAGGTATTACAATCATCTTCCTCACAAGAAAAGGTTTTCTCACCTGCAATAGTCCAAGTATCATCATAGTTATCAAGTAAAATATCACTCGACATGTAAAATGTTAGTACAAAATTATTATCCGTAGGATCAAAGACTTCCGAACTATCAATGCTGTTAAAACTATAGAACTCATCATCACCATTATCATCATACTCGACCTCAATGCTGACGGTATAACGCGTACCCCACTCAAGGTCATCAAACCCTGACTGATCAATAGTGCTGACCACAAACTCATCATCGGTATCAAAGCGCATACGCAGGCACAAATCAGTTGAAGTGCTATCACACGCTTCTCGATAATAATCAATATAAGCCGTTTCTGTCGTTGGACTGTAGCTTGAGCCTAAATCCCACTCACAACCGAGTAGTAGTAAACTGATAGCGACTATATATATTTTATTCATTTCAATTTTTTCCGAATGACAGGTTGAGCATACATCGAGTAGAGTTGATATTTCACAGCATCAGACTCATCACCAGCACGCTGCTGAATAACATCTAACCCAGGCTGAATATCACCATAATCCGCTAAAGGCTCAACATGACCTAAATCTGATAATAATTTATGTGCAGCAAAGTTAATTGGGAAGCATGCATAACCCGCAACAATTTGGCGATCGACTTCTTCTGCTAGACTCAACGCAGAAGCAAAAGCTTCATCATCTATTTCTTTGCCAAAAGTAACTTGAATACGACCTTTCTTCCCCATTAAGCCAGTAACTATACTGATAACATCCTCGTTCTCAGTCTTCTGGTAATCTTCACCGATTGCTTTAGCAGCTAATTCTCTCGCTTTAAGAATATCGCAAGGGTCAAACTCATAGCTAATACTCACAGGGATTGGGTTTAATACCTGTAACGAGGTAGCAAAACTTTCTTTATTCACACGCCCTGCAAGTCCTAACATTTTTAAAACCGCAGTATCAGTTTCATCTATACCATTTTTTGCACGCCCTTCACGCTGAGCAATCCAAACTGATTGCCCTTCTTCAATCGAGTGCCTGATATATTTAGACAATAGTTGCAATGCTGATAACTTTTCTCGTTTAGCGACAATAGAACGCTTAACAATAAAACTTTTATTCAATCGCATAACATCACCCACTACTGGGTTCTTCAAAAGATTATCACCAATAGCGATACGGCCTGTTTGCCTATCATTAATATGTAAGGCGTAATTCACTAAAGTAGGATCAAGTGCGATATCTCGATGATTAGACAGCCAAACATGACTGCTTGCAGACGTTAAGCGATCAAGACCTTCAACGTAAAGCCCTGTTGTTGTTTTAGTAATAATCTTTTCTACATAGCCCGCAAGCCATTGCTGAAACTGCTCAATAGACTCTAACTTAGAAAGATCTCGCTGAAGACGCCAACGAACAAGAGATCGAGCCAATAACCTTAAAGGCCCACGCCAGTTCGGGCGCATGAATTGAGCAAGGCCTTTTACGAGATCAGGCTCAATCAATAAGCGTTCTAAAATTTGGGGAAATTCAGTGTCATTGTATGGCCGAATATCGGCAAACTCATCCATCAAATACTCCTTGCGTTTGAAATGACGGTCAAGATGTCTTGTTTCTATTTTTTGAAGCGCTAGTATATCGCACCATATCCTTTCCCCCTATTCTTAAAAGGCGCTTTATTATGGTCGATACTTGGCAACCCAATTCAAGCAACAATGACATATCTGAACAAAAATTAGCCGACTTCTCTGCATTAATTAAGAGCCAAGAAGAGGCTGTACAGTGCTTAAAAGAACTAGGTGATGAGGATATTAAGCTTATAGAAGCACTAGTAAACACCCCTAAAAGCCTATGGATAAAGGCTGTAGCTAATTTAACAAACGAGCAAATAATAAATTTATGCATATTTTTCACAGTCGGGGAAATGGAATTTTCAAATTGGGTGTTTGGCAGTAAAAATCCCACAATCTATTTTATAAAACACTTAAAATCTAAGAATTCCGCACCGGAAAAAGACTTTATCCGCTGGTTAAAAAAACAAACTGACAATCGCTACATACCTTATGGCGCTGCTTTATAGCTTGGCTTTAAGTCCAAGCGACAAATCCTGCTGATTAAGAGCGTCATAAATACTCTTCAATACATTCTCTAAGCTGATTAATTCCAATTGGCTTAGATATAAAGCCATCCATACCTGCGGCTAAACACTCTGCTTGTCGATCTGACAATACATCGGCACTGAGCGCTAAAATTGGCGTTCGTTCATCTTCTTGCATTCTAATCATACGTGTAGCTTGCAACCCATTCATTACAGGCATGTGGCAGTCCATCAAAATAATATCATAATGACCGCGCTTCCAAGCGCTAAGTGCTTCTTCGCCATTATTTACGATATCCACATCAAAATTCATTTTCTTCAGCATGCGAGATGCCACTTTCTGATTAACTATATTATCCTCAGCTAATAATATTTTTGCCTTACTACAACCTTCTTCTTTCCGCTTACTTATCGCGCCCTGATGTCGAGTTATTAACTTAGGACCGTAAGCCTTCCTATCATAATTAAAGGATCGCTGAATAATTGATACCAATTCATCCCGCGCAATTGGCCACTCCCAAAACGCATGAATTCCTTTATTTTCAATAGCACGATAATTAATATTAGTGTCTTTAACCGTTGTCATCGCAATCAACGGAATGTTATCTAAATGAGCAAGCTCTGTGAGTAACTGATCCGTTTTGTCGACATCTAATTCTTTAGATAAAACCAAAAAATCAGGAAGTGACTTTTGGGAAATTTTTGAAAAGACATCAGCTATAGAATTAAACTCTTCCACAACAAAACCAAGATCACGAGCAACTTCCAGCATGACAAGACGATTAATCTTTACATCATCAATAATCCAAATACTTAAACCATTAAATTGCATTAACGCTTTTTTCGAATGATCAGCATCAAGTTCAGCTCCTACATCTAAATCTAAATCTAGCCAAAAGTTAGAACCTAAATTCACTGAACTGGCTACGCCCACTTTACCTGACATCATATTAGCTAAGCGGTAACAAATATTTAACCCCAACCCTGTACCGCCCATCTGAGCAGATTTAACGCCATGCCCGTCAGTGTATTCATCAAATACAAACGCAGACTTATCAGCGGCAATGCCTATTCCACTATCCTCAACGGAGAACCTCAAACTGACCTTATTTTCAAAAGTCTGGAGAACGACAATGCGAATAATGACATGACCTTTCATTGTAAATTTTATAGCATTGCTCAGATAATTCATCAGTATCTGACGTATTCTAAGTGCATCCCCAATTACAAATTTGGGAACATTGTCATCAATAAAAACTTGTAAATTAAGACCCTTCTCTTGCGCTTTAGTTCCTAGCGTCATCACTAAAGCATTAACTAGGTGATGAACATCAAAGTTTTCTTCTTGAATATTCAACTTATTAGCTTCGATTTTAGATATATCCAAAATATCATTGACGATAGACAATAAGTGATCAGCAGAATTTTGGATTGTAGATACATACTCATCCTGCTCGGCTGTGAGTAATGTTTGCTCGAGTAAAGATGACATACCAAGAATGCCCGTCATGGGGGTACGTATTTCATGACTCATACTTGCAAGAAATTTACTCTTAGCAGAATTAGCTTGATCAGCAGTGTTTTTAGACTCAATTAAGATTTGATGGGCAGCTTTTTGATCATTAATGTCAGTTACTATCACCAACAAAGACATTACTTTTTGCTTAACAATAATTGGAACTATAGTATTTGAAATCCAAGTTGAAGAGCCATCTTCCTTAATAATTTCAAGTTCATACCGCTGAGATTTTAATTCTTCTTGCGCTGCTGCCAAGGCACTAGAAAAAATAGCCCTACCTTCATCCGTTATAAATTCAAAACTTGAATGACCAATAACGTCATTATAGGAAAAACCATCAATCAAACGATTTGTAGTTAAAATTTTTCCATCACAGTCGATTTCAGTAATGATATCAGGGAAATTACGCCATATTAAAGCCAACCGTTTATATTGGATTTTTTGGCGTTGGTAATAGAGTAGAACACAAACTAAAAGAATCAGGGCAAGTAGAAGTGTTATCATAATGTAATCAGTATTAGGCACTATCGGTTTAGTTGATAACGCCTCAGCATAGCCGCTTATAATAAAAATAAAGAAGCTAAATAATGTCTTAATGAGTATCAGACCCATCTTGCATTAAATAGTCTAATAACATCTGACGCTGTTCTGGCCACTGAAATGAATCCCAACCATCATGAACGTCTTTTGAACTGTTTTGTAATAAAGCCATTTTAGGAGAATCGCTGCGATCTTTACTAACTTCTTTCATGATTCTAGCCGCTACATCAACATGACCAGCATCCATCATAAGTAGAGCAGAAGGCTTATCTTTGGCAATTAAGTACCCTAACTGCACAGGGTCATCTGATAAAATCACATCCCAGCTGTTTCGCCTTAAATCAGCAGCCAATTCTCTAACCTGAGTATCTGGCAACGAAAAAAGTAATAGCCGCCGATCATCAGCCACTAACTCTTCTGGGACTGGCATATCGTTTTTCTTTAGAAAATCGACAAAAGTATCAACCGGAATACGATTGTCTCCGCGGCCTGGTAGCTTATATGCATCCAAATGCCCTCGTTCAATCCAACGAATGACGGTTCGGAAATTAACACCGCAGTATTTTGCAGCTTCACCTGTAGTTAATGCTTGTTTATCTGTCACTTAAATTCTCAAATGCTTACTAAACTTATTCTAAGTATAGGTAGTGACTAACCATACTTGCCTACCAAGTTTGCACTTTTA
>CERE01041524.1_pt1 | contig 23133 bp, 22 predicted proteins | sample 530911 | NCBI WGS metagenome assembly CERE01 (sample SAMEA2621092, study PRJEB7988) | marine metagenome | biome: marine biome (ENVO:00000447); feature: mesopelagic zone (ENVO:00000213); material: "saline water (ENVO:00002010), including plankton (ENVO:xxxxxxxx)" | depth 800 m
CTACACCTATCCTGTGCCCAAGTATATGGATATGAATCAGTGTCAGGCTTTATTACGAAAACTGTTGCCGTCTTAATATGCCGCAGCTTTAGGTTTGATATTCGGCGTCTGAGGTTGGGTTGCCGAATGGGATAGGTTGAAGGGCTTTGATCTGATCTGAAGCCAATAAAAAGAGTCTCTTTAGGCTCTTTTTTTATGGATTTTTTACGGAATAAAATTGTACGGATGTGCAATAACGTATAGAAGAGTTAAGACAGTAGGGTTCTGGCGATGCAAGCGCTAAGCTTGGCATTTACACTAAAAAGAGTCCAGTGCGACTCATCCCCCAAGCCAACGCAGAGTGGCTCACGATCTTTTTAGCCTTAACCTGCTGGAAAAGATCTTATGGAGAGAGAGATGATTAGCTTCCGTCTTAACGGCGAAACAGTATCCACCGATGTTCCTTCAGATACCCCATTACTGTGGGTGATTCGTGAACACTTTCAATTAACGGGTTCCAAGTTCGGCTGCGGTAAAGGCCTGTGTGGCGCCTGCACCATGCATTTTAATGGCAATGCCATTCGTACTTGCGTGATGCCAGTGGCCGCGGTTGCCGACGGCGAGGTAACCACCATTGAAGGCGTGGGCCAACCCGATCAGTTACACATTGTTCAGCAGGCATGGATCAAACATAACGTGCCGCAATGCGGTTATTGTCAATCAGGGCAGATTATGTCGGCCGTGGCCTTGCTTGAACAAAATCCTAACCCGAGCGATGAAGATATTGATAACTTCATGAGCGGTAATATCTGCCGTTGTGGAACTTACTCCCGTATTAAACAAGCTATTCATTCCGCCGCAGATGCGAAACACAGTGGTGTCGTGTTGTTCGATCCACAGCAAGTGCAAGGAGGTGCCGCATGAGTCGTCAGCAGCAAGAGCACGTGTCGAATCCCAGTCGTCGTAACTTCCTGAAATTTGCCGGTATTACTGGCGGCGGTTTAGTGTTGGGCGTTTCTCTCAATGGCTGCAGCAGCTCGACGCCGCTGCCTTACAGCAGCAAAGATGCTTGGCAGCCAGACGCCTTCCTGCAAATGACGTCCGATGGTCAGGTTAAGTTCTTTTTGCCTCAGGCAGAGATGGGACAGGGCGTAACCCATGGGTTAACCACCTTGGTGGCGGAAGAGCTCAACATGCCCCCGTCGGATATTGATGTCACCGTGGCCGGCGTTCACAAGGATTACGACGTGCCCGGAGCGGGCATGCAGGTCACCGGCGGCAGCGCCAGCATGCGCACCCGTTATGAAGGTGTGCGTCAGTCGGCGGCGAAAATGCGATCTCTTATCGTTCAAGCGGCAGCCCAACAGTGGAATCTGCCGGCCGCAGATCTCGTCTTGTTGGATGGTAAGGTGAGCCACGGTGACCGAGTTGCCGAGGTTTCTGAATTTGTCGCCACTGCAGTAGCTCTGCCAATTCCTGAGCAAGTCACCTTAAAAGATGAAAAAGATTTTCGCTGGATTGGTAAAAGTAACCAGCCTCGAGTCGACGCCATCGCCAAGGTCACCGGCACGGCTGAATTTGGCATCGATGTAGAGATACCCAATCTAAAGCGTGCCGCGTTGCTGCGTTGCCCCGTCATTGGCGGCAGTGTAAAAAGCTTCAACAGCAATGGGGCTGAAAAGGCACTAGGCGTACATCAAGTGCTGAGTATTTATAACGGCGTTGCGGTTTTGGCCGATCACTATTGGCAGGCGAAAAAAGCCTTAGAGTCGATACAGGTGGAGTGGGATTATCCCGAGACTTTGAGTGCGCATTCGTCGGCGGATATCTATCAGGCGATGGGTGAGGCTTTGTCGGAAGACGGCGAAAACGCCTTTGAGCAAGGCGACGTTGCACAAGCATTTAGCCAAGCGGATAAAACGCTATCGGCACGCTACCAAGCCCCTTTTCTAGCGCATGCCACCATGGAACCCATGAACTGTGTGGTGCATTTGCAAGGTGATCGCGCGGAAGTATGGGCGCCCACCCAAGCGCCAGGATTAGCTCAGCAGATCGCATCGGAACACAGCGGTCTTGATCGCGACAACATTCAAGTCCACACCCCGTTTTTAGGCGGCGGTTTTGGTCGGCGGGCATTTCATGATTTCGTTGCCGAAACCACGGCTATTGCAAAGGCCACCGGCGTGCCGGTGCAGCTCGTATGGAGTCGTGAAGATGACATGCAGAACGACTATTATCGCCCAGCCGCCATGGCAGAATTTGAAGCGGGCGTGGATGACAGCGGCCTACTCAATAGTTGGCGGGTGAAACGCTCGGGGCCAAACATCATGCCCTACATGATCGATGAAGCTCTGGGTATGTTGTTGCCAGAGGCGGTGCCGCAGAGTATTTCGGAATGGCTCAGTAAACGTGGTTACGGCGTGTTCGACTCTTGGCAAATTGATCCCGCCAGTGTGGAAGGCTTGCACGAAGACTATAAGGTGGCCAATAAGCGGGTAGATCACGTCACTGTAGATCCCGGTCTACGCTGTGGTTACTGGCGTTCAGTAGGACATTCCTTTTCCGGCTTTTTCGTCGAGAGTTTTATGGATGAGGTTGCGTTGAAAACGTCGCAAGATCCTTTAGAGTTTCGTCTGCGTCACATGGACGATAATCCGCGTTTGAAAAACGTGTTGCAACTAGCCGCCAAGCAGGCCGGTTGGGGACAGCCAAAACCCGGTCGTTTTTTGGGCCTAGCCGCGGTTAAGAGCTTTGAATCCTACGTGGCGGAAGTGGCTGAAATCTCAGTAGAGAACAACCAGATTAAAGTCCACAAAGTTACCTGTGCGGTTGATTGTGGACGAGTGGTTAATCCCGATATCGTGCGTACGCAGATGGAAAGTGGTATCAACTATGGGTTAACGGCGACCTTGTTTGGTGACATCACCATAGAAAACGGCGCGGTTAAAGAATCCAACTTTGATGACTATCCTATTTTGCGTATGAGCGAAGCGCCAGAGATTGATGTCATTTTAGTCGACAGCAAAGAGCCGCCAACAGGGGTCGGGGAGCCGGGCTTGCCACCGATTGCACCTGCGGTGGCCAATGCCGTGTTCGCCGCAACCGGACAGCGTCTGCGTTCCTTGCCGCTAAAGCTGGCGTAACACATTGTTGTGATGAAAAACGTTGGTCGGTAGTGGATCGCTCATCTGTTGACTGACGTTTTTCTCTAACGGGAAAAAGATAAATGGCCGCAATTGCGTTTGGATTGCGGCTTCTTTTATTCTCTGTCGGCAATTATCGAAGTATTCACGAGGTTCTCTTTTGCAAAATACGCAACTGGAAGTCTTACAGGCGGCGCTGAGTGCGATGCACCGAGGTGCAAAAGTCACTCTAGTGTCGGTAATCAATACTTTTGGTACATCCCCGAGGCCCGTAGGCTCATTGTTGATGGTATCCAGTGATGGTCATATTGCTGGATCAGTCTCCGGTGGATGTATCGAGGATGACTTAATGGAGCGGCTGGTCAATCAGCCGCCTGAGTATTGCGAGCTACTCAAGTACGGCGAAAGTGAAAAGGAACGCCACCATTTTGGTTTGCCCTGCGGTGGCAGTTTGGATTTGTTGTTGGAGCCTTTAGCTGATCAGCGTCAACAGATTCAACAACTGATCGAACGTTTAGAGCAGCGCCAGACCTGCGTTCGTAGTGTTGATGTGGCTTCTGGCGCAACGCAGTTGAAGCCATACAATCAAGGCGATATTGCGCAACTGTTAACAACTCACTCTGCTGTTTCCCAGCAAAAGAGTAATGCAGACGAGTGTACACAGTGGGTCAACGTTTTTGGACCTGTGTGGCGCTTGTTAATCATTGGCGCAGGGCAAACGTCGCGCTATCTAGCGGAAATGGCGAACGCACTGGGCTATCGTGTGTTGATCAGTGACCCGAGAACCCAATACCGCCGCGATTGGAATCTCTCCTATACCGAGTTGTTGGAGGGCTATCCCGATGATGTGGTTCGACAAATCCAACCCGATGATCGCACGGCAATTGTGGCCCTAACCCACGACCCAAAACTGGATGATTTGGCGCTGCTCGAAGGCCTCGCGTCTGAGGCCTTCTATATCGGCGCGCTGGGATCATTCAATACCAATCGCAACCGCCGCCAACGTTTACAAGAACATTTTGGTTTTACTGAATCTCAGCTGCAACGACTGCAAGGGCCGGTTGGATTGCCCATTGGCAGTAAAACACCACCGGAAATCGCCTTGGCTGTGATGGCGGAATTGACGGCCTTGAAAAACGGTGTTGATTTGAAAGCGCAGTTGAGGAATTAGTCATGAGTGCATCCAGTGAAGCCATTATTAGCGGAAGCACCGGCGTGGTCGCCGTTATTTTGGCGGCGGGCAAAGGCAGCCGCTTCGGAGGTGATAAACTCCTCGCCACACTGAGTAATCAGCAGGTGATTATTCAACAAGTGATCGATCGTGTTTCTCCGGTCTTCGACGATTGGATTTGCGTGGTTCGAGATGAGGACACGCGACTACAGCAGTATCTCAGCGAGAATAAGTGTCCTTGGGTGATAGCCCCTGAGGCGGCGCTGGGCATGAGTGCAAGTGTGAAGGTGGGGGCGGCACACTTCCCCGATGCAAAAGGCTGGTTGTTTGTACTCGCCGATATGCCCTATGTGGCAGTGTCGAGTTTTCAAAAGCTCTATGCGCAAATGATGGCTGCAGAGGAGCAACCCTCTATCGTGATTCCTCGATACCAAGCTCGCCGGGGCAATCCCATTGGTATTTCCAAGCATTTTTTCGCAGAGTTCAGAATTCTAGACAATGATGTTGGTGCAAGGCCTATCGTACAAAAACATCCTCAGGCGCATTGTTACGTTGAGCTAGAAGATGAAGGTGTCATTCTGGATGTCGATCAAAAACAAGATATTCGGTAGCCGAATTTTGTACCTTACTCCATTCTCGTATCCGTGGCGCATAAATAATTATTTGTTTTTGTCATACTCATAGATCTGATTATTCACAAATAAACTTTCAATACTGGCGTCAAACTCCCTAAGGTAATTGTTGCACTTTTCTTTCGTGCATCCATGTTGGCAATCGGCGATATGAGTGGCCATCTGATCGAATTCTTGGTTCATGCATTCTCGATTGCTCGGTGACAATAATAAAAACTCAGGGAGAGTTTGTATGTCTATCCGTCGTCGTATTAATGCTCACAATGAAGGTGGTGTTACTCGGTTCAATGGGCGTAGTTCTTTCAAATCCCTATACGCCTGGCCAAGTGAAATCATCACTAAGCGTCCTCTTCGTTTCTTGTTAACGTCTTTATTGCCTCTACCTCTTGCGATTGCTGCAACCGTGAGTCACGCGCAGTCAGAGTCAAGCGAGGAAGTGATAGAAGAGGTGGTCACCATCGGTACGCGTACCAAGGGGCGCACCGCCGAAGATCTTCCGGTGCCGGTGGATGTATTGAATTCCGAAGCCCTAGCCAAGACCGGGCATACCGAAGTGGGGCGCATGCTGCAATCATTGGCGCCCTCGTTTAACTTTTCCTCTTCCAGTATCAGTGACGGTACCGATGCGCTCAGGCCGGCAACTTTACGAGGATTAGGACCCGACCAGACCTTAGTGTTGATCAATGGTAAGCGCCGACACCAAGCTGCACTGATTCACATTAATACTTCGGTAGGGCGCGGTACCGCCGGCGTCGATATGAATGCGATTCCAGCAGCCGCCATTGAACGTATCGAAGTTTTGCGAGATGGCGCAGCGGCGCAATACGGTTCTGATGCCATCGCCGGCGTGATTAATATCGTGTTAAAGGATGCCAGTGAAGGGGGCCATATCAGTACCTCTTACGGTGAGTATTCTGACGGCGACGGTGAGACCTATAACGTCGATCTCAACAAAGGTTTTGAGTTAGGCGAAAACGGCTATTTAAACGCAACCTTGAACTATCGTGATCGCAGCGACAGTAATCGGGCGGGCCTGCAAGGAGCCTGTGCCTACGGCGGTTGTGCGGACACAGATGCAAACGGTATTGATGAAATCGGCGATCCGCGGGAACTTGGTTTTGATCGCGGCAGCTTTCGAATTGGTGATGCCGATTCAGAGCAGTGGGCATTTACCTTAAACGGTGCCATCGATGTTGGCAGCGCAGGTGAAATCTACGGATTCGTAACGTATTCTGAGCGAGAGAATGAGTCCGGTGCCTTCTATCGTAATCCAAGCTCAGGTTCTGACTCCTATTTGGATGACGGCGACAATGTTGTCCCCAACGGTTTTCTTCCTCTGATTCAATCTCAGATTGATGATCTGTCTTTCAATATTGGCTATCGCACAGAATTTGATTCTGGCATGACCTTAGATCTGTCCTACACCAATGGTGTCAACGAAATCGAATACACCACCGCCAACTCCATCAATTATTCCTACGTGAACTTTTTGAATCTAGGCGAAGGCCTCAGTGACGCCGATGTGCGTAGCAGTATTCCCAGAAAAGCAGATGCCTATGATCTGGAATTGGGTTTAGAGACTTTCAATATTGATATGACGCACAGTATTGGTGAGTTAGGCATTGCGGTAGGTCTAGAATATCGCAACGATGACTACGAAATCACCCCCGGTGATGAATACGCCTACGGAGATTTTGATACGGTCAATGGTGTGTCTCTCTATGCGCAAGATGCCAGCGGTGGTATTCAAGGCTTTCCAGGAATTTCGCCGGCGTCAGCCGTTGATGAAGATCGCGATGTGAAGTCTGTCTATGTGGATTTAGAGTACCAACTGACCGATGACTTACTCGTGAGCGGTGCAGTTCGCTACGATGACTACTCAGATTTTGGCGACACCACCAACTTCAAATTGGCCGCCAACTGGGCGCTGAATGATTATGTGCGTTTGCGTGCAGCGGCCAGTACTGGATTTAGAGCGCCATCAATGCAGCAGCAGTACTTCAACAACATTGGCACTCAGTTTATAAACAACCCCGCAGATCTAACTGGCCCGCAAATCCCTGTTCAAGTGGGGACCTTTCGCAACGATAGTGACTTGGCCAAAGACTTAGGCATTCCACAACTGGAAGAAGAGGAGTCTACCAACTGGAGCGCGGGTATTATCTGGACGCCGATAGATCAGTTAAGTATTACTTTGGATTACTACTCGATTGATATCGATGATCGTATCGTGATCAGTAATAAACTTGAGGGTGGTGACGATCCCAGTGGTAACTTGGGGCCTGCGTTGACGGCTGCAGGGGCTGGCGCGGCACAGTTTTTCCTCAATGGTGCTGATACCGAAACTCGAGGTTGGGATTTGGTAGCGACTTATCAAGCCATTGAATTTGCCGGTGGTTTGTTAGATCTAACACTGGCTGGTAACACCACGGAAACCGATGTGGTTGATTTGTTCAGCTCTTCAGGTGGTGCGCTTTCGGCGCTTGATCCAGAGGTGGTCTTTAGTTCACAAGATGTATCCATCATCGAAGAGTGGCAACCTGAAGATCGTATCAGTCTCAGCGGTTATTGGCAGAGAGACAACTGGACGGTGAATGTTTCGGTCAATCGCTTTGGTGAGTACACCATTGAAGATGGCGATAGACAAACTTACGATGCGGAGGTGCTAACGGATTTGAATATTGATTACGCCTTTGAAAATGGTTTTAGCGTTTCATTAGGTGGCAACAATATCTTTGATACATATCCCGATAAAAACAAGATAGGTAACAGCCGAGGTGGTGTTTTGGAAGATGCCCCTGGTGGTAACGTTATCGTTAATTCTCCTGGGGTGTTCACCTACTCTCGTCGTTCAGCGCCATTTGGTTTCAACGGCGCCTACTGGTACGGGAAAATCTCCTACGATTTCTAAGTGCCTTTGGGCTGACGTCGTAGTTTTCGATTAGAACTGAAGGCAGGGAGACTTGCCTTCAGTTTTTTTAGCTCGTAAATTGATGTCAACGTTTGAGAGTAGATAGGGCTATTGGAGTCGATTGCCCATGTCAGCAAGTGATCTTTCCTAGCTGCTTTAGTCAGTAGAAGTGTCGACGCTACTTGACAGAGTCTTCTGAAGTTAGAGTTTTTAGAGGCTCCGCCAAGGCAGAAAAACTTCTGGGCGCAACATACTGAAGTAGCTCTTTGCCCTCTGTATTGAGAACGATGTCCAGCCCACGAGTGGGATAGAGAAAATGTTCTATATTGTCCTCACCGTTGATGCGTTCTTCGGGCTCACCGAATCGATCTAGGATTATGCTCTCATCGAGTCTTGCCGAGGGTAAGTAGCTAATGCTGTCGATGGGCCAGTTTTGGATTTGAGTCAAATCGTCTTCACTGAGCAAAAACTTACGAGATCCCGAACCGGTGTAGCTCGAGGAAGCCGCAGCTGCTTGCATCTTATCGAGTTGTTGTTGGCTGGCGCGCACGCGGGCAATGAGTTTCCCTTGCAGCGGACCAATAGGAAAGTGGCTGTAGTAGATCTCTAGGCCGCTGTAGTCGTCGCTGATGATGGCCAGCTCGTGGTCGATGCCGTGCAGCTGCAGCAGTTCATCGACGGTGGTGTGTTCTAGCGTGATACCAAATACGTTTGAGGTGCCATCGTCGTTTATCTCGATGTTCCAAGGTAAGGTGTAAACCTTGGTGCTGTCGGCGTCTTGCTGCTCTGTGTTTGTGAACAGAGGTTTTGTGAACACATAGATAGCCGCGACCACAATAGCGATGGCGACGATGATGACTTTGGATGAGCGCATGTAAAACCTATGATGAAAATGGGGATGGTCAACTAAACTTCTATTGGATTAACGGCGTTTTTTGGAGCCACTTTTGTTTCGATTATTGCGACGTTTCTTAGGGGCGTCTTCTGTGTCGGCAGAGGAATCTCGAGTACCGGCTTTAAAGCGACGTTTGCGCTCGGCATTTTCGGCTTCCTTCTTAGCGGCCGCCTCGGCAATTTCCTGCTTTTCCACGTCGATCATGGCGGGCGTTTCTAAAGTGATCGCCCCGAGCGTACCTGAGCGAAATTCGTTGATCAGCACCTCACAGATTTTGTGAAGGTTAACACGACCACCGGCACTCAGTGCTCCACGACGTGCGGCCGCTAGCTCTAAGAATTCGAGCTCGGTATCCGGTATTTGCTCGAGATCAAAGCGTTGCTTGAGTAAGTCCGGGTAAGCCTGAATGAGAAACTCTGCGGTAAAAAAACCCACGTCGTCGTATTCCATTGCCGTGTCTTTGATGGCACCCGTGGCCGCAAGACGATAGCTGCTTTTGGGATTTTCGACTTTGGGCCAAAGGATTCCAGGAGTGTCGAGCAGCATAATGCCGCTGCCCAGATTGATTCGTTGCTGGCTTTTGGTGACGGCGGGCTCATTGCCGGTTTTGGCGATGGTACGTTCGGCCAGCGTATTGATCAGTGTGGATTTACCGACATTGGGGATGCCCACGATCATGGTGTTAATGGCTTTCACGCTGGCGTCTTTCTCTGGCAGCATCTTTCGGCAGAGATCCAGTAGCGATTTCATCTTGCCCGGCTGTTCTGTAGTGATGGCTAAGGTTTTTACGCCTTTTTCCTGCTCGAGGTAGGTTTGCCAAAGCGCCGTTGTTTTGGGATCGGCAAGGTCGGTTTTGCTCAACACCTTGATGCAGGGCTTATCACCTCGCAATGCGGCAATAGCGGGGTTTTCGCTGGAGAAAGGAATACGGGCATCCAGTACTTCGATCAGCAGATCGACTTGAGGTAACACTTCTTTGATTTCTTTTTGGGCTTTGTGCATGTGCCCGGGATACCACTGAATGGCCATCGGTCGCGCCTTTTCTTGAGCGAATAAACCTCTATTGCCAATCGGCTCGGGTGGAGTGACGGCAGTAGGGAAGGGCGCTATTGTACTGAGCTATGAGTGATTCGTTAATAGCTATTGGTGCTTGGAGCAATGAATAAGGGGCAAAATGCCTCATTAGAGGCGCTGGAGACAGTATTCCTGTAAATCTAGTTCAAAACCCGATAGCCACGACCTTTCAGGCAGTTTCTCACCACGCGCTGTTTTTCTTTCTCACCCTGCGAGTAGCCTCTTACGCCTCCAGTGATGGCTCCAGCTCCTGCGCCTTTCTGTGCCGTGCTGCTGTTGCCGACAACGGCGCCTAACACGCCGCCTAGAACCGCGCCGGAGGCGGTACCCTTGGCGACCTTGTCTCCGGTGTTGACTTGATTGGCGTAGGCCTTGCATTCATCGAGATCAGCCTGATAGGCAATCAGGTCGACTCCTTTGCGATCGATAATGATGCCGCCATTGTGTTGTTGGGTGCGGCTGGAACTGCATCCAGCCAGCAGGATAAGACTCAGCAGGCTAGCAATGAGGGAATAGCGCATGATAAAGATCCTCGTGACAGGAGAGCGCCTGATGGTCAGGCAGGGCAGTTCTATAAGGTTAGTATGGCAGTTTATCTTTGCGGCCTGAACTGTGGCTGAATCAAAGAACGACCGTATTTTGGTATAGTGTCAGCTTTGAGACATAGTGCAGGCAGAGGGTTGAGAGAGTTGACGGATGTGCAGTTGAATGATCAAAGGAAGACAAAGCCCGCGTATCTGCAAATTGGGATTCAGAGATGATTGGATTGGGCGACGAGCATTACCGTTTGGCATTTTGTTTGGCTAATCGGCCAATGATTGACCACTATCCGCAACTGGATCACCTGCAGCCGCTTGCCGCGGGCGAGCTGTCTCACATTGTGTCCAATACCAGTAATCATTGGCGCAAGGTGTTTAATGTTTTCGCTAAGTTTCTCTATCAGCTCTGTCCGACACGACGCTCACGCTTTGCCGACTGGCAAAGTTACCGCGATCAGCAGCTGCTGCAATCAGGCTCGGGCGATGCGTTATTGTTCTCGCCACCGCCCATTACCGATAGCGGCGGAGTTATCCACATAGTCGCTGGCAAGACTTACGCGACACAATTGGGGCTTGAGCCGTTGCACTGGCTGGATCAACATTTTGCCCTACATGCAACGGCCCCGCTGATCGTCAGCCCTTATTTGGATTATCGACAATTGAGCAACGAACGTATTGATCGATTGGTTGATCTGGTGGCCGAAGTCGAGGCGAGGAAGCAGCCGTGAAAACTGATGGAGGCAGCACTCAAGACGACAATAGACGAGAAAACGACAGGCGCTTGAGCCAAGGCCGACGAAGCTTTGATATCCCAGCTGAGGCCTTGGAAGTGGAATTCGAGGTGAAAAAAAGCCGTTTCATCGCTCGCGCGGCGCGGGCCAATGATCGAGCCGCCGCGCTAGCCCTATTGCAGCAGGCGAGAGAGGACTATCCCGATGCGCGGCATCACTGCTGGGCGTATCTGATTGGGGATCCTCATTCCCCAGTCACCGTGGCGATGTCGGACGATGGCGAACCCAGTGGAACCGCGGGAAAGCCCATTCTCAATGTGTTGCAACATAAACACGTGGGAGATGTCATGCTGGTGGTGATTCGCCATTTTGGCGGCATTAAATTGGGTGCGGGCGGGCTGGTGCGAGCCTACAGTCAGGCGGCACAGCAGGTCATGCAGGCGCTACCGACCGAAACACAAGTGCCCAAGCAAGAGTGTCGGGTACGCGGCGACTATGCTTTGGAGCAAAGCCTTCGTCACTGGTTATCAAGCCGCGACGGTCATCTGGTGGCGGTGGAATACCTGCAAGAGGTGTTCTGTCGTATCGAGCTGCCCGATGTTCATATTCCCGAATTGAAGGCTTTTGTGGTTGCCCAGCGGGCAGTTTTGCTCGATGACGACGAAGAGCCTGAATAAGCGCACGATAGTCCGGTGGATTGATTGCCAATTCTGGGGCGAATCGCCATACTTCGCCGATTAATTCTAGAGTGATGTAGCAGGAAAGGTTCATGGTTATTAGCGACAATGCAGTAGTTTCGTTTCACTATCGCCTGAGAGAAGAAGGCGGTGAGATCTTTGAGGATTCCCACAAAGAAACCCCCATTCTCTATTTGCACGGCCACAAGGGCATGCTCGCGGGCCTAGAGGAGGCGATGGCAGGTAAATCTGCCGGTGATTGTTTCGATGTAACTGTCGATCCCGATAAAGGCTATGGTCGCCGTCGGGAGGGCGCCATTCAGCGCGTTCCTAAGAAGCACCTGTTGACCAAAGGTAAGATCAGTGTCGGCCAAGTCGTTCAGGTCAATACCGAAAAGGGTGCTCAGGAAGCGGTGGTGGTTAAAGTCGGCTTAAAAAATGTCGACATTGACTCCAATCATCCGCTGGCGGGGAAAACGCTGGTATTCTCTGTAGAGATTGTCGAAGTTCGAGAAGCCACTGCCGACGAGCTGTCGCACGGACACGCCCACGGTGTTGGCGGCCATCAGCACTGATCGCTCTTGGTCGCGGGAGTGACACCATGGTGAAACGCTATTTTCTAATGGCTGTTGGCTGGCTCAGTATTGTATTGGGTGTTGTGGGTATTTTTTTGCCAATTTTGCCAACCACCCCGTTTATTTTATTGGCGGCTTGGTGTTTTGCGCGATCCAGCGATCGGTTTCATCAGTGGTTGCGCAATCATCCTCGCTTGGGGTTGATTGTTCGCTCTTGGGAAGATGGTCAAGGTTTACCCCGTAAAGTGCGCAATCGTGTATTGATATTGCTGTGGTTTAGCTTGCTGTCTTCCTCGCTCATTATTGGGCGTATTTGGGCCGCTGCCACTCTACTGTGCATTGGCAGCTGCGTGACTTGGTATTTGATGAGCTTGCCTTTATTAGAGGACAGTGATGACGACAAATCCGGTGAGTCAGACAAATGTGATGATTCTAATAAGTGTGATCAAATTTGATTTTCTGTCTGATCTTGATCGAGTTGGCGGCAGCTAGAGAAATGGTAGTTCCGCTGTCAACGATTCCCAAATGAGAGAATAAAGAGATTAAAGAGACCAAGGAGCGTCTTTTGAGCCATCCATCTAATCCATCTTCTACACTCACCACTCCGCTTAGATTTATTCCTTTTCGACGACAGGATATTGTCGATCGCTTGTTGGAAGAGTTGCATCTGTCGAAAACCGACGCGGTCGACTTTCAACAATTGGCGAAATTGCTGAACAGTTTATTGCACTTCGAGTTTCATCAACTGTTGGAGGACTTTAAGCAAGCTTATGCGCCTCTTGACCCCAATGCCGATACTCACGTGATAAAGGGGTCGAAATCCGCAGCGAATCGTTCATTGAAAGTGCTGTTAGAGCGAGTGCTGGATAAAGCCAATTACGAGCGAGTGACGACAGCAGATCTGGAGCAAGCGCTGGAGGAGTCCTCGCTGTTTAAAATTCGTTTGCAAGTCGACTTTGACGATTTTGATGAAGTGCTACTGTTTTGCCGCGGTGAGAGCCTGCGTCAGGAAACTTTGAGCGATTGGTTGGGGTTGCGACAGAAAACCCTGCAGTTCACCAACTACGACCGTGTGGTGGTGTATCTTAAATTTCGAGAGGACCTCGAAAACGATAACCCTTGCTGCACGCCAGGCATGACTATGCTGAAGTTGTTTCAAGATGTGCCCAAGGCTGATCTTGAGATGTTGTTCCCCAATACCCGAGTGCGTATGCGTCTCATGGACAAACTGCTTATCGGTGTCCCTGCGGCAGTGGGCGGTGGTGTCGTTATTTCCACGAAACTGGGCGGGTCGCTGATTTTATTGGCGTCATTGGCGGGTTATTGGTTGGGTACCCATGATACACCGGTGCAGTTGGATCAAACGGCATTGTTGGCACTAGCCGCGGGCGTTGGTGCATTGGGGGCTCATCTGTGGAAGCAATTTAACAACTTTAAGAATCGAAAGTTACGCTTTATTCAGACCTTAACTCAGAACTTGTACTTTAAGAACCTGGATAATAACGCCGGTGTTTTCCATCGACTTCTGGATGAAGCCGAAGAGGAGGAGGGCAAAGAGGCGCTACTTGCCTACGCGTTCTTGTTACAAGCAGACCGAGCCATGTCGATGACAGAATTGGATGGCTACATTGAGCACTGGTTTGAGCGGCAATTGGATTCCACCGTCGATTTTGAAATCGATGATGCTATTGAAAAGTTGATACGTTTTGGCTTGATCACGGATGAGGGACAGCAGCACTATCGAGCCGTTTCTGTGGTCGAAGGTTTACGATTGTTAGATCAGCGTTGGGACAATATCTTTCCCTATGCCAATAACATGGGTGCTAAAGCCCAGGATGCTCATGAAACCCAAGTCTGATAAATCTTCACCGTCGAGTTTGCACTATGGTCGAAGGTTGCGTCCCGAAGTCGATGAAAGTCTGTTGTCGGGTGCGAAAGGCTGGATACGCAACCTGCGCGATTGCGCCGAGATTGCTCAGGAGTTTTACTACGGCTTTAGTCGGCTCAGAAAAATCGGGCGGTGCGTGACCGTGTTTGGCTCGGCACGTTTTCAGTCAGATCATGCCTATTATCAGCTGGCACAGAATACAGCCTGTCGGCTGGGGCAACAGGGGTATTCCATCATGACCGGTGGCGGCCCGGGCATTATGGAGGCGGCTAACCGCGGTGCCCGTGACGCCGGTGTGCTGTCGGTGGGGTGCAATATCGAGTTGCCGCATGAACAACAACCCAACCCTTACTTAGATATCTGGACGGAGTTTAATCACTTCTTTGTGCGCAAGGTCATGTTAGTAAAGTACTCTTCGGCTTTTGTGGTACTGCCGGGTGGTTTTGGCACCATGGATGAAGTGTTCGAAACACTAACGCTCATTCAGACCGCGAAGATCAAGCGTTTTCCGTTAGTCGTGATGGGAACGGAGTATTGGCAGCACCTGCGCACTTTCATCAATAACACCATGATCGCCGAAAACATGATTCTTGCGGAGGATATCTCCTCCATATTGATCACTGATGATGTCGAAGAAGCGGTGGCTTTTATCGAGCAATATCCACATCGCGCTTAATACGGCGGCTGCCCGCTGATTTTATTTCCACTGCTGTTGTTCAATACTGACACTGCTTTCGCCGTCGCTGATGGTTAAACTCTGGTCTTGAATGAAAGCACTTAAGTCCATCGAACGATTGGCGAGATTGGCCAGAGCTTCCATAGCGGTGGCATCGAGATTGACAACACGCAGATGATCAAAGCGCTGTAACTGTGTTTCGATTTGTTGCCACCAGATCTCTGCTCCGTGCCCACTATAGCAATAGATACTCACTTGCTCAGCCTTAGCACAGGCCTGACGAATACGTTTTTCATCGGGCTGGCCCAGCTCAATCCAGTGCTTGATTTGATCGCTGTAATCTTTCAGCCAAATATCTGGTTCATCGTCCGTGCTGATGCCTTTGGTGAAGGCCAGCTCTTCATCCGCATTCAGGCTATATACAGCTAACCTCGCCATCATACGCAGGTCTGTTTCTGATGGGTGACGGGCAATGGTCAGCTGATGATCGTGATAGTAATGGCGATCCATATCGGCGACATTGAGTGCTGCTTTGAAGACGGTTGCTTTAATAGCCATAGATGATACTACTTAGAGAATAGGGAGCCTTGGGGTTGAACCGCTTGAGTGTCATTCAATTCACAAAGAGATCAGAGCTGAAAAGTGTCAAAGATTGGTAAAACCGTGATCTGACGGACACAGACGGCAAAGTAATATTGTATCCTGATTCCCTCGGTATGAGGCAGGAATTTACGCAGATTTCACGGCGAGAAGATCGTGCAGCAGTATAAAGCCGTTCAGCAACAGCAGATTTTGAAATCTCTTATAGAAGGAATAAAACGATGAATCGTACCCTCAAATCTTGGTACACCTGGTTGCCAGTTGTGGCAGCGCTAGTGGTACTACCTACGGCGGTAACCTACGCCGCAGAGGTTCCGCAGGTCTCAAGTTCCGGCAATGGGGTGGTAGAAGCTCAACCGGATATTGCCATTGTCAGTGGCAATATCACTCTTCAGCGTGATACGCCTGAAGAGGCGGTCAATAGTGTTCGTGAAAAGCTCGATCAAGTGATCAAGGCTTTGGCCAAAAGTGGTATCGATAGCCGTGATATTCAAGCGGCGCAGGTGTTAGTGAATCCGCAATATCATTATCAACGGGACAAGCCTCGAAAGCTGAGTGGCTATCAGGGCAGTGCTAACTTTACCGCCAAATTACGCAACTTGAAGGGGTTGTCTAAGCTCTATGGCGTGGTATTTAAAGCGGGTGCCACGGAGTTGCAACCGACTCAGTTCGATTTCAGCAACCGCGATGACTTAGAGTTGCAAGCCATTACTAAGGCGGTAGAAATAGCTAAGCGCAAAGCCGAGGCCGGCTTAAAACCTCTCGGGCAGAAGGTGGGTAAGGTGCTGCTGTTGAATGTCGATACTCGTTGGCATCAACCACCGATGTATAAAGGAGCACGTATGGCAATGATGTCTGAAGCCGCGGATGCCGCACCGCAGGTGAACGTGGGTGATCGAAAAATCGAGGCCACCGTCTCCGCTACTTTCTCTATTCGTTAGCAGATAGATCGGGCTGCTTCTTAGCGCGAAGCAGTCTATCTCAATCATTGTTGGAAACTCATTGCTGTTATTCAAAGATACCCAGTGCTGAAACCTAGGGTTGTCGTCTCTTTTGCGAGCTTGCATTCCGCCAGTTCACGCCTATCATTGCTGACTTTGGTATCGCGCCTTTTTTAGTTAATTCAGTAGGCTTAAATTGGTTTTAGGGTTTAGGTTGATTATGTCGCTTAAGTCGATTAGCTCGCGAGCATTGCCATTCGTTTTTTACCACAGAGAATCGTTATGACGTTGACAGCAGCCTTAGCACTTTTTGGTGCAATGATTGTATTGGCATTGATACCTGGCCCAGGTGTGTTTGCCGTGATGGCTGCGTCTATGTCGTCGGGTTTTCGAACCGGCGTATGGATGGTGATGGGAATTCTCTGCGCAGATTTTATCTTTATCGTATTGTCAGTGATGGGGTTAAGCGCTCTGGCTGAAACCATGGGTGGCTTTTTTATTGTCATCAAGTGGCTTGGTGGAGTCTACCTACTGTGGTTGGCCATTAGTTTGTGGCGCGCCAGTAATGACATACAGTTACCCACTCCGTCAGGCGGTACGAGCAAAAACCCCTCAGTTTTGACAAGCTTTTCCACTGGCTTACTGACCACCTTAGGCAACCCTAAGGCGATTCTCTTTTATGTTGGATTTTTTCCTGCCTTTCTTGATCTCTCAAGTATTACGGTAACTACCATATTAATTATTATGGTGATCACGGTTGTCGCTATTGGTGGCATATTGTTGGGGTATGCTTATGCTGCGAGTAAAACACGACAAATGCTCTCCAGCCCCAAGGCACACAAACGACTGCATCGCTCGGCCAGCGGTGTCATGGCATGTAGCGGTGTTCTCTTGCTGAGCAAAAGCTAAAGCAATAGTCACGGATTAGAAGCAGAGTCCGAACGCCCACCATTTGGGTTCACAGTCGTAGATAATTCTGCCTTTGTCGCCCAGCTGATAATCCAACGGCAGGCGTGCGACTTCTGGTACATCACCGGGGGCCGCTGAGTCTTGCAAGATAGCGTCACTCAGCGTGATGCTCTGCCAATGACTGGGCGAGCGCCATCCCGGTGGCGGCAAAGGTTTTTGGCGCACCCCGTTAATTGGATGCAGTGCTCGGCGTTGTCGCGTCAGCTCACTGAGTTTTTCACGGCTCTTGTTCGCATCCCCATTTTGGTTCAACCCCTCGACAGCAGTGCAGGTCGCTTGATGGTATTTGTCCTCGCAAAGCTGCTGTTGAATGTTCAATTGGCTAAACCCCTGCTCTATGTGCTGAGAGAGTATGGGGCCCAAGGGAGACGTCGGTGTTGTTTGAGTCGTATCGAATTGCAGCAGTTTGAAGGAACCATAGTGGGGGGCTTCCTCTACCAGTGTTAATTCGCGCGCGACTAATTCAGCAATTGGTGAGCTCGACAGTAATAGCGGTGACCAGTCTATCCCGTCTAAACTCTTTTCACCGCGCCAATCAATGTCGACTAATGCCATGAGTGTGGGCAGTATATCCATCGGGCTGACGAGTTGGTCGAAGTCAGTGTTAATCGGTAATTGGTTGGGCCAGATCAAAACCGCCGAGGTCAAATAGTCATCTGGTGTTGGTAGACTTTTTTCCGTTAGAGGCGGCCGGTTGAGAATGGCAAATAGCGTATTGGAACTATCAGAGAATTGATTGTTTACTGCGATTAGTTCTCCAATTATGGTTTCAACTGCACTACTTTCACTGGCTGAAGCATTGGAAAAGGAAACAACCGCTAACAGGGGCGGCGAGTTTTCTGAGCGAGATTCTTCTTGTCGGCTCGGCTCTGACAACAGCTGTGTCAGTTCTTCGCTCACCCATTGATTGACACTTTTTGGCGTGTCATTGATATCTGAATGTGAGAGCGGGTTGTCCGGTTGTTTTAGTGGAGCGCCGTTCTTTTGCAGATCGACGCCGGCAAAGGCTTTGTAGGGAAACTGGGGTGACGCATCGACCAACAGTTGCCCAGCAAACTGATCAAAACCTCGCTGCAGCGGATGATAGAGATGTTGCGCATGTCCAAGCCCCCAATTACCCAAAAAAGCAGTGCGATAGCCCGCCTGTTTGAAACCTTCTACCAGTAGCTGTTCCTCTGGGTGAATGCCCGCATTGTCCCATGGGCGGATGTTGCTATAGGCAATGCCCAATCGAAGTGGATCCCGGCCGACTAGCAAAGCCGCGCGGTCGGCAGAAACGGCCGGCGCAGGAGCGTAGTGACTTATCGTTATGCCCGTTTGACCAAGTTGCGCCATAAAAGGCGCAGACAGGGGATCGGATAGGGTGATAATCACGATGTTGGGCGCACTCAACGCAAGCGTGCTCATGGTGAGACTTAACCCTGTTAACAACCATCGAATCATTGTTAGTACTCCGCCTGAATGTAATGACTCCAGTCTTTCGGCGCGCGCCAACCCGGTGGAGGCACCAGTGAATTTCTAACGGGGTTGGCGGGTGATTGGGCTCGCCACCGGTCGAGTTCTTGCGCCAATTGCGAGACCACATCAGGGTATTGAGCAGCGAGATCATGTTGCTCGTAGGGATCGTCACTGATCCGAAAGAGTTGATTGATCAAAGTCATTTGAGTTTGTTGTTGATTAATGATTTGCACCAGTTTCCATGTGTCGTTGAACACCGTTAGATTGAAATAATCTCGCTGAGGAATTTCGGATACAAAATGCACATAGTCGACGCGGGCAATGGGTTGATTGTTTTTCAGAGCCTCTGAAAAATCCCTCCCGTCTAGTGGGTTTGTGTTGGCAGTGGAAATATCGGCGGCCGCCGCGAGTGTTGGGAACACATCCATCATGGTCATAATGGAGTTGTATTGGCTTCCGGCTGGCAACGCCGCTGGCCATCGAATAGCAGCAACTACACGAATCCCACCTTCATACGTGTCGCCCTTCCCGCCTCGCAATGGGTAGTTATCCGCACCACCGACACTGTAAGCGGCACCGCCGTTATCACTCATAAATAGAACGAGGGTGTTGTCGCTAATTCCCTGTGCGTCAAGGCTGTCTAGAATTCTCCCAATAGCTTGATCCATTCCATCGACCACCGCGGCATAGGCAGGGCGAGCGGAGGGTTGTAGCAACCACTTTGAAAGCGTGCGGGTATTATCTGTATCCGCACTGCGAGCGGGTTTCAAGTCAGTGTTAATGTCCTGATATTTGTCGAGAAGCTCTTGTGGGGCTTGTAGCGGGGTGTGTGGTGCGATGAAAGGCACATACAAAAAGAAAGGTTTGCTTGTATCTCGCCGCTCAATAAAGCGAATGGCTTCGTCGGCCAGCATAAAGGTTTCATAGGCGTCAGGGGCGGGTTCAACGGTGACGCCATTGCGTTGCAGATCTTTGCCTCCTTGGCGCAAAAACGGCGGAAAGTAATTGACCTCTGAATGCAGATGACCAAAGAAGTGATCGAAGCCGCGCTGGTTAGGGTGATGCTCGGGTTGGCTATGGCCCAGATGCCATTTTCCAACAATAGCTGTCTGGTAGCCCGCCTGCTGAAAACTCTCGGGCATAAAGTGCTCAGAACCACTGACGCCATGGTTATTCCACGGCATAACCACACCGTAGGCGGTACCCAGCTTCATTGGGTCTCGTCCGGTTAGCAGAGCCGATCGCGACGGCGAACAGATGGGGGTTGCGTAAAAACGATCAAGCTGCATGCCCTCGCGGGCGATACGATCCAATGCCGGCGTATCAATTTCGGTGTTGCCGTGAAACCCAACATCGGACCATCCCAAGTCATCCGCCAATAAAATCACAATGTTCGGTCGTTGGTTGTTGTTGGCCTGCGAGGCGCAAGAGAACAATGTGAAGAAAAACAGTATCCCAAGCGTGCGGCGAGGCATGAATGTGGAGGGCATAGGATTCTCTTTTCTTAGTTTTAAAGCATGTCGATGATACGAATGGGATCGTCTTTTCCATCCCAGTTGATTGTCTGCTGCTCGAAGTAGGCGAAACCATCGAGTAGCGTTTGATCCACTTCCAACAGCTCGACGACTGTTTTTCCCAATGTTGGATGAGAAAAATACAGGGCTTGCGAACCTGTAGGCGTCACCATTTTTCCGGCAGGTTTAAGGCCCAAGTTGATGGCTTGCGTTTTTGCTTGTGCAATATCTTTACAGAAAAAGGCGAGCTGTTGTTGCATTAGGTTGTCTTCCGTATCGTAAAAGAAACGGTAGGGCGAGGGCGTATCATCAGTTTGATGAATCAGTTCAATCTGCACGCCATTTTGATAGGCGAGACCGACATCAAGGCGGATATCATTGCTTTGGTTCTCAAACTCACTTCGCAACATGACGTTGCGATAGCCAAACCATGGCCCAACACCTAGCTTCTCAAGCCAGAAATCAATGGCAGTATCGAGGTCCTTGACGAGATAGCCGTGTTGACGAATGGGACCAAAGGTTTGAATCAAAGACATAATCGACTACCAAGTGGTTGAACTAAGATTGCGTACAGCGAGGAGGAGCAAGAAAGAATAACAGCCCCCTGAAACGGATTGTTCAGGCTGATGACAAATCCGCCATCGTGAGGAGCTGTTAGGCGACGCAGCGATCTCTTCTGCTGGGTGTTTTATCAATCAATGACCCGATAGAGATTGTTTCGCTGCGTACGCAATGATGTATTTTTCTGACCTTGTCAGCGCTTTAAAAAGGCCAGTGGCTAAGCTTCGGCAACATCTGCGCTGTTCGTTTTAAGGCCGTATACCTTCCGCTCTTTGAGAGACTCAGGTACTTGCGCGCGATCGACATAAAACTGCGCATACCAACGACGCAAGCGGTGGATCGGGCCGTCGCCATCGCAGAGTACGGGGTTATCCACACGAACTTTTGTGTGCCAAATATCAACATCTTGAAAGAACGCCGTTTGATTTTGTTTGACGTATTCTTGCACCATGGCCGCATTTTGCTCTTCAGTGAGATTCGGATTTTTCTTAACCATTACGCCAAAACGCAGATCGAAACTTTCGGTGGTAATAGGGATGTGGGAAACCAATAATCGAGACTCTACGTCCTGGCCGTTGATCTGGCCTTTCATATAAGTATTCATGTAAGCAGGGCCCGTGTAGGTAGCACGACTAAAGAGCTCGCCGTCTTCAGCCAGTAGCTCTGAACTGCTCCACAGTTCCTGTGTGTAGGTGACGCCTTCGACAATGTTCTGGAACTTTGTGATTGGTGCTCCGTGAACTGGACCAAAGTGTGCGGAGTCAGCCATGTTGTCGACCAACTCACGGCAGTTGGAATGAATGGGAATAATTTCAACCGTCCAGTCGGTCCACTCGTCCGAGTAGCAGTCATCAATGCGCGGAGGCATTTCTTCGGACAGTGGTTCGGTGCCCTCAGGGTCGTACCACACAAACAACAGCTGATTCTGTTCCATGGTTTGATAAGAGTGAATGCAAGCCTTAGCAGGAATTTTCTCCGCGTATGGAATGTCATCGCAGACACCGTCGGAGCCCCAACTCCACTGGTGAAATGGACAGCGAATGGAATTGCCCTCCACTTTGCCAAGACTTAAGTCAGCTCCCATGTGCGGACAATAGGCATCGAGAATATGTACCTTGCCATCTTCTCCACGATAAGCCACCAGCTTGGTGCCAAAATACTCCAGCCGAGTTGGCTTGTTCGTATAGTCATGTGCTAGACCAAGGCAGTGCCAGCCACGGGCATAGCGCTCTTCGATAACCTCGGCTTGGATAATGTGGGGAACAGGCTTAGTCATTATACGTCCTCGTACATGAGTGATAGGGTAGCGTTTCGGAAACAAGGTGCTTCTCGCAAGTCTCAAATACAGCTCGCGAGGTGTTATTCACCTAATTGTCATTGTTGTTGATCATCATAGATTTCTTAGTGAATCCATCAATGTCCATATGGACTATCAGGTTTTTCCTCTACGACAAAGATACCTTCCAGTGCATTCAACAGTTGGCGTATGAGTCGTTCGGTTTCTTTCTTGGCATCCTCAATGTCATCCGATTCGCCAATCATCAGTGCAGCTTCGGCAAAGGCAGTAATGACCATGCGACTCAAAAGCTGTTGCCGGAAAGGGCTCTGATTGTTGGGTTGCGATGTGAAAAGCTGCCTTACATGTGCCGACACTGTGCTGTTTATCCAGCGTTCTCTGCCGAGGACATTGGGGCCATCAATGAGCAAAATCTGTCGAAATTCATCGTCATCACATAAGGCCAGAAAGCTCTTCCAGTTATCAAACAGATGCGACAAATCTCGTTGGTCAGGCTCAATACTCGCTAGCACCCGTTCCGACATAGCGTCGTTTACAGCTGAAAACAACCCTATTTTATTGTTGAAATAGTGATAGATAGGGCGTGTGGTTAACTGTGCTTTTTGGGCAGTCTGCTCCAGAGATGTTTCATAGTAACCCTGTTCGCCAAACAATTTTGTAGCGGCAAGTAGCAAGTTCTCCCGACTAGTCTCACGTCGCAGAGCTTGGGTTTTACGAGCTTTTCCACGAGATGTCGATGTAGGTTTGGACATCTTTACTTCCTCTAATATTGACTTGTGTAATTCTATTGCATAACTTGTGTGGCGTTATTGCATAACTGTATTCGGCAATTAGAGTTGTCTATAAGCCACTAAAGAAGTTATCAAACAAGTTACCAAAGAAGCTGAATAGTTCGTTGCGAT
>CERE01095849.1_pt1 | contig 22518 bp, 34 predicted proteins | sample 530911 | NCBI WGS metagenome assembly CERE01 (sample SAMEA2621092, study PRJEB7988) | marine metagenome | biome: marine biome (ENVO:00000447); feature: mesopelagic zone (ENVO:00000213); material: "saline water (ENVO:00002010), including plankton (ENVO:xxxxxxxx)" | depth 800 m
ATCATTCAGATATTGTTGCAATGTCTTTTCTGAATTGAATTTCAAGTTGGCTAATTGATCATCTAAAAGATTGAAATGACTATCTCGGTAATCTTCTAATACCGATCGAATCATTGAAGCCAAGATCTCTTTATTGGCATTGTCATAGATATTGGTGCCTACTGCTTGTTCTAATCCGTTTCTTCCTTTTTTTGCCATCGTTTCTAGTTATTAAAATCATCGCTGAAGTCATCACTGAATTCTCCAAGCTTTTCGATTGTTCTTATTTGAATGAGTTCTACTTCGGTAAGGCCTTCTCCTGTGAAGTTGTTCACTTTGTTGAGATAAAATAGTCTGCCTAATTGCTCAACATATTTTAATTTGAAAAAGTCCAAGGTGTGAAAATCAAGTACATTGATGAACATAAGTACCTTATACTTCTTGCTGTAATTAAGTAGATTGGCAAAAGCTGTGTATCTATTGGCCACAACGTTATTGAAGTCAAGACCGCTGAATGAAACAACTGGAACCGATCCATTAAAGTTGCTTACCCCGGTGGCAGCTGCGACCTTGTAATTTATGGATTGCTCTATCTTTTTAATCCTAAAGAAATAGGAATCACCTTTTGTGGCTTTAACGCTTTTAAGGCTGCCATCATCCTGCGTTTCTTTTTCGTAAAAACGACAAAGTCTTAACTGTTGATTGTTAACAGATACCGTTGATCGATCAGGGGCTCTGTATATTCTTTGTAGGACTGTTGTTTCAGGATCAAGCGTTTGATCATCAATTTTGATAAGTCCATCAGCATAGGTGTCACCTGAGTTATCGTACCGATATAGGAATCGATTGATCTTAGCGTAGTCGCCAATTTTAGAATCATCGGAAACTACACTGTCAAACTTATCACTCCAATCTTCGTAGATATATTCTGAGGCTAAAGTACCACCAAGTAAGTCTCCAGTGCCAGCATAAACTGCCAAAGGATCAAGAAGCTCTTCATAGCTTATAAACTCGTAGTTGTTGCCTTTTCTTCTAAACATCAAGCCTAGAAAGTTGATGGTATCTTTGATGAAGTCCTTTTGCGAAATTTTTGAAAGATAGCTGCTGAAGTTAACAGCGGTCACTGAATTGTCAAGATCAATAGCAATATTAAAATCGTAAGAGTAGTTTGATCTCAAACCTTGATCAATAGGAACTGTAACTACCTTGACAAGCAATTCATCACCTGCACGCAAGTAAATCTTTTCACTGATACCAAAATCACTTTGTTCATCAGGAAGATCTTCGGCTATGGTGAACAGGTTAACCCCGTCTTTTTCTACATAAATGGATGCATTATCTGTTTGCAGATTGTAAAAGATTCCTGTTATATCAATTTTATAAAATCCGTTTTCTTGAATTCTGATTCTTGAGCGGTTGTATTGCGATGAGTTGCTAAACTGATGCATGCCGTCAACATCAAAATCACTTCTGAATCTTATATATTCTGTGATCTCTTCAGGAAGACGTTGCACAACTATTGAATTTCCAAACACATTAACGGTTCGTGCGGTGAAGTCGCTGGTATTGATTTTTGAAATCTCAAGTTTTCGCACAGGATCAACATCTTCTAAATCTGTGGGAAGACCTTCATCAATAGATATAGCAAGTTCTTTCCATTCATCCTTAAGGAATGGATTGTAATCTGTTTTATTGGCACGGCCAGCGTACGAATAAGTGAAGCCGTTTTCATTGAATATCTTATCCCACAGAAACTTGACGAATAAAGCCGGTAATTGGTAGTTGATCTCAATTGTACTGCTGTCCAGCTTACCGTAATCTGCTAAAGGATAGGTATAATCATTACGCCCAAATGATGCGATCCAGTTTGATATATTAAGATCGTGGTTTAAATACGCCAGATTAAGATCAGCTAGGGTTTTGCTGCCAATCTTATCAAATAGGTTGATATTTTCAGAATATACATAGAGATTGAACGTGTCGTCTGTAGGTTTGAAATATCCTATGCCGTCAGCAATAGTTTGAATACCATTTTTGAAAACCGAAATCTTATGCACACGATATGGTGCAATTGAAGTATTAGCAATGATGCCCATACCGCCTAAGATCATTTTATTCTTTTCCGTTTTTGGAAGCTTGAACGTATTGGTATAAGAAGATTGACGGCTACTAATCTCAAAGAAGTCGTTCACCTGCTTAGTCTCAGCTATGCTGGTATCAATATCAGTATCAAGTTGCTGATCATTTATGTAGATTTCAACCTGCATATTTTTGGGTGTATTGATTGGGTAGTTCTATAGTGAACGCATAGCGCTGTATCGCATTCTTGGTGTTGTTTAACTGAATGGTTCCATCCTTGACAGTCACTTCTTTAAAATCAACAGCTTTGAAAGGTTGTAGTTCAGGAATAGCGTAGAAATACACTTTAGGCGATTCAGGCAGGTCACCTAAGATCAAGCGTTCTTGATGATTGATCAGATAGGTTTCAACATCAAAAGCTTTTTGAGATTCCTTAGCGGTTATTATTTGGCGGCTTGATGTGTTTTCAAGATTTCTAAAATCATTATTGATTAACTGTGTTGCTTTGAATGTTAGCTTTTCTTGATATAGTGCTTCAAATAACCAATAGGACCATCCACCTGATTGATTGAACCATTTAACATATACGCCACAGGCTACAGGCTTCTTATCTACGAATAACGTGTAGGATTCTGAACCAAATGAAAATACCAGTTCATTAACGCCTAGGTTAAGAGGCAGGCTGCCTTCAAATCCAAGATTGTCATTTTCACCGTTTGATAAGAATAGTCGATTCACACCTTTCAATAAGCTGATATTGATTGATTGAGCCGTGCGTTTGTTCGTTACGGTTACTGACCTTGAAGCATTGCTGTAGATCGATACGTCAAAGGGGTAGCCTTCAAAGTAAGTGACGTGTTTTTTGATATTGTCAGCGGGTAGAAGTATTCTGAAGGTTTCGCTTTCATCGTAAATAGGTCTAAAAAGCTGCTGAACTGCTTTGAGATAGTTCAGATTCAAAGTGTCAGTTTCTGATGCTCCATTGGTTTTAAAAATAGTGATGCTTACTTCGACATCTAAGAATAGCGTGTTATCAGGAAATACATAGTTAGCGGGTGAATCGGGAGCAATAGCATCTATAAACTTGTTTTGATTGATCAAGAGTGTAACCACATCCTTAAGGTTGAAATAGAATTCGCCGTTGTTAGGTGTGATCTCAAACTTGTACTTATCAACCTGAACAACAGAACGTGCAGGGGCACCGCTGTCAGTTCCGAAGCGAATCACGCTATTGTTGTAGGCGTTGAGTACCTGATCTTGCGGTAGAGCTGTGGTGAATACTATTGCCATTACGCTGCCATTTTTTTAAGAAACCCTGTGATTTCTGTTGTGAATGAATCGATATAAAACTCGCTGACTTGATCAATAATGCTTTGTACACGCTCCGGTGTGATCACTGCCTCAACGAGATCAGTACCACCTTGCTTGAAATACTTGGTACCTTCTTTTGCGATCTTGCGAGCGATTAAGAATGCGAGGCTGCTTAGTTTGATCTTGCCTACAAACGGGATCGGCTTATCCAGTATCCATTGGCGTATTGCTGCAATGGGTGGGAATTTGCCCGGCTCTCTACCGTTGACCAGCTGCTCTGTGTAAGGCGCACCGTGAATGGTTGCTTTGAGGCGTTGTACTTCAACCACAAGAGAGCGCTCCCAATTTCCTGATGCTGGCATACCTAGTTCAATATGCTTTGCGATCAAATCCTGTTTGAGTGCTTCAAACTCTTTTTGCAATATGGCTGATTGATTAATCATTTATGAAATTCCATTTATAATTTCTATGAGTAGCTGATTGACCTAAGCAACAACTTGATATTGCTGATTTATGATAACCATTCCTATTTGCCTCACTCAAAGAAGGCCAGACTTTTATTAAATTTCCATTTAGGTCCTTTTGCTCAACATTTTTTGAAATAGAGCTGTTTCTTCTTTTTTTAGCACTTCTCTCGGTACGTGTTCCATAATTTGAATTTTGTAAAGGAGTAGTCCATTCTAAATTTTGAATAGTATTATCCGTTTTTGATTCATTTTTATGATTGACTTGAATTTTGTTTTCAGGATTTGAAATAAATGCTATTGCTACTAATCGATGTATTTTTAAAGTCTTTCTTATTTGATTTTGATCTCTTAAATCAATTGTCAAATAACCATACCTGTCAATTTTTGGTTTTAATATTTTTTCTTTTACCGTTCTAAATCCACCTCTTCCAGATATTACATCACGTTGCAAAGATTTAATTCGCCCAAAATTTGAAACTTGGTACTTATTTTCATAGCCTGATATGTCTTTCCAGATTTCCATTTAGTAAGATTTTAAGTTGAATTGACACGAAATACCATCCGCATTAAAATCAAATACGTTGATCACTTCAATTGCCGTCCAGTTGCTCACATCAAAGTTGCAGCGCAAACTGTTCCACATACTACCGTTGATGATATTTAAAGCAGGCTTGATGAAGGTCAAATACTTTTGCTCGTAACTCATATCAAGATCAGAACGTGTAAGTAGCATAAAGCTTCCGGTGTATCGAATACCATCTGCTTCACGGCTTGTACTCACAGGATCAAGAAAGATTCCTGATTCATTGTCTTCAAAGCTTTCAATCTCATCCTGAAAGAAGTGAAGCACATCGGTCAAGTTTTGATAGTCGCGGCGTGCGTGAATGAACCGCCAACTATTTGCCTGTGCCTGATTATTTAAGAATTCGCGTACATCCATCACTTAGCTTTTGATTTGATTTCTGAATAGTTCTTTTGCACTTCACCCAAGATCTTATTGTGCAGCATCAACGAGAAAACCATATTGTACGGCCACGTTTCAATTTCCTGCGGACTTTTACCATACTGTTGAGCGATCGCAATCAATGTGTTCATCTCTGCAAATACTGACAAGCGTTCTACACCTGCGGCTTGCATATCAGGATCAGGGTTTGATTTGAGCGCGTGGTATTCTTTTTGTATCAGATTTGAGACACTTTCCCGAAGCCATCCCAAAGCGATTAGGAAATCAACCACCGGAGCGTTTAAGAACTGGGAGCGTTTCACTCCAAATACCAGGGTGAACATTTCAAGCAGACCATCAAAGTCAGGCTTTTGTAAATGTTGCTTGAGCGTAGCCACTTGACCGAATTGCAACTCACCAAGGCGCGCAGCTTTGAATTTGCCAAATGTTGGGTGCGGTTTCAAGATAGATTGCAACTGCCAATAGGGAAGGGCAGCTGCTTCATCCAGTCTTAAGAACTCAAGGGTCGATATGTTGTTTAGGTTAAAGATCATCCTGCACTTATTCCTACTCGTGTTGAACGTTTCATTCCCATTACACCATAGCGAGTAGCTGCTAATCCATCAGGCTCGTGACCTTGGGGTTCAGCGATTATATTTCCGTTATGATCCACTTTCCAGAACCAGCTTTCAAAATGCTTGATAAGGTTCTCACTTCGTTTTGTTACGTGGATGTTATATGCTTTCACTTTTTTGATTCCATCAATCACACTACCGGTACCTTTAGCAACTCCTTTGGCATTGTAGCCGTGCTTTTTTAAATCTTTGATTTCGGTAGCGCCTGAACTATCACAGCCAATAGGCCATCCTTTTTTGAAACCAATCTCTTCCATCTTGTCTGATATGCAAAAACGTTCAGCGCCTTTGATTCTTTCAGGCATCAATCCAGTTTCACAAAAGCGTTCATCCAAATACAGATTTGCTTTTGAGGTATAGAGATCAACTAGGAATGTTGGGTCAGGACTTACTCCGAAATCCATTCCACTGGTTTCTTGCTTAACCCCTTTAGGGATTTCATCGATGATGGTGAACTTGTATATTCTGCGATCGGAATATGTTCCGGTGAGACCTAGACCGTAAACCTTGTACCACTCCTCATTGTCTTTTCGCGCTTCGATGAAATCAATCTCACCTTGAGGACAAAACTCATTGTCTCGATAGGTTACGATGATCTTTTCTGATTTGTCACTGGGTTCAATCTTGGTATGGGTCCACGTTTCAAAATCGGGGTTTAAGTCAAAATAGCAGATTTCGGATGTACGTGCTATGTAATGTTCAGCAGCTGCATAGCTTACTTTTGTTGTCTCGTTAACGTAGAGAATATGCCGTCTCTTTGATTTTCCTGCTTGCGGTTTGTGCCCTACAACATAACGAAACTGAATCACGCTTTCACCCCAATAAAGATCCTTAGCAGAAGCGTTGTAGTAGTTGTCAAATTCTAAACCAGTCATTGAAAACATATCTCGATAATCTTTGATGATACCATCTTTCAAGTTTTCAAAAGTGTCCGTTACAACTGTGATTGTTCGCTTCTTTTCATCTGCGTGTTTAAGCAATCTTTGTGCAATTGCCCAGTTCTTACCAGCACCCTGACCACCTTGAATGATGCGCCAAGGTTTGGTCATATCAGCGATTTTAAAATATGTTGTTGTGCCGCCTACCATTACTCTTGAGGTTTTTTGCGGGCATCAAACATCACAAATGCAGGAGCCTGTTTTTGATTATTATCTTTTTCGTAGAAACCAGTGTGACGGTTGATCATTTCAATCGCCTTGGTTTTATCTACAAAGTGCAGCTCCACAGTATCAATAGTTTCAATCACCTTGCCTTTTTTGTCCTTGACTTTTCGGCTAGTGTGTTTGAATTTAGTGATCAATCTGCGGATGTTATCCGGTAGCTGTTTAACCTGAGTAGGTGAGAGCATCAAGGTTTGAGTGATATCGGAGTATGCCCAATTCTCTAACTCTTGAAGCAAAGCCTCGTGTGATGTTCTGAGAGTGTTTTGAGCATCAGCTTGCTTTGATTTTTGGTATTCTAGAACTCGAGGTATTTCGAGGATTTTACGAAACGAAGTATCAGCTGTTGAATCTTTTGCTTTTGGGTAAACCTTTTGATATGCGCGTACACCGTTGAAGCCATTAACGAACCATTCGTCAATCACCAGTTTATACTTTGCAAAGGTCTTCTCAGTCATAATCAATTCAGCGAATATTCACAACAAAAGTAATATAATATATTAGTTTTTTGTGAGAATTTTTAAATCTGTGCCGAGCATTTCATAATTCTTTGCGGTGTAGCGCAACACTTTCCAGCCTTCCAGCGTAGCAAGATTGTACTTGATGCAGTCTTTCACATAGCCGTTGATTGTCGTGTGCCCACTCTTTTCGCTGAAGATTCCTTCATACTCGATGGCGATCTTGAGATCAGGTATTGCCCAGTCAAATCGAAACTTGCGATCGGCACTGAATTGCAATTCGCGAACGTATGCCGGGATGCTGCCTTCTTTGTTCAATGCCCATAGCACGAGTTCGATGCTTCGTTTTTCAACGCTGATCTTTTCTACTTTGGTACGTTTGGGTTGTTGATCAAGATCTGTTTTGATTCCTTTGGCTTCGAGTTGTCTCAGCACGGTGGCGTTCCATTTTTTCATAGTGATTGAGTATTCAAGGATTACTTGATAACTGAAAAGCTAACTAAGCATATCACCCATTAAAACGGGTTGATATACGACTGTTATGCACAAGTGGCTACATCCGTTTCATTCTTCAACTTTAGCCCTAATTCATCAGGGTTTAAGTAAAAAACAGGTGCTCTAAATCCGCAAGCACACCAAACACCATATACATCTTGGTATCCTTCTGGACCGTGAAGTTCGTGTCCGCTTTCTTTTTCCAAATGCGAGTAAGGACATTCGTATTTGCTGTAATCTGCCTTGTTTTTCATAGTTCTCGTTTTTAAACCGCCACCAGATGCATAACAGCACCTATAAAAAATAGCGGGGTTGTTGTTAATATTTAAGTTCGTGTTTCAATTTTACTTTGTTTCGGTTTGATGTGTTTGTGCTTTTTATCCGCTACTTTTCATAGCTGCATCACGTTAGCTAAAACGGTAATTCATCTTCGTCGTTGTTGTCCGGTTGATACTCCGGTTCATCAAAAGCTTCTGATGGTGTGGCAGGGGGTAAGGGTGCAGGTGATTCAGGAAACTCTTGCAAGTCGTGAAACTGCATATACTTCAAACGCGTTCCTACAATGCAAGAAAAAACAGGAGCGTTTCGAAGTTTAGCAAAGTTTATTTCAGCTTGATCTGCAGTTGGTGACCTTTGATCATCGTCCCAAGTATCAACTTTGTAATATTCAGGTCTAAGCAAAAACATTACAGCATCAGCATCTTGTTCAATCGATCCTGATTCTCTCAAATCTGAAAGCATTGGTCTTTTCATCCCTCCACGTGTTTCAACTGCTCGTGATAATTGAGCCAAAGCCATTATCGGAATCTCAAGTTCTTTTGCTATTGCTTTTAAACTTCTCGATATTTCGCTTATCTCTTGTTCGCGATTTCCTTTACTCGATTTTCCAACTGTCATCAGCTGCAGGTAATCAACGAAGATCATTTCGATATTGTTTTCACGTTTCCACTTAGAAGCTTGAAGTTTTAATTCAAGTGTTGAAATTGCTGCTTGATCGTGAATGTATATCGGAAGTTTATCGAATTCTAAACCTTTTCGATTTAAAATTGAAACCTCTTCTTCGTTCAGTTTGTTCCGGCTTATTTTGCTGGTATCAATTTCACAATAATTTGACATCATCCTTCCGAGAAGCTGAGTGTCTGACATCTCAAGAGAAAATATACCTACAGGTTTTCCGCTTGTAGCGCAAGCCATTACTTCATTCAACATCAAAGCTGTTTTACCCATACCAGGGCGTGCTGCAAGAATGATCAAATCAGATTTTTGATAGCCATTGGTTTGATTGTTAATTTTTGATAAGCTACTGGGTACACCTGTCTCACCTGAGTTGATCACCTTGAACAATTTCGTTCGTATTTCGGCTAAAGAACTAGGCTTTTTGGTTTGTAACCATTCTGAAACGCGATCGAGTTCTTTGTAGCTGCCATCGATCAATTCAAAAATATCGGTGTCATCGTCATAGCTTTTGTTTGTAAGATCGTTACCGACTTGAATCGATTTGCGTTTGACGTAGTATTGCTGAACGATACGGCAATGGCGTTCAAGGTTGGCTGAACTTGAAATCTTCTGTGTGATCTGAATCAAAGCATACTCACCCCCTACGAGTTCAAGCTTTTTGCGTTTGCGTAACGCATCGGCAACGGTAAGCAGATCTATCGGTTGTGAAGCGTTGAACATTTCAAGCATTGCATCATAGATTTCCTGATGCTCGGCTTTGTAAAATACCGGTTCGTTTCTGAAAATCTCAACGGTTTCAGCAATGGCATAGCTATCAATCAAACAGGCGCCAATGATTACTTCTTCAAGATCTTTTGCGTGTGGTGGGACTTTTCCGATCATATTCTGGGTGCAGCTTTAACTTCGTTATTTTGGTTTTTTGATGAATATTTATCCTGATTTTGAATCCAGTTGCGAGCATACTTACCAAGTCTGGCAAAAAGTATTTTATCTGTGAATTCCAAACCTTCTTGATCAACCGTATCGTTGAAATCTTGAGCAAACTTTTTAGGCTCTTGAATCTGCCTTGAGTACTTCATCATAAAATCAGTTTCCCAACGCTGTGGATATTCAGATTTTAAGAATGGAATTGCGCGCGCGTTTCTCTCTCCTTTTCTATCCTTTACTTTACTTTCCTTTTCTTTAGGGATAGATTCCACCGGATTGGTTGTTTTTTTAGGGGTATCGGTATCATTTTTTGGGGTTTCCGCTGCGGATTGAGGGGTTTCCGCTGCGGATTGTTTTTTTTTGCGTTTTGTTTTTACAAGAATTTCATCAATTGAAAGCGGTTGAGATTTACGTTTTTTGTAGGCATCTTCAACACTTTTCACTAGCTTTTCAGAATAGATTATTTGATGATTTTCATACAAATTTTGATTGATCGCACCCAGTTTTGCGAGGTCAGAAAGTATCTCTTTTAAGGTGCTCTCTTCGACCTTTAGAAAGGCTATTATAAACATCCAGTTAGTTGTCTCTTCAAGATCAATAAAGTGATAATTTGCCGATCCTAAGCGCTCCAATAACTTGAACCAAACTGCATACCCATCGTTCCCGTATTTAGTCTCGATATAGAACATTTTACGACCGTGATTACAGTCGTGTGGGAAGTAGTCTACATCGTGTCTTTGCTCTCTAGCCATTGTGTTATGATTTTGAATAGCGGTAAGCCGCTAATGTTTTGTAATAGGAATACCAAGCCACTTGCTTTCCAGATAGTTTACCTGTGGCTTTATAGTGATCTTCAATTGATTCTAAGAAATCATATTCTTCGCCGCTCAGTTGATCGTAGAAGGCACGGTCTTCGTGCTCCATCAACCATTGAATAAACGCGTAATCAGTATTTACTTTGGTGAACTGAAATTCGGGTACTATTTTTTTGATCATAGATTTATCTACGTTTACCATTGTAGAAGGCACCCATTCTTGTGAAGATGTAGCATCAGATTCAACGCTGTATTTTTGATCTCTTAAAAAGTTCAAGGTTTTCAACCTTAAATCTGATACTGAGTAAATATAATTCTCACCGTCATTATCTAAACAGCAATCAATTATGCTATGAATCCGTGCATATTGACAAATATCTAAAGGAGTTATATCACTTTTGTAGTAGTCGTGTTCAGGATTAGATATTGACTCAGATAGAAGTCTCAAAAAATCTGCTTCTTTGAAGCAGTCATAACTATCTAGTAAATCTGAATTTGTTTTAAATATCTTGGCTATCGTAAATCTTATTCTATAATCTAGCTTAGCTTTTGGTTTACTCTCTTTTTTTGGTAAAGCCTCAATATCACCATCCAATTGGAAATCTGTTTTAAAACCCTCTTGAATCTTAATATACCAAGGGTGAGATTCACTAAATAGTGGGTGATTGGTTTCTTTTAATAAATGTAAAGCCATTTGCTTATCTGGCTCTTTTGGACTAATCCATTCCCAGCGATTACATCTACCATCTTTTTCTTTTTTCAATACATTACCTGAAATAAGACACTTCTGATATTCAGGATCGAAATTATATTTGCTAGAAAAATGTGTCATAGATAAGCTGTCTGTAACTTTTAAGGTTGAATAGATTTCCCTTAAAATCATTTCTAAGATTTCAATTTCCTGAGCCTTAGCATCATTCAATTCTTTAATATTTGCAAAATCAATATTTGCAAAATCATATCTTATAGTTAAAGGTTGTGTTTTCATATACTATTTCTTAAATAAATCCATTACGTTACTTACCATCTCCATTTTCATCTCGTCACTCGCACCGGTGATGGTGTTGCCGGTGTGGCGCTTTTCCTGTATCATCTTATACAGATCTTCATCAATTGTATTCTGACCTAAGAAGTAGGTACACATCACGGAGTTCTTTTGACCAATACGGTGCGCACGGTCTTCACACTGGGCACAATCGGCATACGTCCACGGGTATTCTATAAATGCCACACGAGATGAAGCGGTGAGCGTAATACCCACACCTGCAGCTTTGATGTTGCAAATGATCAATTTGGTGTTTGGGTCCTTTTGAAAACTATCGATCGCATACTGCTTTTGATCTTGAGAATCTCGACCAGTAACTGTCACGGCTCCGGGAAAGTTCTTTTTGAGTTCGTCAACAATAGCGTGATGAATCACAAACACAATCAGCTTTTCGCCGCTATCCAGTACACCTTCAATAAAATCTTTGGCCTCGTTCATCTTACCGTATGCTGAAAGCTTTTTCAGTTCCTGCATCTTGACCATAATCTCACCGCGCAGCTTCTTAGCCACTTCAGCATCATCGGCACCGTTGGCTCTCAGGTATTCGACGAACTGATCACGCGCCTGATTGTATTGCTTTCGGGTAGTGATATCACATAGAATCGTTTGGCGTTGTTTTGATGGAAGATCTTTAGCCACATCAACCTTTTCCCTGCGGAAGAAACAATACTTGTTCAGCTTGTAGTTGAGTTCTTTAAGATTGGCAGCGCCACGACCACCTTCACAATATCGTGACAGGAAGCCTTTGCGACCTCCGAATTCTTTTAACCTGCCCATAATGGCCAACTGTGGAAACAGATCAATAGGTTTGTTCACTACCGGTGTTCCTGATAGCAGGATCACGCGCTCTTTACCTGAGCAGATCTTCAGTGTGAATTTGGCTTGCTGGGTTTTAGTATCCTTGCATCGATGGCTTTCATCAACGATCACACTTTTAAGCAACTTCACACGATCATCCATTATGATATCCGCAGAGGTGTACCCACGTCCTTTTGGCGGCATTCTACGCACGAAATACTTTCTCAGGCTCTCGTAGTTCACGATGAATACATCTGCCATTCCTACGGCGTGAAATTGCTGCCACGTGTCTTTTACTTTGTTATCAAGAACCATGGCTTTACGATTGGTCCACATTTCCCATTCGCGTTTCCAGTTGATCTTGGTTGATGCCGGGCAGATTACCAAGCACGGGAATACCTCTTCACCGCGCAAAGCAGCTGCGTGAATGGTACCAATGCTTTGTAAGGTCTTGCCCAGTCCTTGTTCATCACCGTTTAAATAGCGTTTGAGTTCCAGTCCACGTGCAACACCTTGTTCCTGATACGGACGAAAGCCGAAGCCTTCAGGATGGGAGAGGGGTACTTCCTGATCCAGTTTAGGCAATTCAGGAATCACATCAATTTCTTCAGGTGTTACATCATCGATCTCAAAGTGTTCAATCTTAGCTTTAGGAAACTTTTGCTTTGCCCAGTTGAATAGCTTGGCTAGGTTAGGTTTCTGATGCAGCGGAATCACCCAGTTTTTATCTTTTGGGTGAAAGCCGCATCCGTCTATTTTTTTGACAGAAGATTCAAGAACACGCTTGTATGGCCCATAAGGAATGTGCACTCGAAACTCTGTAGAATACTCAACTATCTGCATAATAGTAATATATTATATTAGTTGTTACTTATGCGGAAACTTGCTCAGGCTCTTCGATAGCATCAAAGAGTGTAGGCATTTCCATCTTGTCTTCAGCTGCTCTGCAGTACTGTGCTCCGTCTAAAAAGTATTGATGATTCAATTCACATCCACGACCTATGCGGTTGAGTAGAATAGCGCGATAAGGTACGGTCATCAATCCACCAAAAGGATCATAAACCACATCCCCTTCATTGCTGAACTGGGTGATCGTACGATCTACAATATCAAACTGCAACGGGCATAGGTGCATTTCTTTTCCTTTGCTCCATTGTGAGCCGTTGAGCGTAAGCATACGCGTTACATCTGCCCAAACATCATCAGACCAGCTTTGCGGTTGAAGCAGCATAAATGAAGTAGGAAGTTTCCCGGCTGCATCTAAAGTCTCACCAATCTTCACGTGGTGCTCAAAGTTGTATATCGATTCAAGGCTGTTCTTTTTAAAGGCTCTGAAAATACCTTTGTGATCCAGCTTCACCAGTTCTTCAGGAGTGAGCAAACGGTTTCCTGAAGATCTTGTATAACCGTGCGCATCTACCTGCCAGCGTGATCTGCTGTAGCTTCCTTTGTCTTTTACCACCGGAATATCAGCATACGCCTTTGAGGTATCTGTTTGCGGCTTGCGGAATAACAATAGATACTCAGGCATCCCGCAACTCATTTTGCTTCCGTCCTTGCATTGCTCCGTCCATCCTAGGCGATAGGTTTGATTGTTTTCACGCACCACATCTGTCACGATGGTCTTCATTCCCATATAGGCAAAGCCGTGCTTGGTATAATGATCAATGCAATCTTTGTGAAACGGGTAAACGGTTTGAAATCCTAATCCTGTCAATCCGCCTGGTATGATGCGATCTTTAACGTGAATGGCAGCAATGCGACCGGGTTGAAGTACACGAAGCAATTCAGGCGTTAGGAAATCCATTTGCTTGAAAAACTCTTCGTTGCTTTCTGAATGACCAAAGTCAGCATAATTGGGTGAATACTCATATTGCATACTGAAGGGAATAGACGTGTGTATCAATCCTACGCTGTTAGTCTTCATTGCTTTTGTTTCCTGCACGTTATCGTTGTGTGCTATGGTGTAGCGTTTCTTTTTGATTTCGATGCGTTCTACGCCTAGATTTCGAGTAAGCACCTTAGCCATTTCCTGATGGCTCAATCCGTATTTTTTGATGATGTCTGTCATTTTCTTAACCATTTGATTGTGTTGTCTCCATTTACGTTCTAAGTCCTTCTTGATCTTGCGCTCAGCTTCGGTGTAAATCAGATCGATGCGCACCGGCTTGGTTTGCCCAAATCTCTGAATACGGTGAATAGATTGAATGAAGTCGTTGAACTTGTAGCCGATGCCGAGATAAATACCCCAGTTGCAATGTCGTTGCAAGTTGCATCCTGATCCTGCGATCACCGGCTTGGTAGATAGTTCTTGAATCTCACCATCACTAAAGCCACGTATAAAGTCTTCACGCTTCTCTAATTTTTGAGAGCCGTACACGCTAGCCGATGAAGGAATGGCTTTGGCGATCGCTTTGCGTTCCAGTTCGGTGTCGTGCCAAAGAATGCGATGTGCTTCGGGATCTTCTTCTCTAAGCTGCATCATTTTTGACACTCGAGCATGTACACTTTCACGTTTTTCACGAGCAGCTTCAGGAAGTCCTAAAGCAGAGTTTTTAAACATACGTTGTTGCCCGTCTTTCTCATAACCTGCTTTGCTGTGGTCTGTAGGTATCTCGTGCCAGTTGACTTCTAACTTGGGTAAGATATAGCCTTGATCATCGGCAGGATTACCGGTAAGGTCAGAAGGTTTGGAAACGAATAATGCCCACGATGCTACCCACATCCAAAACTCTTCTTCTTTGTGCGCGTGAAGCGTAAGCTTATCAGCTTTGGTGCTATCTCGTTTAAAGAATCGTGTTTTTGCTTGTGAGACATCCATCACGCCTAGAAAGTCGGCATAGGCGAGTAGTTCAATATATTCGTTAGGCGATGGGGTAGCGGTTGCCACAAAACGATACTTCACACCTTCAACGCCTCTGCGGTTACCGGTAGGACCTGCATCACCTGTAAAAATCCTCATAAACTCCCGGAAGGTCTTTGAACCACCAAGGCCACGCAATACGGAAGCTTCATCGAGACTGGCCACTTCAAACACGGTAGGATCTAGTTTGCCGTCACGGATGCTTTCATAGTTGGTCAAGTAGATACCATCACCATCCATTTCAGCATTGCGGCGAATGAACTTAGGAAGCGTTTCCCAACCTAAGCGTTGTTTAGCATCTCGAATGAACTCAGCACGAACGGAAAGCGGACAAACAATAAGTCCTGAACCTCCGGTGGTTTGAAGTACCACGCGAACCGCTTCGAGTTGGGTCACGGTTTTATGCAGTCCAAAGGAAGCGAAACAAGCGCGTCGACCACCTTCAACGAGCCATTTTACCATAAGTTGGTTGTGTGGCTTAAGTGCAGGGTTGATGTTGCTTACTTCAAGTGCTACGCCTTCTTTACGTGCCAGTTTGATCTTTGATTTTAAAAAGTCTGTGTAGCTCATTGCTCTTTGATTTTTACGCACCCAACACCGATTCCATTAATGCAGCAAGCTGCCTCACCATTTGTTGAATAATTCAATGCCACATATACACCGGCAATTAATCTATCTGCTAGAGTTTGATGCTGTGTTATTGGACCTTTCGGGTTGGCTTTTATCTGAGCCTTATTCCACGTTTTCACATCTTCATTTGCCTGTATTAATCTTGCAAGTGAAATGTTTGGATCAAGCATTTCTGTAGGTTTATCAATCACTCCGTTTAGCCAAAGGTTCCATTGAATGACTTTACCCAAGATCTCTTTTGATTCGTGTATTTGCTTTTCAAGCTGAAAACCCTGTTCAATAAGAGCATCCATCTGATTTTCCATTATGTTTCCTGTATCCATTACTCTCGTTCTATTTCTCCGTTGTTTACCATTTCATCATAGACTTCTTTCATAACTGGGGAAATTTCAGCATAGCATTCTTTGCAATAATGATTGTCATCATCATCAGTTGGCATTGTCCAGATATCAAATTCCTCATTGCAGCTGATGCATTCTATATAGCAAGTTTCAAGATTTTCCACTACACCATCAGCATCAGGTTTACCCCAAACTCTAGACTTGTTTATTTCAAGCTTTTCATCGATTGCAGCACAAATATCATCATAGGTCATTCCTTCTTTTGAAGCTGCTCCAAAGAGTAGAAATAAGCAATCTGCAAACTCTAATCTTATGTTTTCATCACTGTAGGTTATAGCTATACCTAACTCATCTACTTCCTTTAGTAAATGCTTTACTTTTGATAATGAGGTTGATTCTCCAAAAGTTTCATTCTGCCATTTTATAATAGCTTCGAATTGGTCTTTTTTCATTGTTCTGTGATTATTTGATTCTGATTATTGATTTTTCAATTCTTGAATAGCAACGTCTATCGCTATTCCAATTTGTGAAGGTTGTGGCATTGGCTTTTCGCCAGTATCATCCCTTCTCCATTCATTATATTTTGTTAACACCTTTATAGCTTCCTCAACTTTCATTATTGATTTTGTTTTAAATATTCTTCGATGGTAAGCGATGGCTCCGGTCTGCGGTTGTCAAGCGCGTTATAGTCTTCAATGACCATCTTTGCCCGCTCATCAGGAGTAAGGGAAACACTGTTCTCATAGTTTCTGCATCCACTCAAATGCCGTAACCGTTCCCAGTGCTTCCACATTCCTTCCTGAATATTCCAAACTTTATTAAGCGGCATCTTCTGAGGTTCTTACTTCCATCGTGACACCTTTCTTCTTGAAGTCCTTAGCCATCTGTTTAAAGTCGTTCTTTGCTTTCTGCTCCGCTTCAAATTCTTCCGGTTCAAAGTCTTCATCTTCATCAAAGCCAATCTCAGGCTGTGAACGCTCTGCTTGTTTACCTTCCATAAAGGCAACCACTTCGCCTTTGATCAATTCAACGGCATCGATCATCTTATCAAAGAATTCGTATTCATCTTCTTTGCTGCCACGTCCGGTACTGGGCATTGTAAGTGCGAGATTCTTACCGGTGTTTAAATGACGTACACCCGTGATCTTTACATAGGTTTCGCCATTCTTTTCTTCGGTAGAAAAGCCGGTCACTTTAAACTTATTTGTGATCTCTTCGGGTAAAGGTTTGTCAAGGTCCAGCTGCTTCACCACATCAGGCTTTTGCTTTTGTTCGGTGAGCAGTAGGAGGTGGGGTAAAAGGCTTTGAAAGGCATTGTGCAGATCATCGTGAATAGGCGCATCGCTGTTTGCGGTTAGGGTGTCTTTACGCCCGGGTTTGTGATCTTCATAACTCCATTTCAGGAATAGTCTGCTTCGGATTTCTGCGGATTTAACGTGAATTTCCATTGTTTTGATTTTTAATAGTTGTTAGCTTCATTTTCGTATGCACCTTTCCCGAATGGATTATTCCAAGCGGCAAATGGGTCATTTTTTTTCATAGGATCATTCCAAGGAGCATCGTGACTGTCTCTTTTCATAGGATCGTTCCAAGGTTTAAAAGGATCTGTGTTTCTCATTTTAAAAAGTATTTGTTACTGTTAATTGTTGGTCTTAATTCCACTTTACCTTCATCGACCAGTTTTTGAAGGACGGGTTCAAGTTCCTTAAGGTGAAAACCACAATGCCCGTTTGATTCTTTGGCTTTACGCCTGATCAGGAAGAGCATCATTGTTTTGAGTTTTTCTATTTCATCAGGACTGAATTGCATTTTTACATTGGTTAATCATCGTAATCTTCAGATTCATCTTTAGATTTGAGCGATAACAACTTTCTCTGCATTTCCTGAATATCCCAAGATTGAATTGGTTTGTTTTGTATGTTTTCAGCCATATGTAGCATTACTTCTTCAGTAACAGGATTGATTGCATAAATAGCTGAAGGATTAAGCATACGTGAGAATGCTGGTTGAATTGAAGTTTCCGGAACATCAATTCTTATAAAAGATGAGCCTCCTATTGTCTGATCAGTAACTTTACCTGCCATTTTCTGATGACCAAATAATTCAACTACTGCGTTGATTTCAAAGTTTTTTTCTGTATTCATTTTATTAGTTTTTTAGGTTGTTTCTGTATTGGGTAGCGCTCTTTTGGGTATCGTGCTTTACCGGTAAACCATCCTGTTACGGGATGCATTCCTGTGTTCCAGAATTCGTGTTCTTTAAGTGACATAGGTTAATTTTTAAAAGGGTAGATCATCTTCATCATCATCAAAGTCACCGGCAGGTTCAAACTGATCTGCAGGTGGTACCGGTGGCATTCCTGATGCATCACCAGCTTCTACACGCCAACCTTGAATGCTATTGAAATATTTAGTAACCCCTTGCGGATTCACCCATTCACGACCTCTCAAATTGATACTTACTTTTACATCCTGACCCACGACTTTATCGTTGAGCAGATCACATTTATCTTGAACAAACTCAATCATAATGTGCTGCGGGTATTGCTCTGTGGTAGTGACTACCAGTTCACGCTTCCGAAAGCCATTGTTCCCAAAGGTTTGCGTGTCACCTATCATCTTTATTTTTCCTGATACTTCCATTGCTTGTTAATAATAGTTCTTGTCATATTTTGATATCTCACGCTCCATCTGATTGATCAAATGCATATCGTCTGGCGTTGGTAAATAAATGCCAGCCTCCTTGCTTGAGTAATCTCTAAAGCGATCAATAGCATTGGTGAGTTCTGCACTGTCTACATCTGCAGTACTGCGCCAATCATCACGCACTTCACCTGTTTTGCGATTGATAAATTCACTTTTAAAAATGTGTGCGTTGAGTTGCTTCTTAAACACCTCTTGCTTTACATACTCAACCGATTCGCCGTATTCAATGGCATACCAGGTTAAGATCAAATGCAAGTAGCTGTTTTGAGCAATGGAGCGTCTTTTTCGCTTTTCCTTAATCTCGAATTGCTTTCCCTTAGCGATCAACCATTCCAGACGCTCGTTTGCTCGTTTTACATCAAGTTCTATGTTTGAATCGTAGATCATTAGGCTGCCTGATCTTCTTCACCATTTAAATCAAATCCTTTCGCCCATTTAGGCTTGAAGCATCTGTAGGTACGCTTAAAGAAGTTGTAGCTTTCATCAAAGGCTCCCTCAGCGATGCATCTGTCAAGTTCCTGAACTAAGAATTTAAACTTCTTGGTACCGTACATGATGTAGGTGTAATCCAGTTCTATAAGACTGTAGTTGCCTGACTTGTCATATACAATGAACATATAGCGAGGATCATCTACCAAACCGAGTTCTTTTGCCGCATAGATGTACATAGCCGCTTGAAGGAAATAATCATAGTTTGCGATATCACGCTCAAAGCGTTCAGGGTTTGCATCTTTCGAGAATTTCAAGTCGATGATATGTGTAGGGGTAAGGATGTCATAAAAGCCTTTAAACTTCCAACCTTCATAGTTGAATTCAACTTTCTTTTGAACATCTGTGATTTGCTGAAAGATCAAATCGATATCTGTTTTTGATAGCATATCTTGAGAGAGTGCAAAGGCTTCATCGTAAATATCTTGAGTGATCAAGGTTTTTCCTGATACGCTACCCAAAACATAATCCTGCAAACCTGCAAATACATCTAAAGCTTTACCGCGTTTGTAGTGATTAGAGAATTCAAGTTCGATGATCTCTTCAGTGAGTTCCTGAGTTTTCCCGATCTCGATCAAAGCATCTGCGAATGAAACTTGATTGTCAGACGTAGGGATGCTGGGTATGATCTTAAAGTCCTTATCAAAGTTCTCAGGTGTTAAGATCAGGCAGTCACAAAGGCTACCAAAGATCATTGAAGGATTAGGCTTGTAAGGCTTCAATTTGTACTCAATAAAGTCACGCGGTGTGGTGAAGTTCTTAAGTGATGAATAGCTGAGTGATAGTGATTTGTTTACCAGTTTACTGATCAACTCGTCTTTTGCTGTTGTGGGTTGTGCGAATGCTTCCATTAGGCGGATTGTTTTACGTGATTATTATTTTTGATTCTGAAAGGCGCTAAGGCCATTTTACTGTGTGTTGCATTAATTTGTGCGTTGGCAGATTCAAGGTCACTTATGATGCTTGCAATAGCTTCGTTATCACCCTGAATCTTTTTAAGTGCCACAATCATATCGTGCGTGGCATAGTCCATTTTCTCTAGTGTTGATCTGGCATCCATTACGCTGCGTTTGAATTGTTAATGATTTGATTTAATTCTGATTCTAATTCAGGAGTAAGACTATATACGGCCTTGATCTGAGCAATGTTGGTGATTGCCTTAGCACTGATTTTATTCACTAGGTTAATCCAGTGTTTGCTCATATCTGAACCATTCATTTTACTCAATGTCAGTAATGGCTTTTTAGCGTTATTTTGCTGCGTTTTTTGTGGCTTTGGTTGCTGTGCAGGTTGTGATGGTGCAGGTTGAGCACTACCACTAGGAGCACCGTTATACTGTTTAGTACTGTCAAAGCGTAAGCGACCTTTTTCATCAATAGCAGTTAGCTTTTTGATAGTTTTACCTTCAAATACAGCATCCCATTTCCATTCTTTCAGTTTAAGATTGTAGGTTGCTTTTGCCTTCTTTTTACCTTGGTATTCTGTTACTGTGAATTCAGAAGGATCAAGCATCATTTGAATTAAGGGGTAGTCATAAAGTTCACGACCTATTCCCCAGCGAAACCCGGCACGCTTGAATGCATCTGAAGCTTGACCTTTTACTTTTTCGGTATTGCTTTCAATTCCTACATCTTGTCTCCATACCCATTCACTATTGATCTTGATTCCTATAGAGCAAAATAATTGCCCGTTGATCAACTCATATTTATCCTGCCAGTCTGTACCACATACTTCATCCAGTCTATTCATATCCACACGCGCATCTTTATACACGAGTATGGTTGCAAAACCTTTATTGCTTATAGATTGTACTCTAAAGTCAACATCTTTAATAGCAAGTGGTTTACTTAATTTTTCTAATAGATTACTCATTACAGTCTGCTGTTTTACAGTTCATATCACAGTAGCTTTTACTGCTATCTATACCTTCACCACAATACAGGCAGGTATTACCATCTTCATTCTCGTAGCTGTCTGGCGTGGCCAGTCTCCAATCGTCGTAACTCATAGCTTATCCATTTATGATGTTAAAGAGCACGGCCATTATTGATATGCCCAAGGCAAAGCCTAGCACAAAGGCGCTTAGTGCGCAGTTCTTTTTGTCAATCAGTTTCAGTATTTCGTTGAATTCGTTTTCCATTACGCTGATTTTTGAGGGTTGTACATTTCTTGAGTTACTTTCACTTCACGAAAGAAATCATCCATAAAGTGCTTTTCGTCCATATTCAGGTCTTGCATACGCTTACCGTTTACGAGCCATCTGCCAAATTTGAATTCGATAAACATTTTCATAGTAGTAGCATTTGAGCGTTGATATTGCAGTCTGTTGAGTAGGATATCATTGCGTAGATCATCGCGCGAAACATTGGGCGCTCGTAACCGTGATCTTCACAATGGTCTGCGATATCCAGTAAGTGATGATAAAAGGCAGCCATCTCGATATCATTCTCAATGCATTCATACATTTCTGCGTGTTCCGGCATATCAAAATTGATTAGCGGATTAGCGACTTGAATTTTTTTAAGTACATTTGCCATAGTCAAATTGTTTGTGATTATTCGATTTGATTCTGATATAAAAAGCTACCGACCACCGGTGGCTTTTTTCATTTGTTTAATTCTTCTTCTAGCCAGTTGTCGTTCAACATCCTGCTTGATGCTTTCTTTTATACCCTTTCGGGCGGGGCCTTTAGATGCACCACTATCTTGAAGCCCCTTCTTCAACACCTTCACGGTGTCTTGTAATTGTTTTATTTGCTCTTCTAAAATGTAGATTTGCGTGATTGCTGGATTGCGTGCCATTCCTAAGCGGTTTTAAGTAGTTTCTTAAGCTTGTTCCCAGCATCCTTATATTCTGCAGCTTGTGCTGCACAGTTTTCAATCGCCAAATAAACCAGTTCGATCAAGCCTTTAATGTTTTGCTCTGTGATCGTGGCGCGACCAACTCCCAAAGAAATAATGGTATGTATGCCTACACCGCTATTTACAGAAGCCTGTGCGCGTTCTTTACCAGTGGTGTATTTCTTGAGATAGTCACACAGCTGATTGCTGGGCTTGTTTCCTATCTCTTCACCTTTAAGTTCTAAAATGTCTGTTGTTACCGTTTTCATAACTATTCGTATTTGCGTGAAGTTCTTGTGCGATTGCTGTTTCTTACCGGGCGTCTGATCTCCATAGTCTCACAGTTGAATACAATCATTGACTGGATGATCAGGAAGCAGATTGCAGTAAAGAATTGCTTTGGATTTTGAAGGATGTACTTGCGTGCAACATCAACTGAATTGCGTGCGTTCCACTTTTTCATAATGTTGATGATGTGATTGCGCACGGTGTGCGGACTGACAAAGAGTTCGTCTGCGATCTCTTTTTGAGCCTTTCCCTGAGTGATTAGTTCAGCGATTGTTTGTTCTCTAGCGGTTAAT
>CERE01032884.1_pt1 | contig 22361 bp, 19 predicted proteins | sample 530911 | NCBI WGS metagenome assembly CERE01 (sample SAMEA2621092, study PRJEB7988) | marine metagenome | biome: marine biome (ENVO:00000447); feature: mesopelagic zone (ENVO:00000213); material: "saline water (ENVO:00002010), including plankton (ENVO:xxxxxxxx)" | depth 800 m
CTCAAGCGCGGCGCTTATATCGCCGCTGCCAATCGCGGCCGCTATGTCGTCGAGAATTTCCAACAGACTCCGGCAGTGCCAGATGCATTGGCCATCATGGTACAGAGCTATCATTTATTAGAGATGGACGATTTGGGACAGAACAGCTTGCAGACCTTACAAGCTAACTACCCCAAACACCCAGCCTTGGCGAAAAACGGTGATTTCAATTTCCAACACAGCTCTCGCTTGGGAGACCGCTCCTGGGTCAGCTATGCCACCTTCGGCTTGTTTGACAAGAAAGATCCTCCTGGATTCGATAGCCGCGTGTTATACAACCCAGAGTACGCCAACGAAGGTAACTTCGATCAAGCTGAGCAATACCAGCAACCCGATAGCGAGCAAGGTCGCTCTTGGTTGAATGTGCTTACATTTGGCTTGTTTGGTTAAGTCGATCCACATTTCGCTGAATCAAAAAAGCCCCCGGGATCATCGATGACGGGGGCTTTTTTATGTGCGGTGCGACAGCGATCAGCTGCTGCGAGTTCGCTGAAAACTAGTCCCCCAGCTTCCAGCCGTTGGTAATAGGATAACGACGATCGCGGCCGAAGCCCCTCTCGGTAATGCGTGGACCAATAGGTGACTGTCGACGCTTGTATTCATTGATATCCACTAGGCGCAATACACGCTGAACCACATCCGCATCAAAACCTTCTTCGATAATGGCTGTGGCACTGTAATCTCGCTCCACGTAGAGCTCCAAAATACGATCCAAGTCCTCATAGGGGGGCAGGCTATCTTCGTCTTTTTGATCTGGCGCCAATTCCGCTGAAGGCGGACGCTCAATCACGCTCACAGGGATAACCTCACCTAGCGTATTGCGATATCTCGACAACTCAAACACTAGGATTTTTGGAACATCTTTGAGTACGTCGAAGCCACCCGCCATATCACCATAGAGGGTGGAGTATCCCACCGCCATCTCGCTCTTGTTGCCGGTAGTAAGAACCAAGTAGCCTTTCTTGTTCGACATCGCCATCAGCAACACGCCGCGACAGCGCGCCTGGAGGTTTTCTTCGGTGGTATCGCGCTCAGTACCAGCAAACTCGCTTTCCAACGCCGACATAAAGGTCTCGAACATTGGCTCAATGGAAATGGATTGGTATCTCACGCCTAAGCGCTCAGCCTCATCCGCCGCATCGTTTTTGCTCAAATCTGATGTGTAGCGAAACGGCATCATAACTGCCTCGACACGATCTTTACCCAGCGCATCCACGGCAATCGCTAGAGTGAGGGCTGAATCGATGCCCCCAGAAAGCCCCAATACAACGCCTTTAAAGCCATTTTTGTTCACATAGTCACGCACACCCACCACCAGCGCCTGGTAGACACTGGCAAGCCTGTCAGGCTCATTGTTTAACTCCCCTTTAGCAATGGTGCACTTGCCACTATCAACAACGATCTCTACCGTCGTCAGCGACTCTTCATAGCTGGGCGCCTGCACCTGAATCTCGCCTTCAGCGCACACCCCCATAGAGGCGCCGTCAAACACCAACTCATCCTGAGCGCCCACCTGATTCACATAGAGAATCGGCATACCACCTTCACGCGCACGGTCATGCAATAACTCACGCCGCTCTTGCGTTTTGCCCATATGGAAAGGCGAGGCATTCAAATTCAACATCAGTTGCGCACCGGCAAGTTTGGCCTGATGCATAGGTTCGTGCTGCCAGATGTCCTCGCAAATGGTCAGTGCGGCTTTAACGCCCCTCAAGCGAACGGTACAGGCACTATCCCCCGGTACGAAATAGCGTTTTTCATCGAATACACGATAGTTGGGTAGATGCTGCTTAGCGTATTCGGCGGTAATCTCGCCACCATCAATGACACCCGCCATATTGAAGACTCTACCGGCAACGACTCTCGGGTATCCCAGCACCACGGCGGCCTGAAGAGAGGCTTCGCAGATCGCCTTAAGGGCGCGATTGATCCGCAGCTCGAGACTCTCACGCAGCAGTAAATCCTCCGGCGGGTAGCCCGTCAGAGTCAGCTCAGGAAACATCACCACATCGGCCCCCTGTTCTAGCTCAGCCTGACGCACAGTCTCAATAACCAGCTCAGTGTTTCCTTGGATATCCCCGACCAAAGGGTTTACCTGAGCCATGACAATCTTTAGGGTTGGCATATATTTAACTCCGATGTGACTCTCGCTGTCCGCGATTCAATATCGCCCCCAAACAGCAACTAAAAAGAGCGCTATTTTCGGTTAAACCCGTTGATTAAGCAAAACAAAACATGACCCCACCTTCGATCGACATTAACTACCCCTTACTACGGGTCTATTCCTACTATCGCTTAGCGTTGAGCAGCCTGCTGTTGCTGATGTTCTCAGCGGATCTGGCACCTAATATTCTGGGGCGAGACCACTCCTCATTGTTTATCAATACCGCCACCGGCTACACCGCCGTCAATATGCTGATCCTAATTGTCCTTTGGCGAAAACACTTTGAACCCTCTTCTCAACAGATATTTACGCTGTTGCTGTTCGACGTAGTGGCCTTGACGCTCTTTGTTCATGCGAGTGGTGGACTCGATAGTGGCTTGGGCTTTCTACTGTTAGTCGCAGTCGCTGCCGGAGGCATCTTTCTGCGCACCCAGCTCAGCAGTGCTCTGGCGGCCTTCACCACCCTGCTCGTATTTGCAGAAGCGCTCTATAGTTCTGTACCAGAAGGACCCGACAATCGCAGCCTATTTACCACCGGTGTGCTAGGTGCGCTTATTTTTGCGTGTGCGCTGGCCTTTAACTATCTCAGCACTAAATTGCGCCTCAGTGCTATTGAGGCGGCGAACCAAGCGGCCCATGCAGCGCACCTAGAACAACTGGCGCATTTGATTATCGAACGCATGCAAACCGGTATTTTAGTTGCCAATCAAGCCGGTCAGGTCGAATTGATTAATCACTCTGCAGAAAATTTGCTCAATTGGCCAAAAGCTAAGCAAGCACCACATCTGTCGGACATCCCAGAACTCGAGGAACGATTGCAGCTGTGGCAACAGCACCCCGACTCCCGCTCTCCCAGCCTAAAAACCGAAAGCTCACCCCACGAGGTTCGTTTACGGTTTGCCAACCTGGCCATGGAAACAAACGCAGTAAAGCAAACACACTCAGACACGCTTATATTTGTCGAAGATACACGCAGCTTGCACAGAGAAGCCCAACACCTGAAGCTGGCGTCGCTGGGACGACTAACAGCCAGTATCGCCCACGAAATTCGCAACCCCCTAGGCGCCATCAGCCATGCCAGTCAGCTATTAGCAGAATCCCCCGATCTGAATCACGCCGATCAACGCCTAACCGAAATCATTGAAACCAATACTGAGCGAGTCAATCAAATTATCGAGAATGTCCTGCAACTGTCTCGCCGGCGCCCAACCCAACCTGAACAACTTGACCTGCAAGCGTGGCTGCAACAGTTCATTCACGACTATCAAGAAAACAACGACTGCCACTTGGAACTGCTCAACAAGAGCAACAGTGAGAGCATCCAAACTAAGATCGATACTAGCCACCTGTCACAGGTCATCACCAACCTTACTGATAATGGCTTGCGCCACAGCCAGCAAAGCATCGGAGAGCCGAGAATCACCTATGAGCTGGGCATCAATCCACAAAACCAACTGCCTTACTTACACGTCATTGACGAAGGAGAAGGCATTGCCGAAGACAGCTTGGCCCACATTTTTGAACCCTTCTTCACCACTGAGGCCACTGGCTCGGGGCTGGGACTCTACCTATCCAAAGAACTCTGTGAAGCCAATCACGCGAACTTGAATTTTCAAAGAACTGACGACAACAAAAGCTGTTTTCGGATAGACTTTGCTCACCCCGACCGAATGTTTTAACAGATTCTATGAGTAACCACACCCACGCCCTAATTATTGATGACGAACCCGATATCCGAGAACTGCTGGATATCACCCTCTCTCGCATGGGCATCAAAGTCGATTGCGCCGCCACAGTTAAACAAGCGATGGAGCGATTGGAAAACAACCAATATCAGGTTTGTCTCACCGACTTGAGACTGCCCGATGGCAATGGCATTGATATTGTGAAGTGGATGCAAAAAAACTGCCCGACGCTGCCTGTCGCAGTCTTCACCGCTCACGGCAATATGGACACTGCGATCAGCGCCATGAAAGCGGGTGCCTTTGATTTTATTTCCAAGCCAGTTGAGCTAGAACATCTGCGCAGCTTGATCAATACCGCTTTGCGTCTAGCCTCGGAAAAAGAGCTGTCAAATAGCGACAGTCCACCGCTGCTAGGCAACACCAAGGCCATTGAAAAGCTGCGCAAACAAATCACTAAAGTCTCGCGTAGCCAAGCCCCCATCTACATCAGCGGCGAGTCTGGTACGGGTAAAGAACTGGTCGCCCGAGCCATTCACTATCAAGGCGGTCGAGCCGACGGCCCGTTTATTCCTGTCAACTGCGGTGCCATCCCTTCAGAACTGATGGAAAGTGAATTTTTTGGCCATAAAAAAGGCAGCTTCACTGGAGCCACCAGCGACAAACAAGGGCTATTTCAAGCAGCTAACGGCGGCACGTTGTTTTTAGACGAAGTTGCCGACTTGCCACTTGATATGCAAGTGAAATTACTGCGAGCGATTCAGGAAAAAGCCATACGCCCAATCGGAGAAGACAAAGAAATTTCTGTGGATATCCGAGTACTCAGCGCCACCCACAAAGATCTCGCGGCGGAAGTACAGAAAGAACGGTTTCGCAACGACCTCTATTATCGGGTTAATGTTATTCAGATCAACATTCCGGCACTGAGAGAACGTCAGGACGATATAGAACTTCTCAGTACACATTTCTTGAAAAAGTTTGCTGCGGACTGCGACAGTGAACCGGCCAAACTATCCAAAGACAGTTTGAGCGCGCTCGAACAATACCACTTCCCTGGTAATGTGCGAGAACTCGAGAATATTCTTGAGCGGGCATACACCCTTTGTGATGAAGACATCATAGAACTAGAAGATCTTAGTTTACCCGTCGGTGACACGGCTCCTCACGGTGAAGCTCCGACATCCATAACGGATACTCCTGTTGATTCTCTGGATGACTATTTGGAAGAAATCGAAAAAGAAGTTATCAGTGCTACCCTAGAAAAGACCAAATGGAATCGAACGGCCGCAGCGAAAAAGCTAGGCATCAGCTTTCGCTCTTTTCGATATCGACTCAAAAAACTAGGACTGGATGAAGACGATTAATTTCATACTTTGTCCTGAAGCGTAAGACATAGAAAACAGGTAGATTGTTATATCCACGCGCAAGATATCAAGGAGGATATTGGCTATGGATACATCTACACTTGAGCAAAAAAGTTCATCTTTGCAACTAAGAAAACACAAGCGTTCTAGTCTTTTTACTCGGCTTAAGCCTCCCCCGCACTGCACAATCTGACATATAACGAGATTTATACATCCACTTCACAATGCCATGGAGGGCTTTCGCATGTGGAAACAAAAAGGGATGACTCTTATCGAACTGCTCATCACTAGTACAATTATCGTAGCGTTAACCTCTATCGCTATCCCGAGTTTTCAGCGCTTAAAGATGCAACAACAATCGTATCAGGTTTACTCCGTACTGGTTTCTGCTTTGAACTTCACTCGCTCAAGTGCAATTACAAGCAAGATAACCACAACACTTTGCCCGAATCACAACAACGTTGAATGCGGTAAAGATTGGACAAATGGCATTCTCATCTTTACAGATAGAAATCAGGATGGGAAATTCGATGTGGGGGCAGACGAGATACTAAAGATAACGGCAAAACCTCATCACCCCCACTCCCTGAAGTGGTCATCATTTGGTAATCGCCCCTTCATTCGATACTCACCGCTAGGCCATACACTGAATCAGAACGGCACGTTTGTTTATTGTCCCAAGGACGGAAACTCACTTTACGCCCAAGCGATTATTGTAAATAGAACGGGAAGAATACGAAGAGGGTACGACAAAAATAAGAATGGTGTAATTGAGCGGGCCAATGGAGATGATATTCAGTGCTGATAAAGGCTAATCAACATAAACACCATCTCCCACTACAAGAAGATTGAGAACAAAGCGCTTTCGAACGCTATCGCCAACAGTCTTCTACAGTCCCTGTGCCGGTACTACCACGAGTTCCATTGCCTGCGAGAGTAATGGTTGTACATCTAGGATCAGAAAAATTAGGCGTTAAAGTGAAGGAATAGGTTCTGCAGGCTTCCGCGCCAGCGGCACAACCTCCGGGCTGGACATCCAACGCGGCAGTATAATGAGATTCAGGACTTATAGCATCAGCATAACCTAGCTGACCGGCGGCTGTAATTGAATTAGCGTATGAAAAGTTCTGAGCGTAAAACGTTTCTTGATCTGAGGAAAGTCTCATCAAGAATGCTTTGGCATCGGCCCTACGTCCTCGATCCACGTATTCATCATAACTTGGAATCGCGATAGCCGCCAAAACCCCAACTATTGCAACTGCAATAATCAACTCAATTAAAGAAAAACCATGACTCTGGTTCAGACCTTTCCCAGATCTACTCATTATCATCGGGCAAACCTCCAAACGAGCTGGGTTTAATCCAAATTATGGAGACACTATTTCGACTGTGTTCATTCATTTGATAGACAACCTTTTGCCCCAAAATCAGGGCGTATCGATCCACTTTTCGCCCGTCGATTGCAAAAACCTGTAAATCCAAATCAAAATTTTTGTACAAATCCCCAACCACAAAAGCTGATTTTTCGTGGTAAATTGAATCTACGGTTCCGTACCCAAGTTCAGCCTCTTGCTCTGCGGAAATTGCCGAACAAAAGAGCAACAGAGTAACAAAGAGTACTTGCTTCAAACACAAACATCTAACCATTGGAATACCCACCTTACTCAATTACTGACCACGAAGCTCGCGCCGAAGGCTTGCTCTCACCAGTTTGAACACCGAAATCCGAAATGTTACCACCTGAATCGGACACAACATACTTTCCATCAATCAATCGGCCTCCCCCTGGAATCGCGCCCATTTTTATACCCGCAACAGGTACGTCGTCAAACACGCCGTCATTATTGATATCGAGGACCACAAAACCAGGATCTCCCCCCGTCATTCTATCGGCAAACATGAGGTATCCGTACCCCCCTCCATTACAGGAAGCGCTATCAGGAACCGTTGTATTGAAAAAGACCAGACTGTCAATCACAACCGGCTCTACTACTACGCGTTCGCCGCTGTCAGGTAAATCAATGAACCAACCAAGCTCATCCGTTACCACATAACTTACGTGATTATCCGTCAGATCCCTTCCCCCAGCCACACCGGTACTGTCGGTAATCACTTGTTGCTGTAGATTGTCTCGCGTTAACTCAGGAATACCGGCATCCCATATTCCATACATAGTTTGCAGTGATGTATCCAGATTATCATTCTCTGAAATCCATTGCCCTGTACCAAAGTAGACCATTAGATTGGGTTCAGTTTTAAGTGAAACGCGGTCAGGATGAACGTTCGCAACAGATAATGAAGTTATTGGCTGTCTAGTTGACTTTGTACAGGGCGTTGAGCTGCACGCAGTAAACAATGGAGCAGGTGTTGTTCCCGCAGTATCACTATAAGCCACTTTCCACGCCGCACTTGATGTATTGGTCAAATTGAAAGCCCAAACATTTCCTTGGACATCCCCCGCGTAGACACGATCAATCGTGCCGTTTGAGTCTAAATCCAAAACTGTAGGCGAGGAAAGTCCATTACAATCACTACTCGCATTTTGGCAATCCGCAGCAACGATGCTGCCAACCTCGGTGTCAATTAACTCAAAACCACCGGCACTATCAAGATACATAATAAACAGCTTAGCCCTACCATCGCCATTGGGATCACTATTGTAGCCATTGCCAAAAATAGCAGCCCATCGGCCATTATTCATTTTGCCTATTAATGGACGACTAAACGTATAACCCAGATCATCATGGGTGAACTCATGTTTAACCACTCGATCTGCGTTACCTTCATTGATTGCGTTAGGGTTTGTCACATCTAAAACGTAAATCCCCTTACCACCAGCCCTTAAACCGCCGACCAAATAAGTTTTCCAACTGCTTTCAATGAATACATCAGCGACCAATGGCGATGCATCGACATAAGGTATATGTGAATAGGATTCATCGGCTAGATAATGTAGCCCTCGCGAGTTTCGGTCATCAAACAGCATGCTGGGGATATATGCAAATCGTTCAAATCCATCCGACGCACGAAACGCGTGTAGCATGCCATCGTTGCCACCGACATAAACCATAGGTGTACGGTTTTCTTGATCTTCTACATACTCACTGTATTCATTCCCCTCGCCTTCAATGCGGTTCGGATATGACGCGCTTGGCTGTCCAACATAGGAAGGGCTGGAATGAATAATATCACCTAAACGTTTGTCGAAACGATTTCTGAATGTATAGGTACCGCCTTTGTCCGCTTCATTTTCATCATCGCCACGAAGAAAGTTCACCATGGCTTCACCGAAAGATTGGTTTTCCGCAATTTGTGCGGTGATCGTAGTTGATACATCAAAACCACTTTCAGCAAGTAGATCTGCGACTTGATCGGAGTTTAACCCCCCATCACCGAGCGACGTGTAATCTCCCGGAAATCGAAACGGCACGCCTTTGCTGCCGTTGTAAGTAAAGATATTTCTAGGCTGACTATCTAAGTTTCGAGAGTCAAGCACTTCACCGGCATCCCATTCAAGCGGACCAACACCATTCTCATCAAACTCAAAAGCGAGAAGGGTTCCACTCCATCCGCCAGAGTCAAAACGTGCCTGAAAAACTAAAGTATCGGTTTCTAAACTGGTTGAATTAAAAGCTACTGCAGATGCCGCACCATCACGATCGCCAATGTCATCAATAGCTGCTGTCAAAGCTGCTACAAGATCGTCTGGATTACCGGCATTTAGGAACGCGCCGCGCCCATTCCAAGCAGCATGACGCATGTCATCAATTGTGGAATCATTATTGGAGACCGGAGTAGGCCAAGCAAAAGCATCGGTTGTATTGGATGGATTAGCAGTCAGGCTACCGTTCACACCAAATGCAACGGTATAAGTCACCATATGTTGTGAGTTGTTCTCATCAAGCCCCACAATCACAGGCACGCTGTCACTAAGAAACGGAGCCAAATCCTCCTCATAATACTTCATCGCGACATCAGCTAAGGTATTACTTACGTTGTCCGCGTAGGAACCGCCATCGAACTCGCTAGCAGCACTATTAATATCAGTATTACCGACACCGGGACTTCCTCCATTCCAAGTACCATCCGACATCAAAATTGCAAAATTCTGCTGACACTGTCCCCCGTTGCTAGAATCCAATATCGGAGAATTTGGGTTAGGATTAAACCCAAACAGCGCACTCCCTGGATTAGTGGATTTTCTAAAGTACTCACCTGCCCTCTGCAGAGTAAGGCGCAATGGAGTTCCACCTGAAGAATTAATTTCAAAAAGGTGTTCCATCAACTGCTCTTTATTAGCGCGCGCGGTCGTATCCACAGGGATACTGATGTCGTCTACATTTTCGACTTGAGTGCCTACAGAACTATTATTGTGAAGCGTAGCCAGTCCCATCCGTGCCTGACTATCGTTAATAATTTGAGACAAGGCTACTTTAGCAACATACTCACGTTTTCTGTAATAGCTATACCAGTTAGCAAAATTGACTAACTCATCTGCCGTCATGGCCTGAGGGCCAAAACCAGCAACTGTTGCGGTAAAGGAAGCATTGTAGTTATAACCACCCCGGAAAGGATCCGGGCATTCACCAATATCAAACTCACCGTCACCATCAATATCGTTCCAAACGAAATAGCCCGGTGCATCACCTCCACCATCCGCATTCAATAAATTGGTTGTTCCCTCACCAGGATTGTAAGGATTTCTTCGCGCCGCAGCAGGGTTCTGATCCTCATAGGAATCACCATTCCTATCTACGCCCGTCCATGGAACATAAGTCCGACTTGGGTCATAGTACATCACATTGTAGCCCGCACACGATTCCAACATTTCATCTTGGTCGTTGCGCGTAGGGGTAATGTCGACATTCCCGCTATTAGGAAGGCCAGCGTAAGCTGCTCGGGCACCGGTTGACTGTAAAACCTCCCAATCCATAGAGCCCGAGTCGTCCACTAACCACAAGATATTGGGCTGGATTTCACTTCCTAAAAACATGGGTTTATCGGAAAGGACTCCCGGTGCAGCTTGGCTCTGACTTCCACCAATGACACATCCTAGAATCATAAATAATCGTAACTTTTTTCTAATGAGTATGGGCATAACTATCTCTCTCCTAGCTTGAGAGCTATCGAACAAGAGCTTAATTTCGAAATGGGTTTTAGCTTAGTAAACAAAACTACCTCCCCCCTTACCCGTTTTAAAAGTGCTCTGTAACACGGAATAGATTCCTTGATCTCTAGACCAACCAATAGAGGTAATTTGAAAAACGTGGGGTTTTGGATCAGCCGCTATATTGGGGTCGTTGTAATCAATAGCGAGCTTATTTGCCGTCCCCTTATCCCGACCTATATATTCGATAATATAGCGTGGCGGATTTGCCACAGAAGGATCGTAGTCAATCACTTCCACACTATTATTTGCATCCCATAAATCTGGATCAGCAACATCAGCTAGGCTAACTGAAGCAGGGGAAGTATTTGTAATAGCACCCAGCATCGTATAATTTGAATACAGTCCTAGAGTGTTTCCGGAGAAATTAGCGAGCCTTGGGGTTGAAGTAATATTATTTGAAAGATAAGCCTCTGCTGCTCTCAATGCAGCCTCCGCTGCTACCCCTGCCATACTTCGTTGCTGATAGGCAACCGACATTTGCTGCTGCGAAAGCATATTGGAAGAGGAAGTTAAACCAATCATGGTCATGACCATCAATATCACCAAGACAACGATTAGTATGGCGCCTCTTTGAGCAGCTAGCGAAACAGAATGAAGTGACTCTAAATTGTTTTTCATAGCCCGATAACTCATAACTCTAGGTAGTAACTACCATTAATTAAATTGATTCTTCATTACAATGGTCTTAACAAAAGTCTTTTTACTCAGTGCAATACCCTGCGCGGAAGGAGCCTCTTCGATTGAGTTCAAAGTGATTGTTAACTTAAGTCGAACAACCGTACTCCAATCTATCGCTGCCGTCGGCTCTCCGTAGCGCAAATTACCCGCCGCATCGATCCAGCCTACATCTACCTGGAAGTCTTCTACTCCCTGCACCAACTCATCTGCATTTTTAAACAAGGCGCAAAACTGAGGGGTAGCAGCACTACATGCTTCACCAGCTCCAGCAGCGGCACTATCCCCAATAGAAAAGACATGCGCTCCCGTAGAGCCTCCATACAAATATCCTACCGAGCCACCGGGTGGATAGGTATCTAGCTCAAAGCCGTAGTTATTTTCCAAATCATCAGATACGTTAGATTGCCCGTCAGGAGAGGCCACCCCTGTGGCATGTTCTATCGTTCCATCGCTAGTATTAGGGTCGTTCGTGATCATGAAAACTGCCGCACGCGAACAGTCTGTAACCATCACGACTTGAAATTGCTCCAACGGCCCATAGTTCGCGTGACCGGAGTCGACCAAGAGCGGCTCATCTTGAGCCGAGTACCCCTCTAGCGGTATAGTCGCAGCGGCGGCGGCTTGCCTAAAAATTAATGTATCCGTACCCATGGGACCATTACCATTGACCGCATCCACGGGCTGTTCAAAATCATAGAGATCACCGATACCTGCTTCTTGAGCTAAGGTATTGGTGATGCGGGCAGGATCATAATTAAAACAGCCGACAAATCCCGTTTGAGATAAGTCTTGCGACAGTCGAGCAAATGCATAGCGCGCATTTTCTTGTAAACGCGCCACGCCATCTTGTACCTTCTGCGTGTTACGTGAAGTCGCATAAAGCTGAAGGACACCTGCGATAATAATGAGTCCAATCGTGATGGCTATCATTAACTCAACCAGAGTGACCCCTTGCTGCTTCGTTTTACGTGGGCTTTGATTCATTATTTACTCATCTCACAGATTTAGCTGAACGGTATAACAAGTTAGATCGACATCTGTATTGCCACTACAACCAGTGCCATTAGCACCTGTTTTGTCGTTATCCCACATCACGGTTAAATCATATGCTCCAGCATTGAACACTACAGTGCCCCTCCCTCCTGGCAACCGACTTTCAATTTCGGTTTTCCATTCAAAGGTATCGAGCGCGAGCTGCTGAGCTTGAGTGCATCCGACTACACCACACCCTGGATCCGCTGCTCCATTATCAGTATCTATACCGTCATAATCATCATTGTCAGCGGGATCTGTAATATCTTCATAAGCCAAAATCCGATCGGTTATGTCTTCAGCCAGCAACTGCGCCTCAGTTCTGAGATAAGAACTCGTATTTGTTCTTAGGCTAACCAATTGCATAGCCTGAATAGACAACAAGCCAACCGCCAAAATAAGCAGAGCTACAAGCGTTTCGATCATAGTGGAACCTGCATGTGAAGCTCTAGGCGATAGCCGATTCGCTATGGACATATAGCAGCACCTCCAGCAACGGACACAGACCCCGATGCAACAATTGAAATCGTATGCGAATTATCAACATCATTAACAGCGAGAGCATCTTCGGAACATAACCTGAATGTTGAGCTGCCACCTTCACGCTCTCCCAACTTACTGAACACGACGAAATCACTATCCGAATTTAGCGTAACCTGCTGAGTCAACGCAGCCCGACTAGAGACCAAACAGTCCTCATCAAGAGCACAAGTATTAGTGCCATAATCAGGAAGTTGGTTGATATTCCTATCCAAAAAAATGATCCAACCATTTGACCAATCGGTATTGCCACTGCAGGTAGTACCATTAGCACTGGAACAAATGACGACCTCCTGCCTTTTACCCAGCGCTTCTCCTCGGGCATGCCTCAGATCTCCGCCAATAGAAGCAAGCTGCGTACGTCGTGCATTAGAATCTATAAGCTCATTGAATGAAGGAATTGCTATAGCACTTAGGATTGCCAATATTGCAACAGTTACTAACAACTCAATAATCGTGAAACCGTAATTTGTCTTTTTCATAGTGTTATTTATACCTACTCCCTTATGGATGTTCATTGAGCCAGAGACAAAAGTCACTCAAAGCCGACAAGTGGTTTGCTAGACGCGAAAAAGCCGCTATATAGCGGCTTTTTATTGATACAGTTCACATTTCAAACCAACCAGCTAGCGCAACTCCTTCGGCAACGAGAAACGCACATTTTCCTCCTCACCCGATGTTTCTACCGCCGGTTTGGCCCCTAATGACTCCAAACGCTGAATGACCGCCTTCACCAGCACTTCAGGCGCAGACGCGCCAGCGGTAATACCAATAGATGCCTTACCGCTTAGCCACTGGGGATCGATATCATCGGCGCCGTCGATGAGATAGGACGATGCACCGCAGCGCTCTGCCAGCTCTTTGAGTCGATTGGAATTCGAGCTATTTACTGAACCCACCACTAACACCAGATCGTTCTCCAGCGCTAATTGCTTGACCGCATCTTGGCGGTTCTGGGTGGCATAGCAAATATCGTCCTTGCGCGGCCCTTCAATTTTGGGAAATCGCTGACGCAAGGCATCGATGACTTTGGCGGTATCATCCATGGACAGGGTAGTCTGGGTTACATAGCTCAGCTTCTCGGGGTTCTGCACCACCAACTTAGCCACATCGGCCTCGTCTTCCACGAGATAGATGGTGCCACCGTTGCTGTCGTCGTACTGACCCATGGTGCCTTCAACTTCAGGATGCCCCTCGTGGCCAATCAGCACGCACTCTGAGCCGTCCTGAGAGTAACGGGTGACTTCCATATGGACCTTAGTAACCAATGGGCAGGTGGCATCAAACACCTGGAGACCACGATCATCGGCTTCTTTGCGAACTTGCTGAGAGACGCCATGAGCACTGAAGATGACAATCACATCATCCGGCACTTCGTGCAGTTCTTCGACGAAAATGGCTCCGCGCTCACGCAAACTATCGACCACAAATTTGTTGTGAACCACCTCATGGCGAACGTAGATGGGGGCACCGAAGACATCGAGGGCACGATTGACGATATCGATAGCCCGATCAACACCGGCACAGAAACCTCTGGGGTTGGCGAGATTAATGTTCATGGCTGATGTCATCGGGCACCTATACAAATTTGCAGATAGAGAATGTGGTTAACTTAGTGGGTTACTGCTGGAGCTATCTCGAGTATTTTCGCCTCGAAGATAATCTCACGCCCGGCCAGAGGATGATTAAAATCGATGGTCACGGTTTCATCATCAAAAGCTGATACCACGCCGGGCAATTCCGCCTTCTGCGCATCGGCAAACGACAGCATCAGACCTTCAACCAATTCGATATCATCGTCGAATTGATCCCTTGGCATGGTTTGAAAGTTGTTTGGATTGGACTGACCAAAACCCTCTTCAGGCTTCACCATAAAGACTTCTTGCTGCCCTACCGCCATACCGGTGAGCTTTTGCTCAAAACCGGCCAACATATTGCCATCGCCCATCACAAACGTAGCCGGGTTTCCTTCAAAATTTGAATCGATTACCTCACCGCTATCGAGCTTGAGGGAAAAATGCAAAGTCACTTCCGTGCCTTCGCCAATTACTAGTTCAGTCATAATTAAACCAATTTAATCAAAGTACTCTGCATCAGTCAGTTACGATGCAGACGCCTCATCGGATTTCGATGAGCGAAAAGAATCGAGAATCAACATAGCCGCCCCCACACAAATACCGCTGTCTGCGATATTAAAAGCCGGCCAATAATGTCGGTCGTAGTGCACGACAATAAAGTCGACCACATAACCTAGCACCATGCGGTCGTACAAATTGCCAACGGCGCCACCCAGAACCAGTGCCAGTGCTACAGCTTCCCAAGTCTTGCCCTTGTCGAGACGGGCAATCCACACCACCAGCACGACGGAAACCACTGCAGCTACTGCGCCAAAGGCCCAGCGCTGCCAGCCTCCAGCATCACTTAGAAAACTAAAAGCCGCGCCGGTATTGTGCAGCAAGGTGAAATTAAAAAAATCTGTGATCACCCAAGGCTGACCGTAACTCAAATTGGCACTAAACCAGTGTTTGCTCCACTGATCCAACACCAATACAACCAACGCCAAGCCGTACCACTTCCACAATGAAGATTTAGCCATGTTTATGATTACCAAAAATTGTCTTCCACCAAGAGGCAATCACGTTTAAGCGAATTGACGCACTTCACCTTGACCAGAAACGTTTTCAACACAGCGGCCACAGATCTCTTCGTGCCCCGCGTGAGCACCAACGTCTTCACGGTAATGCCAGCAGCGACCACATTTCTCGCCAGTCGCCTTCTCAACAATGACGGACAAGCCTTCAACCTCTGTGGGCTCACCTTCGCCCTGCCCAACTTTGGCGGCAGAGGCAATCAATACAAAGCGCAATTCATCGCCCAGTGCGTTTAATTGATCCGCTAGCTCACCATCACAGCAGAGGGTAATGGCAGCGTCGAGAGAGCCACCCACTACACCTTCAGCGCGTTTGGCTTCGATGACTTTGTTGACGGCATTTTTGACTTCGGCAATGAACGACCAATAGGGTTCAGACATTTCGGTATCTGCACCCAAACGCGGCAAATCGTACCACTCGGCAACAAACACATTACCTTCACGCTCGCCCGGAATTTGCGCCCAAAGCTCATCAGCGGTGAAGCTCAAAATCGGTGCAATCCAGCGAGTAAAGGCTTCAATGATGTAATAGAGAGCCGTCTGCGCAGAGCGACGAGCGACACTGTCAGACTTGGTGGTGTACTGTCGATCCTTAATAATATCGAGATAGAACCCCCCTAAATCCACCACGCAATAGTTGTGCAGCTTTTGATAGATCTGATGAAAATTATAACCGTCGTAAGCGGCAATGATCTCTTCTTGCAACACGGCAGCGCGTTCGACCGCATACCGATCCAACGACAACATCTGATCTGCATCGATCAAATCGGTCGCGGGATCAAAACCGTTCAAGTTCGACAGCAAGAAACGCGCGGTGTTGCGAATACGACGATAGGAATCAGCGGTCCGTTTCAAGATTTCATCAGAGACGCGAATCTCGCCACTAAAATCTGTCGCGGCGACCCACAAGCGCAACACATCCGCGCCTAAGTCGTTCATCACTTTCTGCGGGGAAATGGTATTGCCCAGTGATTTGGACATCTTGTGGCCGTTTTCATCCACGGTAAAACCATGGGTGAGAACCTGACGATAGGGCGGTACACCATTCATCGCCATGGAAGTCTTCAACGACGACTGAAACCAACCACGGTGCTGATCCGACCCTTCCAAGTAGAGATCGGCTGGGAAGCGCAAGTAACCGCGTCGCTGCAATACCGCTTGGTGAGTGACGCCGGAATCAAACCACACATCCAACGTATCGGTGACTTTGGAGTAGTGCTCAGCTTCGTCACCCAGCAACTCAGCGGCATCCAATTCAAACCAAGCATCAATACCTTCTTGCTCAACTTTCTTCGCCACTTCTTCGACCAAACGAGAAGTGTCTGGGTGCAGCTCTTGAGTTTCTTTGTGCACAAATAATGTGATGGGAACACCCCAAGTGCGCTGACGAGAAATACACCAATCGGGGCTGGAATCCAGCATGCTATCGATACGCGCACGGCCCCAATCGGGAATCCATTTCACGCCATCAACCGCAGACTTCACGTCGTCACGCAGATTGTTTTTGGTCATGCTGACAAACCACTGCGGCGTAGCGCGATAAATCAGTGGAGTTTTCGTGCGCCAGCAATGGGGATAACTGTGCTTCAATTTGGTAGCGAACAATAGCGCGTTATTCTCTTCAAGGACGGAGAGAACTTTCTCATCAACCTTGTAGACGTGATCGCCAGCAAAGATCTCAACATCTTGGCGATAAACACCATTGTCGTCGACATAGTTGAGGGTGCCAATGTCGTACTTAGCACCCACATTGAAATCGTCAACACCGTGATCAGGTGCCGTGTGTACACAACCGGTACCAGCGTCGGTCGTCACGTGATCGCCGAGAATAACCGGTAATTGCTTGTCGTAGAACGGATGTTTTAGCGCCAGCCTTTCCAAGGCTTGACCGCTGGTACGCCCAACCACGGAATAATCTTCGATGCCTGCGGCGGCCATGACTGACTCGTATAAGGCTTCAGCCAATAACAAGCGATCGTTTCCAGCTTGAACCACTACATAATCGAGGTCGGCGTGCATGCTTACCGCTTGGCTGGAAGGGAGTGTCCACGGTGTGGTGGTCCAGATCACCACCGACACGGCGCCTTCACCACTCAGATCGGGTACGGCCGCGGCCAAGGCATCAAGATCCACAACGGGATATTTGGCATAGATAGAACTGGAGACCTTATCTTGGTATTCCACTTCCGCTTCCGCCAAGGCGGAACCGCCCACCACACTCCAATAAACCGGCTTAAAGCCTTTGTGCAGATGGCCATTGTCGACAATTTTGCCCAACGAGCGAATGATGTCCGCCTCGAAGGTGTAATCCATGGTCAAGTAGGGGTTGTCCCACTCGCCAAGAATTCCCAAGCGCACAAAGTCTTTCTTCTGACCTTCAACCTGGCGAGCGGCGTAGTCGCGACACTTCTGACGGAAGGTTTTAAAATCAACCTTAACGCCAGCCTTACCGGCTTTCTTCTCAACATTGTGCTCAATAGGCAGACCGTGACAATCCCAACCCGGCACGTAAGGCGCATCGAAGCCGCTCATGGTTTTCGATTTGATGATGATGTCTTTCAGAATTTTGTTGACCGAGTGACCAATGTGAATCTCACCGTTGGCGTAGGGAGGGCCATCGTGCAAAATAAATTGCTCACGACCGGCACGCGCTTCTCGAATGGCTTGGTAGAGTTTTCCATCCTGCCATTTCTTTAACATACCTGGCTCACGCTGGGCCAAATTGGCCTTCATGGCGAAGCCTGTCTTGGGAAGATTCAAGGTCGGTTTATAATCGGTCATAGTCTAAACAGCTTTTGTGTTTTTCAATTCAGTTAAATTAATAAGATGGTAAGGTCGCCACTATCACGACGGTTACTCACGTTAACTATCAAGCAGAGAAATAAGCTCTGGCTTGATCAATATCTCGATAAATTTGCGCCTTCAGGAGATCCAGCGATTCAAATTTCTGCTCTTCTCGCAACTTGTGCAAGAACTCTACGGTGATCATCTGGCCGTACAAATTCCCATCAAAATCCAGCAGATGCACTTCCAGTATCGGCTTTATTTTCTCACCGATGGTTGGCCGTACCCCCACATTGGCCACACCATTCACAGCACGACCATCAGGCAGCTGTGCTCGAACAGCAAACACACCATTGAGTGGCGAACGGTAGCGACGCAAATGTACATTAGCAGTAGGAACATCCCACTGGCGCCCCAACTGCTGGCCATAGCCCACATGGCCGGAAACCGTATAAGGTTTGCCCAATAAGCGACCGGCCAAGTCAAAATCGGCGCGCTCCAGTGCTGCTCGAATACGCGTACTGCTGACCCGCTCGTCATCGACTTCATAGGTGTGCGTATCGCACACCTCAAAACCGTAACGTTTGCCGGCGCCTTTTAAGAACTCATAGTCGCCACTGCGATCACAACCAAAGCGAAAATCATCGCCAATCACTAGGTGCTTAACACCCAGCCCATCAACCAACACCTGGCGAACAAACTCTTCCGCTGACAGTGATCGCAAAGCTTGATTAAACTGCAAGCAACAAACTCGATCGACGCCGGCGTCAAACAGCGACAGCGCCTTTTCGCGCAGCCGCATCAAGCGAGCGGGCGCCTCTTCGCCGGCGAAAAACTCGTGCGGCTGCGGCTCAAACACCACCGCCACCGATGCCAGCTGCAGCTCAGCGGACTTAGCCGCCACCTGACGAATAATGGTTTGATGGCCGAGATGCACACCATCGTAGGAACCAATGGTCACGACACTGCCGTGATGATGCGGACGCAAATTGTGCATCCCGCGGATAAATTGCGGCTCTAACGATGAAGCAGACGGGAATTTCGACACAAACGGGCTCAATCAAGTCAAACAAACGAAGTCGCGGCCGAGACAATCGAGAGGCATAAATCCACGGCACAATGAGTCGCGAGTATAACCCAGATGCTGGTAGCTAAGCTATATGGTGAGGAGAGGCTTATAACTCCGCTCAAAACCCAGCTTTGAAATCGCGCCAGCGAATACCACCGGCCAACAAAGCCACTCCATACACCAGCGCCCCTGCCAAGCACAAAACAGCCAGATGACCTGCACGCTGCCACCACAACCACTCCTGCCAACCATCGATTGCGCCCAACCCCACCACCAGCGCAGCCGCCATAGCGGTATTGGCGACAAGCATGGCCAACAACTTACGCCCCCACCCCGCTTTCGCGCGATAAATACCCGCGCGGCGCAACCCCCGCCACAATAAACCCGCGTTGATAAACGCCGAGGCCGAGGTGGCCAACGCCAAACCCACGTGACCGATATTCCAGATGAAATACAGGGGTGCCACGAACAAGAGGTTCAGTACCATATTACTCACCATGGCGATAACACCGATCTTGACGGGGGTTTTCATATCTTGGCGCGCATAAAACCCAGGCGCCAGCACTTTGATCAACATAAAGGCCAACAGACCAAGCGCGTAGGCCCTCAAGCTCAACGATGACATCGCAACATCGCTGGCGGTGGTTTTTCCATACTGGAACAAGGTCATCAATATCGGCTCAGCCAATATAATTAGCGCTAAAGCGGCCGGCAAAGCCACGATCATCACCATGGTGACCGCCCAATCCAGCGTTGTACTGAAGCGCTCAGGATCATCACTGGCGTGCTGCCGAGAAAGCCCCGGCAAAATCACGGTGGCAATCGCAATGGCAAACACCCCTAGGGGCAGCTCTGCCAGACGGTCGGAGTAGTACAACCAAGACACGCTTCCGGTTGGTAAAAAGGACGCTAACACCGTATCCAGCAACAGATTAATTTGGCTGACTGACACCCCAAATATCGCCGGCGCCATCAACGCCAGTACTCGCTTCACACCATCATCTCGCCAATCCACCTTCGGCGTGGGCATCAACCCCAGACGCCAAAGAAACGGCAGCTGGAACAACAGCTGCACCACCCCTGCCGCCAACACCCCCCAAGCCAATGCCATCACCGGCGGATCAAAATAGGGGGCTGCCAACAAAGCCGATGAGATCAGCACAACATTGAGCAAGACTGGGGTCGCGGCGGGAATCACAAAGCGGTCGTAGCTGTTGAGAATGGCGCCAGCCAATCCCGTCATAGAGATGAGCAATAGATACGGAAAGGTAATGCGAATCATGCCCGCTGCGAGCGGAAAGCGCACAGGATCATCCACAAAACCCGGCGCAAACACCATGGTCAGCACCGGAGCCCCCAACACAGCAATGGCGGTGATGAAGATGAGCGTTACCCCAAGACAGCCAGCCACCCGATCAATAAGGCCGCGAACAGCGGCCACACTGCCCTGCGTGCGATACTCAGATAACACCGGCACAAACGCCTGGGCAAAGGCGCCCTCAGCGAATAAGCGGCGTAAGAAGTTGGGAATTTTGAAAGCGACAAAAAAGGCGTCTGCACCGGCCTCAGCGCCAATAAAGCGAGCGAACACCACATCTCGAATCAAGCCGAGCACACGCGACAGCATGGTCATCACACCCACAATACCGCTAGACCTCAGCAGCCCTGCGCCTGCCGGAGCATCCTTGTTTTCGTCTTTACTCACCAATCCCCCTAATTGCCCCAACCCACCACCAGTGATGGCGACGCTGGTGCACTGCAACTTCAAGATGCCCGGACACCCTAACAAGCCGGCCAGTGTACTCAATGAGACTGCACAGAGCCACAACCCCGCCGATACCGACAAACACATCCGCCTGCACTATACTGCCAGACATGAACAACGCCTTTCGCTTTCGCCGCAGCCCAGCTGCCACTGCGCATGCATAACTGCTCAAAAATACTACTGGCGGGCATTCTTGTGCTCCCTTTCGGACTGGAGGCTCGGCCAGCTATATTCCCAAGCGAGCCACTTCCACCCCCTCATACGAGACTTCAGCTAGAGCGCCCAATTAATATCTCCTACACCGAATTCCCACCCTACACTTACACCGACAGCCAAGGCGTGGCGCACGGGTATTTTGTAGACCTAATCAAACAAATGCTCGATCAACTTCAGGTCAATTACCGCTTCGCCGCCAACCCCACACCAAGAATTCACTACCAACTTAAATCTGGCGAGCTAGACGTTTACCTAGGCCCCAGAGGCGTTCCCAACTTGGCAAAGCACACCCGAATGATTCCATTGCCGGAATCATTCAGTATCAAGCTGTCACTATGGCGCCGCCCCGGCACCCGCAATATCCCGGAGGTTATGGCCTTGCAAGGTCAAAACCTAGCCATTATTAACGGGTTTGGATACGGCGGGCTCATTACCCAGCTCAACAATAATGATCATGGCATTCACATTATTCGGGCCAGCGGGCACGACACCGCACTAAAAATGCTCATCAGCCGACGAGTAGATTATCTGTTGGATTATCAACGCCCCGTCAGCATTGAACTCAAAAAGCATCTAAATGCAGAGCTACTCCACCAGCCCATCCAAAACATCCATGTGGCATTCATCGTCTCGCGCTATGTCCCTCACAGCAAAGCGCTCTATGAAGCTCTTCTACGCTTAGTGGAAAGCCATTTTTCCAACACCGCAATTCCCGCGGCACTGAACTCACCGCCGTAGCTTTTGCTTGACAAATCAATGCCCAGAAAATACTGTACATTCATACATATAAACACCCACCCCAAAACGAGGACAACCACATGGCAGTCATTGCTGTTTGGAAATGCGACAGAGACGGAAGCATGTTCGATAACAAAAAAGATGCAGAAGAACACGACAAAATGCTCGAGCTGGCGGCCAACATCACCAGCCTGATCGAACAAGAAGTTGAGATCGACGAGACTCTGAGCGAGACCATTGGCCTGCTATTGGCCAAGCGCCGCGATCTACTGGCCAAAGCCTGCAAAGGCAAGCCAGAGCTGTTACTGCAAGAGGAGCCCACAGAAGCCGATAACGTCACCCCTATCGCCTCAGGGCAATAAACCCGACTTTATTGGGTCCCGCGCAAATCAATCCTGCGGGACCTGCCCCACAAATCAAAGCTCTCCTCCTCAAGCCCGAAGCCCGAAGCCCGAAGCCCGAAGCCCGAA
>CERE01076392.1_pt1 | contig 22247 bp, 19 predicted proteins | sample 530911 | NCBI WGS metagenome assembly CERE01 (sample SAMEA2621092, study PRJEB7988) | marine metagenome | biome: marine biome (ENVO:00000447); feature: mesopelagic zone (ENVO:00000213); material: "saline water (ENVO:00002010), including plankton (ENVO:xxxxxxxx)" | depth 800 m
GCCGGCGCCGACGCACAGAGTAATCGAAACCGACCGGGTGTGAGGCATGGAGGACGTGAAAACTCGAAGCTGGTTATCCAGGACGGAGCGTTGGTACATGTTCACCTCGTGGGTTTAGATGCCGGGACGCAACCCCCGTACCGGCTAAGAAAACAGGGAGCGAGGACCGCTCCCTGGACGCGACAATTTGTCCGGCGGGCAGCGTCTAACCTAACCAGGCTACATCACCAAACAAGGCGGGGTCTCGTGGCTTGGAAGCAAATACCTGGTACTCCTCACGGGCCTTGCCGATGGTGGTATCGTCGCCATGGCCCGGATAGACGGCGGTGTCGTCGGGTAGTACCAATAGCTTTTTCGTTATGCTGTCGATGACCTGCTGCAGCGCCTCGGGGCTGCGGGTTTTGCCGGGTCCTCCGGGGAAGAGGGTGTCTCCGGAGAATAGGTGCTTGCCGATCAAGAAGCAGGTTGCTCCCTCGGTGTGACCGGGGGTATCCAGAACCGTCATCTCCTGATTGCCGAACTTGATCACCATGCCGTCTTTCAGGTCGAGTTGGGGCGGCCTGGGCAAGCCATCGGCATCATCGGTGCCGATGCCCACCGGGACTTGCACGGCCCCGGTGATCTCGTCAAAGCCGAGAAGATGGTCTTGATGTTTGTGAGTAATCAGGATGCTTTTTATCTGAACGTCCCCGATGGCGCCGAGCAACTTTTCCGGTTCAGCGGGAGTGTCGATGATGACACCCTCGTTGGTTTCGGGACAGATGACGATATAGCCATTGTTGTTGTAGGGACCCATGTTTATCTTGGTGATTTTCAGTTCGCCATCGTAATGAAAGGGCATGATTCTCCTCGCTTGGATAACAGTGGGGCAACGCGTTTACGGTAGCCATTCTATCAAAACGGGGTGCGGGTGACAAAAGGGGAACCGGCAAAGATCATCGGCAAGGGTATATAACTACCGAGGTGGACCCTGGCGAAGCTGATCCAGCATCAGGACTCTCATCCCTGGCAAAGACGGCAAACGGGCGTCGTTGGTGAGGAAATAGGTAGCGCGTCCGATTAACGCGGTTCCCATCTGGATAGCGTCCGGAGTGTGAATCGGTTGCTCGGAACGCAAGATAGCTGCCCGCTCAGCGATTTCCGTGGTTACACCCATACAGGTAATATTATTGGAGTGTAAGAGGATTTCTCTATATTCATCAGCCAATTGGCTGTTGTTTCTTCGATATGGATGAACCAAGAGTTCTAAAAGAGTAACAACCGACGTTACCGCCCGAAATTTCCCTTGCCTGACCCCTTCAAAAAACGGTTGTACCATCTCAAGATAGCTGGGGTGTGCCTCAATGTAGTAGATAAATGGCGACGAGTCTATGCCAACGACTTGGCCTTGTAGGTCATATACCCACTCCAACTCTGCCGTTCCCGTTCAACATACTCTTGCGGATCGATGCCCTCCCAAATTTCTTTTCCGAGGCCTTGTAATTCCGTGATTTCACGAGTAGGTGAAATAGCCGATGGTCTGAATACGAGTTCCATTGCTTGGCGAAAATCGCTATGGATACAGTAAGCCCGCGTCCCTTCCTTCTTTCGGATTACTTCGGCCCCACTCCCTAGCCAGGGCCAAAGACCTGATGTGGCAGATTGTTTCGGGGTTATACCGGACCGTTGTCGAATTTCCTTTATCGTAATCCATTGGTCAGTACCACGTTCCGAGGACAACTCAACCAGGGCTTTTGTGCCTCTCCACACTAAATCCTCATCTCTTTGGAGCCGCCGAGCCTCAAGAACAACGTCCCGAACGTATCGCGACCGCAATTCCAGCAGCCCGCCCAAGTATGCGCTCCAGCAATGTTTGACGTATCCGAGCATTTATAGCCCCTCTTAATCCCCCACCGCCGCTCCGACGGCCTCACCAACGGCTACGCGGCCGTTTTTCAGGATCGGCTGAAGGTACTGGCCGGTGAATGATTTCTTGACTTTGGCTACCTGCTCCGGCGTCCCCTGGGCGATCAAGCGGCCGCCCAGATCTCCCGCACCGGGTCCCAGATCGATGATCCAATCAGCGTTCTTGATAACGTCCAGGTTGTGCTCGATCAGAATCACCGTGTTTCCGCCATCGACCAACCGGTGGAGGACCCGAAGCAGGGCGGCGCAGTCTTCGAAAGACAGCCCGGTCGTCGGTTCATCCAGCAAATACAGGGTCTTGCCGGTGGCCCGCTTGGAAAGCTCGGTGGACAGTTTCACCCTTTGGGCCTCGCCCCCGGACAGCGTGGTGGCGGGCTGCCCCAACCGGATGTACCCCAAGCCCACGTCACGTAGCGTTTCTAGCTTGGGGCGAATCCGAGGGAAGCCGCTAAAAACCTCCAATGCCTGGTCCACCGTCATGTCCAGAACATCGGCGATGCTGTGGCCGCGCAGGGTAACTTCCAAGGCCTCCCGGTTATAGCGGCGCCCGTGGCAGGTCTCGCAGGGCACGGTCACGTCGGGCAAAAACTGCATCTCTATCTGGTTGTAACCTTCGCCCTGGCAGGCTTCGCAACGGCCGCCCTTGACGTTGAAGGAAAACCGGCCCGGCGCATATCCCCGTATCTTGGCTTCGGGCAGATTGGCGAACAGCTCACGCATCGGCGTGAACGCCCCGGTATACGTGGCCGGGTTGCTGCGTGGCGTTCGGCCGATGGGCGACTGGTCGATGTTGACGACTTTGTCGACGTTTTCCACCCCAACGATTTCCTTATGCTTGCCGGGCAAGTCGCGGGCGCGGTTGATCAACTGGGCGAGACGTTTGTACAGAATGTCGTAGATCAGCGTACTCTTGCCCGAACCGGAAACCCCGGTGACACACACCAACTGGCCCAGCGGCAGCTCAACGTCGATTTTCTTTAGATTGTTCTCCTCGCCTCCCTTGACCGTTAGGAACAGACCGTTGCCGGGACGGCGCTCTTGGGGGAACGGAACTTTTTTGCGCCCACTGAGATATTGACCGGTCAACGATTCCGGACAATCCATTATGTCATCGATGGTTCCGGAAACGACCACATAGCCGCCGTGCTCGCCCGCTCCAGGTCCCATGTCGGCGATGAAGTCGGCTGACCGCATCATGGCCTCGTCGTGCTCCACCACTACCACGGTATTGCCCAAGTCACGCAAGTTCGTAAGAGTGCCGATCAAGAGATGGTCGTCATGGGGGTGCAGACCCACGGTAGGCTCGTCGCAAACGTAGAGAACACCGGTCAGCCCAGACCCGATCTGAGTCGCCAATCGGACCCGCTGGGCCTCACCTCCGGAGAGGGTTCTGGCGGTACGGCCCAGGGTCACGTAATCAAGTCCGATATTTTCCAGAAATTCCAGCCTGCCTTCTATCTCCTTGAGGATCTGATTGCCGATGATTTTTTCCCGGGTAGATAGAGTCTTGCGGGGACCTTTCCAGGGCACGTCAGGGTCGATCTCCCGAACCCATTCCAAGGCATGGCCCACGTTCTTGGCGCAAACATCCATGATTCCCAGGCCACAAACCGTCACTGCCAAGGCTTCAGGCCGTAGCCGGTTGCCTAGACAGGAGCGGCAAGGCCGGGCCGCCATATACCGCTCGATCTCCTGGCGAGTGTGGTCCGACTCGGTGTTCTTATAGCGCCTTTCCAGGTTGGGAATCACACCCTCAAAATTGGTATCCCAACTATAGGTACGGCCCCGGTGCGTCCGGTGCCGGATGGTGACCTTCTTGGTCCCGTTGCCGTAAAGGACCAAGTCCAAGCTTTCTTTGGGTAGGTCATTGACCGGGACTTTAGCAGAAAACCCGTGAGCGCTGGCGATAGACTCCAGAAGGCTCACGTACCAGCTGCTTGAGGGTCCGCCCCTAGACCAGGGAGTTATCGCCCCTTCGGCTAGGGACAACCCTTTGTTGGAGATGACCAGGTCAGGATCCACTTCAAGTTTGTAGCCAAGACCGGTGCATTGGCTGCAGGCGCCATGGGGGCTGTTGAAGCTGAACGTCCGTGGCTCTATCTCCATCAAGCTGGTCCCGCAACCCACGCAAGCAAATTGCTCGGAAAAAACCAACTCCTCTCCGTCTTCTATAGCGGCCAGGACTACGCCGTCTCCTTCCCGCAACGCAGCCTCAACCGATTCGGACACACGGCTTACCTCGGTGTCATCCCGGATGATTAGCCGGTCCACGACAATCTCGATGTAATGCCATTGCTGCCGGTTAAGGTTCAAGGCGCCCAGTTCATCAAGCAAGTGCACGGTACCATTGACCCTTACCCGAACGAAGCCGGACTTACTTGCGGCGTCGAATATGTCTTTATGCTCCCCTTTTTTGCGCCTTACTTTGGGCGCCAGAAGCAAGATACGGCTGCCTTCGGGGAAGGACATGATGGCGTCGGCGATCTGCTGCACCGTCTGCTTTTCCACCGGTTGCCCGCATTTGGCGCAGTGTGGCGTCCCCAGCCGGGCAAAAAGCAGCCTCATATAGTCGTAGATCTCCGTGACGGTGCCCACGGTTGACCGGGGGTTGTGGGACACTCCCTTCTGGTCGATGGATATGGCCGGGGAAAGCCCTTCGATGTAGTCGACGTCCGGCTTATCCATGCGTCCCAAGAATTGGCGGGCGTAAGCGGATAATGACTCCACGTATCGCCTCTGACCCTCGGCGTATATCGTGTCGAAGGCCAGGGAACTCTTGCCGGACCCGGACACGCCGGTGATCACCACCAGCTTCTCCCGGGGAATGGAGATCTCGATGTTTTTTAGGTTGTGTTCGCGGGCGCCTTTGATAACGATGAATTCCTGGGGCATCACACCACACCTATCACTTATTCAACATGGAGTATTTTAGCACTCCGCCACTTGGGATTCATGGGGTAATTCGGACAGAGGTTGAGAACGAGTTAACCTCTTGTAGAAGTATGCCATCATGTGCTATAATGTGCAATCAGTGGAACTAGGAGTCCCGAATGGATAGCGGAACAGCAGACTTTGAGGCAGGTGTTTATGGTAACTCGCTAGAGGTTGTGATGCAATCTTTGGTGAGTGGCCAAACCCTTACTGAAAGCCAGTTACAGACGGAAACCGGCCTGAGCACCGAATCCCTCAACTTGGCGCTGGCTAGGCTTCAGGAACTGGGGAGAGTTGAAAAGAAAGGTCTCGGCGCTTCCGGGTATTACGTTGCTATAATCACGCCGCCTTCCCAAGACTGGTACACCATCGATGAATCGGCTGGTTACCTTCGCGTTTCGAGACGCACCATGTATAAGCTTATCAACGAGGGTCAACTGGCGGCCTACCGCGTCGGCGCGGGGGGGCACCGCAGATTCAGACGGGACGACTTGGAGCGGTTAATGATACCGGAAGACGTTGGGTCAGTCGATGCCATGACGGCGGAAGCAGATCCGGTCCTAGCTGAGCTTTGGGACAACGAGAAGGATGCGGCCTACGACAACCTTTAGCCGGGGTGATGTTGTCCTGGTAAATTTCTTGTTCAGCGAGGAAACGGGGGCCAAACGGCGTCCGGCTGTTCTCATTAGTTCGAACTCATACCAAAGAGGCCGCAGGGAGGTAATCGCTGCCGCAGTCACCAGCAACACGGGCCGGATCTTGGCTGGAGACTCGCTTCTCACCGATTGGCAAGAGGCCGGCCTTCTTTTTCCTTCGGTTGCCACGGGCGTGATCAGGACCATCAAGCAAGGGATGATCACTCGCACTTTGGGCAGCCTTTCGTACCGGGACATGGACGCCGTGGACCAACGCCTGAAACTGATTCTCGACCTGGAGAGGTAACTTGCCAATCGGTCAACTATTTAAAGCCCCCAAGGTCCTCATCGGCGTGGTGCACCTGCCGCCCCTGCCCGGTTCACCCGGTTGGGGAGGCGACATGGGCTGGGTGTTAGACCGGGCTCAAGAAGAGGCCTCGGTTCTGGAGCAGGGTGGCGCCAACGGCATCATCGTGGAAAATTTCGGGGACGTTCCCTTCCGCATAGGCTCGGTGGAACCCGAAACCGTGGCGGCGATGACGTTGGCGGTGGCACGGGTAAAGCAAGGCGCTGACCTTCCGGTGGGCGTGAACATGCTGCGTAACGACGCCAAGTCCGCGCTGGCGGTCGCGGCCACTACCGGCGCCGACTTCATCCGGGTAAACGTCCACTACGGGGTCATGGCTGCCGAAGAGGGACTGGTCCAGGGAGATGCCTACGAGACTTTGCGCCACCGCAGATCCCTGGGCGTTGAGGTGAAGATCCTGGCCGACGTATTGGTCAAACACGCAGTCCCCGTCGGTCCCCAGGACCTGGGCCAGATGGCTCAGGAGACCACCTACCGGGGATTGGCCGATGGGTTGATAGTCAGCGGCCCGGTCACCGGACAGCCCGCTGAGGAGTCCGACGTGGCAGTGGTCCGGGAGGCGGTGCCCGATGGATTCCTATTGGTGGGAAGCGGAGTAAACGAGTCAAACGCGGCCCGGCTACTTGCATCGGCTGATGGTGCTATCGTGGGGACCAGTTTGAAGCGGGATGAAATCGTCAGCAACCTCATCGACCCGGAAAGGGTTAAGCGGCTGGCAGAGATCATCCACGAATTGGGGTCATAGCTAACGGCGACGATGGTCTTCGAATAACGGACGGTTATGCAGGCTTCCGCTCCACCACACACCCAGTCTGTTCCTCCAGAAGCATCACGGCGGCGGCGGCGTCCATGTCACCGAATCCTTTGTCCACCGCCTGCTTGACGAAGCTATATGCCAGATTCGCGCCCGGCATCTCAACGCCTAACTCTTTGGTCAGGTCCTGAATAAGACCCATGTCCTTTAGGAACACCTTGATCTGGGTACGGACCCCATCGAAGTCCCGGTCCAGCATCACCGGCGCGTTACGGTCCAGCATGAAGCTGTGCCCCCACCCCGAATTGACCACCTCGAATACCAGGGCCGGGTCCGCCCCGGCTTTTGCTCCCACCACCATGGCCTCGGCGGCGGCGACCGAATGGATGCCCACCAGAAGCTGGTTGACCAGCTTCACCACCGTGCCGGTGCCCGTGGGACCGATGTGCCTAACGGTTGTGCCCATGGCGTCGAAGGATGGCAAAGCCCGCTGATAGGCCTCCGCTGGACCTCCGGCCATGATGACCAGAGTACCGTCGGCGGCCCGCTCGGTGCCCCCGCTTATGGGCGCGTCCAGGAAGAAGGCGCCCTTGGCTTCGGCGGCGGCGGCGCAGGCCTTGGAGGTCGCCATCCCCACGGTGCTGTGGTCAACCAGAACCTGGCCGGGTTTGGAGTTGGCTATGATGCCGTCGTCGCCCAGGAATATCTCTTCCGAAGTCGCCACATCGGGCAGGCAGGCCAGGACAACCCCGGCCTCCCGTACCACTCCCGCCACCGACGTAGCAGGCCACGCTCCAGCCAACGCAATCTCCTGAACCTTACCCTGGCTACGGTTATGCACCGTCAGGTCGAACCCAGCCGCCAGCAGCCGGTACGACATGGGCAATCCCATGCGGCCAAGGCCGATAAACCCAACTTTAGTTGGCGGCATCTTAATCTCCCGTTGGATTTGCCTCGCCTACTCCGCTCCCAGGTCGCGGGCGGTTTGGGCGATTACTTTGTCGAACACGGTAACTATTTCGTCGATCTCTCCGGCGGTCACGCATAGGGGTGGGGCGATGTTCATGGCGTCCCCGCCCCGCAGGATGATTCCGTTATCGGAAAATCCTTGGGTGAGACGCGCTCCCAGGTTCGCGTCGGCGGGGAAGGTTTCCTTGGTCTGCCGGTCCTTGACGATGTCCATACCGCAGAGCAAACCCAATCCACGGACGTCGCCGATGATCTGGTGCTTCTCTTTCAGTTCCTCCAGACCGTCCAAGAGATACCGGCCCATGCGAGCCGAGTTCTCCACCATGCCCTCTTCCTCCATGATTTGGATGTTCTTCAGAGAGGCTGCCGCAGCCACCGGATGTCCTCCAAAGGTGATGACATGCTTGAACGCTGCCTGCGGGCTACCAACGAAAGCGTCGGCAATGGGTTTACGCAGGATGGCCCCGCCCATGGGTATATATCCGCTGGTGATGCCCTTGGCCACCGTCATGATGTCCGGGGTGATGTCCCAGTGCTCGCAGGCGAACATCTTGCCGGTACGCCCGAAGCCGGTAATGACTTCATCGGCGATGAGCAGGCAGCCGTAGCGGTCGCATATCTCCCGCAGCATCGGCCAGTAGTTTGGTCCAGGCACCACCGCCCCGTAAGGACTGGAAACCGGCTCAGCAACCACTGCGGCCACGGTGTCCGGACCCTGGAACTTGATGATGTCCTCAATGGCATTGGCGCACCGCTCGGCGCATTCCTCCGGGGTTGTTCCGCCATACTCACAGCGGTAGGGAAGAGGTTGAGGCCCGTGGAAAAAACCGGGCATCATAGGTTCATAGTCCTGCTTGGGAAAACCCGGCGTGCCACCCAAGGCTAGAGCGCCCATGGTCGCCCCGTGATAGGAGCCTTTACGGCTGATGAACTTGTACCGGGTAGGCTCACCCACCCGCTTGAAGTAGGCTCTCGACAACTTTATGGCTGTCTCCACCGACTCCGATCCTCCACTGGTGAAGAAGCACCGGGACAGATCGCCGGGGGTGATGCTGGCGATCTTTTCCGCCAGGAGAACCGCCGGTTCGTTGGTTGTGCCCAACGGCATGTAGGTCAGCTTAAGCATCTGGGCGTAGGCCGCATCAGCGATCTCGTGGCGCCCATACCCCACGTTCTTCAGCCACAGGCCTGACATGGCGTCGATGTAGTCGTTGCCCCGAGCGTCGGTAACGTGAACACCCTTACCCTCGACGAATATCTGGGGCTCGCCCTTCTCCGCCATGTCGCTGGGTTCTCTTAAGTACACCCACAGGTGCTCCAGCGCCGACTCTGTCAGTGCATTTACTTCCGGTTCGGTATGGGTTGCCATGATTTCTCCTTTAGCTATCAGCTCTCAGCGGTCAGCCATCAGCGGCCAGGTACGAATTGTTACCCCACCTCTGTGACCAGTTCCTCTACTCGGCGATTGATCTCATCGTAAAGCGGCCGGGCCGAATCAGGGCCCATACCGCGGGTGTCTTGAATGTTCCAGACAATCATCTTTTCGCTTTCACGAAGATAGTCCGGCCAAGTATCCTCGTCGGCGATGACGATAACCTTTTCGGCTGCCTCGACCATCTCCCGGGTTAGCTGTTTTCTCTGTTTGTTCTTTACGTCGACGCCCTGTTCCAGCATGTATGGGATGGCGGTGCTACCCGCGTCATCCAAACTCCGGCTGGGCGGATTTGTCCTTTCGACAATCTCGTCGGCGCGGGTGCCCGCGCTCGTTGCGAGTTCGCCGGAAAGTTGTGTGAACAAAGCCTCGGCAACCTGGCTTCTGCCGACATTGGCGTTACACACGAAAACAACTTTCATAGCTGGGGCAACACTTCCCGCGCCAGCATCTCCATGGCGTGCGCCGTCTCCTCTCCGTTACGAGAGTTGGGGGTGGATACTACCAGCCTTCCCACTCCCAAGTCCTGGTAGGTCCGCGCCTTTTCCAAAATCTCGCCGGGCTCGGTACCCAGGGAATACCGGCCGGCACGGCCGGCGCCCAAAGGCGCGCTGACCGACACTGGAATCTCCGACGGGTCTCGTCCGGCCGCCTCGGCTTGCCGGCCAAGATAGCGGATACCCTCGCTTAATTCTTCGGGTGGCAACGCGGTGGGGTGCCAGCCATTTCCGGAGCGAGCCGCCCGGCGGATAGCCACCCGGCTGGAGCCGCCGATCACCAGGGGAATGTGGGGCTTCTGCACCGGCTTGGGGGAAAACTTCATGCCGGAAAAACTGTGGAACCTCCCCTGGAAACTCGGGTCTTGTTGGGTCCACAGCTCTTTCATGATCGCGATGCTCTCATCGGTTATGGCGCCCCGCTCGGCGAAGGGGCTGCCCATGGCCTCCATCTCGTTCTCCACCGCTCCGACTCCCACGCCCAACACCAACCTGCCGCCGGACATCACGTCCAACGTTGCCGCTGTCTTGGCCAGATTGATGGGGTTGTGGTAAGGCAGGACCAGGACACTGGTGCCCAGCAAAACCTTTTTGGTGGTGGCGGCTACGTAGCTGAGAACGGTTAAAGGCTCGTAGTAGGGTTTATCGCCGATGCGTTCGAAGACGTGGCCGGCATTGAAAACGTGGTCGCTGGCCCACACCGACTCGAAACCCAACTCCTCGGCCCGAACGGCCATCTGCAACAATGCCTGTATATCTTCTATGCCCTGGTTATTGGCCAATGAGAAGCCGATTTCCATGCTGGGTCTCCAGGTTAAATTGCATACCGGTATCGGGTTGATCTGCTAAGCAGAACCCAGTGTAACACCGGCCAAGAAGCGCCACAATTCAGCCTAACCAAATAAGGTCTGCAACGTAGTCACCGCGAGGTTGAAGCCCTGCTATGTTTACGATAAGCTGACCGCTGATAGCTGAAGGCTGAACGCTCCCAAAGAGGTGCCCATGGTCTCCACCACGGCGAACCGGATCCAAGGCAGAGAACGAGAAGAGTTGGCGGATATACTGCGTAAGAGGGTCTCCGGAGAAGTCCGTTTCGACCCCTTCTCCAGGGTGCTGTACAGCACCGACGCCAGCATCTACCAGATGGAGCCGGTGGGAGTGGTGATTCCCCGGAACGTGGACGACGTGCTGGCGGTGATGGAGGTTGCTAGGCAGAACAATATCCCGGTGCTGCCCCGGGGCGGCGGGACCAGCCTGGCTGGCCAAACGGTCAACCATGCCATAGTTCTCGACTTCAGCAAATACTTAAACCAGGTGCTGGAGATCAATCCGGAGGAAGGCTGGGCAAGGGTCCAACCCGGCATCGTCCTCGACCAACTCAATCGGCAACTTGCCCCTCATGGGTTGCAGTACGCGCCCGACCCCACCACCTCCAGCCGCGCCTGTGTCGGCGGGGGCATCGGCAACAACACCTGTGGCGCCCACTCGGTGATCTACGGTAAATCCCTGGACCATATATTGGAGGTAGACGCCGTACTTACCGACGGCTCCCAGACCCATTTCAGGACCCTGGAAGCCCACGAGCTGGAGGCCAAGCTGAGCGGAAACGGGCTCGAAGCGGACATATACCGGGGCGTCCGGCGCATCGCCCAGGACAACCTTGAAGAGATCAAGACCCGTTACCCTAACATCATGCGGCGGGTCAGCGGCTACAACCTGGACGAGTTTTTAAGCGACGATCCTTTCAACATGACACGCATGGTGGTCGGGTCCGAGGGAACCCTTTGCGTGGTCACCGAGGCCAAGATCAACCTCGTTCCCCGGCCCACCATGACGGCGCTGTCCATACTGCACTTTTCGGACATCGTGCAGGCCAGCGAAGCCATCGTCGAGGTGCTGAAACACAGCCCATCCTCGGTCGAAGTCATGGACAACATCCTGCTGCAACGGTCCCGGGAGTCCCTGGGGCACTCCGGGGACCTGTCCTTCATCGAAGGCGACCCCGGGGCGTTGCTGGCGGTGGAGTTTTACGGCGAGTCGGAAGCGGAGTTAATCTCGAAAACCCGTTCCCTGAAAGACGACATCGAGGGCAAGCGCCTGGCCTACGCCTGCGTCAATCTGCTGGACACGACCGATCAGAACCGAGTTTGGAACCTGCGAAAGGGCGGCTTGGGGTTGCTCATGAGCATCCACGGCGACGCCAAACCCCTTCCTTTTGTTGAGGACACGGCAGTTGACCCGGAGAATCTGGGACCTTTCGTGCGCCGGTTCGATGAGATCGTGCGCAGCCATGGCACCGAGGCCGCCTACTACGGCCACGCCAGCGTGGGATGCCTGCACATCCGTCCCTTGGTCAGCTTGAAAGACTCGCAAGGCGTGGCCACCATGGTCGCTATCGCCGACGAGATCAGCGATCTGGTGAAAGAGTATGGCGGTTCCCTGAGCGGCGAACACGGCGACGGGATTGTCCGGGGGGTCTACACGGAGAAGATGTTCGGCCCTGAGATATACCGGGCATTCCAGGAACTAAAGAACACTTTCGACCCTCAAGGGATCATGAATCCCGGCAAGATCATCAATTGCCCGCCCATGACCGAGAATCTGCGTTACGGGCCGGATTATCACGCCCAGACCATACCGGCCAAGTTGGACTTTTCGATCGACACCGACTTTGCCGGCGCCGTGGAGATGTGCAACGGCATGGGCGCCTGCCGCAAGCTGGAGGGCACCATGTGCCCTTCGTACATGGCAACCAGAGACGAGGAGCACTCCACCCGGGGACGGGCCAACCTGCTGCGGGCCGCTATGTCGGGAGTATTGCCGGAAGGTACAATGACCAGCAGACGGCTGTTTGACGCTCTAGACCTTTGCCTTGAGTGCAAAGGTTGCAAAGCAGACTGCGACTCCGGCGTGGACATGGCCAAACTCAAGTACCAGTTTTTGGACCACTACTTTCAAGCCAACGGGTTGCCATTCAGAAACAAGATCTTCGGCCGCATCAACCGGGTTAATCAGTGGGGCAGCCGGTTCGCCCCATTGTCCAACTGGGCTTCCCAAAACCCAGTCGGCAGGTTTTTCGCCGGGCTGGTCCTGGGGATTCATCCACGCCGGTCACTGCCATCCTTCGCCAGAGAAACCTTGCCCAAGTGGTTCAACTCCCGAAACGAAATCCCCCTCGGTCCCCCTTTACCAAAAAGGGAGGAAAGTGGGAATTCCGCCACGCAAAACACCGTCGTCCTGTTCAACGACACCTTCATGAACTACAACTATCCACAAGTGGGGAAGGCTGCGGTCGAGTTACTGGAGGCCGCTGGGCTCCGGGTGGTGTTGGCCAACGGCGGCTGCTGCGGCCGGCCCATGATCTCTAAGGGTATGTTGGACGAAGCGTCGGCCCACGCCCGCGCCAACGTGGACCTACTCTACCCTTACGCCGAACAAGGCATACCAATCATCGGTTGTGAACCGAGCTGTTTGCTGACCTTCCGCGACGAGTACCCCGAGTTGGTCAAAGACGAAAAGGCCCAAAAGGTGGCCGAGAACAGCTTCTTGATCGACGAGTATTTGACGATGCTGGCTGAAAAAGGGGAACTGAAACTTGAATTCAAGGACGCTGAAAAAAAGATTCTGTTCCACGGCCACTGCCACCAGAAATCCCTGGTGGGGACTGCATGTTCTTTGGCCGCGCTGAAGTTACCCCCGGGCAACCATGTAGAGTTGATCAACGCCGGTTGCTGCGGCATGGCCGGGTCCTTCGGATTCGAGAAGGAACATTACCAGCTTTCCATGGACATCGGCGCCCAAGCCCTATTTCCGGCGGTGAACGCCAAGAGTGAGGACTGGGAAGTAGCGGTGATGGGGGTGTCCTGCCGCCAACAGATCGAGCACGGCACCGGGCGACGGGCACGGCACATAGTGGAGGTGCTACGAGACTCGCTGGCCTGAAGACTTTGGACTTCCGGCGCCGCGCCGCCTATCCTTGGGCTGTTTGGCTGTGGGGGGATATTCAATCAAATGACAAACCCCAACGTGCCTAGTAGAGTCGATGTTCTTGCCAACGGCCAGGTCATCCCGCTAAGCGGGTCCAACGCTTGGATCTCGCTAGAAGGTATCACCTTTAGGGTAGCGCCTTAACCGCAGCATCGTAGGCGTGCCTAAAGACTAGAATGCCGTTGCGACTTTTCCGTAAAAAGAGGCCCGGACGAAGATCCGGGCCTCTTAATCTTTAGACGCGGCGGGTTACCGGCCGTGGATCCGGCTCCTACTGACCCGCCACCGGAACAGGTAGGCCCGCAATCTTGCACTGAACGCTGCCCAGGGTGTTGCGGGAGGTGAAGAAGAGGGTTTTCCAATCGTCGCCACCGAAGGCAACGTTGGTGGTCGCGGTCTCGCCGTGGGCGATGGTGCCCAGGTGCTTGCCGTTGGGGTCCAAGATCCATACTCCGCCGGAACCGCCACAATAAACGTTCCCTTCCAGGTCCACCTTCATACCGTCGGGCACTCCCGGCCTCTCTCCGGTCAGGTCGGCAAAGACCCGGTCGGACTGGATGGCCAGGGTACCGTTGGGCAGCATGTCGAAGGCGCGGATATGTCCTCTCCTGGTGTCGTTGATGTACAGCACGCTTTCGTCGGGGGAAAACGCTAGACCGTTGGGCACTATGAAGTCGCCGACCAGCAGGGTCAAAGTCCCCAGGTCGGGCGTGACGCGATAAACACCGGAGAATGTCAGGTCCCACTGTTCGCGAGGCAGGGGACTGGTCCAAGGGTCGGTGAAGTAGATGGCCCCATCGGACTTGACGATCACGTCGTTGGGCCGGTTGAGCCGTTGACCCTTAAAGCTGTTAGCTACCACGGTGATGCTACCATCGGGCTCTTGACGGGTCACCCGGCGGCTGTCGTGTTCGGCTGCCAGGAGCCGTCCCTGCAGGTCCCGAGTAAGGCCGTTGGCCCGGTTGGTCGGCTCCTGAAACAGTGTCACGCCCTGGCCTTGGGCCCACTTCATCCGCCGGTTGTTGTGGATGTCGCTGAAGAGAAGGTAACTACCTTCTTTCCACCACAGCGGTCCCTCGGCGGGACCCTGGTCACCCCCGTAGCCTTCTCCCAATTTTTCGATGTTTTCTCCGAATGACACGATGCGCTCCAACTCGGGCGCGTTCTGCTCGATAGGCATGCATCTCTCCTAACCCAGCTGCTTATGGCTATATCACCAGACATCATACTACCAATCCCATTCCATCTGCGTCACCCGTCTCCCTGTGGAAAAGGAGCCGCGGGTGAGGGTTGCCACACACTAAGCCAGTCAATATAATGCCGTCATTCCCAGGAGCTTCACGTTCGAGAGACATAAATACAGCAGGCTGAAGGAGGACCAACATGGCATTCAAGCTGAATCACGTCCATCTCAAGACCCCAGACCCTCAAAAGACTGCCCAGTTTTACGTGGACACTTTGGGGGCCAAGATCATCGGAGAAGCCGGCGCGAACGGGCTGCGCTTGGACCTGCACGGCCTCACGCTGAACGTCACCAAATTCATCGAAAGCCAGAAGCACGAGCAGAAGTACGGGATCGAGCACATAGCCATCGATACCGACGACATGCCCGCTCTCGTGGCGAACCTCAAGGCCAGCGGGGCCAAGATTCTAGAGGAGACCACCGTGGGCAACGGTCGAAAGGTCTGCTTCTTCGAAGGCCCGGACGGTGTGCATCTGGAGTTCCTGGAAGTAGTCGATTAGCTTGCAGGCCTGGCCTTGACCGGCCCCGCAACTAGGCGATTCACGCCGGAGACTTGTTCTTCAGTGTGTTCAGGACGAATGGTGTGGGAACGCGCCGTTCTTCATAAGGTTATCGGACTGCGGGTTGATATATAGGGCAACACTCCATCCCAGAACAAGGAGAGGTAATACATGCTTTACGAATTAAGGGTTTACGATGCCAGAGCAGGCAAACTGCCAGCTCTTAACGACCGCTTTGCCAACCATACCACCGGATTTTTCAAGGACCACGGCATCGGTATCGTCGGTTTCTGGACCGCTGAGATCGGCACCAGTAATCAACTCACCTATATGTTGAGCTTCGACAGCATGGCGGACCGGGAAGAGAAATGGGCCGCCTTTGGCGCCGACCCAAGATGGCAGGAAGTGAGGGCTGAAACCGAAAAGGACGGCGCTTTTGTAGCATCCATACAAAACAGCTTCCTGAGGCTCACCCCCTACTCTCCGGAACCGCACATGACAACCAACATCCAGGAGATGCGGGTATACACGGCGATGACCGGCAAGTTCCCGGCGTTGAACGACCGGTTCGCCAACCACACCATGAAACTGTTCGAGAAGCACGGTATCGAGAACGTGGGTTATTGGACCTCCGACGTGGGCACCAGTAACCAGCTCACCTACATGTTGGGCTACGACGGTCTGGGTGACCGGGAAGAGAAATTCGGAGCGTTCGGCTCGGATCCGGAATGGCACAAAGCCCGCGCCGCCTCGGAGGTCGACGGCCTGCTAACCCGCAGGTCTCAAAACAGTATCTTGCGAAGAACGTCCTATTCCCCTTAACTCGGACCCCCGGCCATCGCTAGAAAACAATACCCGATGTAGCCGCTGGGCCCTTCGACAGGCTCAGGATGAACGGAAGGAAAGCCGCTCACCGTTCGTGGTGAGCCTGGCGAACCACTTTTCGGTACGGTTTGCAGATAGCCCGGGCCGGGGCCTTCGTATAGTTCGGGCACAGTAATTGGCCCGGCGGGCCGTGAAATCTGGCGCACGGCCTCGAATTCCTTGGAGCAACGTTCGTGTCCAGCCTAACTAAATTGGGGCATGGAATCATGTCCCGCTACTTGGCATCCATGGAATACCCGGAATATCGTAAATTATGGCTGGCCACCCTGTGCTCCCAGTCAGCGTCCTGGGCCTTGATCGTAGCCCGAGCCGCCCTGGTGTTGCAGATGACCGGCTCGGCCACATGGACCGGGGCGGTCACTTTCGCCGCTATGATTCCCTCGGTGTTGGTGTCGCCCTTGGCCGGATATCTGGCCGACCGTTTCGACCGCCGCACGGTGTTAGCCTATGCCTATCTGGTCAACGTGGGCGATAACCTTGTTCTAGCCTTCTTGGTTGTGACTGGACTAGTCGAACCTTGGCATGTATTGATCCTATCGGCCATCACCGGAGCCGGGCGGTCGACCCAAATGCCCGCCGCCCAAGCGTTACTGGCCAACATGGTGCCCCGAGAACGGTTGTTAAACGCCGTATCACTGTATCAAGCGACTTTACACGGTGCCCGGTTCGTGGGCCCCTTCCTGATCCTGGTAGTGCTCTGGGCCACCGGGCATCAAGACTGGGTCTTTTTCTTGTGCGCCGGTCTCTATGTTCTTGGTTTTGCCATGGTCTTGACGGTCAGGACCGCCTCCCGGGGTGTGATGGAAGCAGGGAACTTCCGGGAGATTTTTGTCAGCAATTTTATGGCCGGGATAAGCTACATGTACCGGCATCCCCTGATTCTTTCCCTGGTGCTGCTGGTGGTAGCTCATTGCGGCATGACCATGTCCTTCGAGTCCCTCTTCCCGGTATTTGCCCAGGATAAATTGAACATGGAGGGCAGCGCCGCGATCCTGAACGGGTTCAGCTACCTAATGGTGGCCTTTGGAGTAGCGGCCTTGGTGGCGGCGTTGATGTTAGCCGGCGTTAGAAGCGAGGCGGCAAGGGGCAGATGGTTACTTGGGCTTGGGGTATTCAGCGGCGCCAGCGCGGTGACTTTAGCTATGTCGCCCAACCTTCCCTTAGCCATCTTGTCGGCTGCGGCGATGGGTTTTGCCCAGGGCGGGTTCATGACCCTGAGCCATGCCATGCTCCAAACCATCGCACCCGATGAGATCAGGGGCCGGATGCTGGGTGTCTACAGCTGGCACACCAACGGCACCATGGCCGGTTTCAACTTGGTGAACGGGGCGTTGGCCGGGTTGACCGGACTGTCGGCGCCACTGATCCTGGGAGCTGGCGGCGTGGGCTTCTTGTTGGTGATGACTCTCAGTTTCGGCCGTATCCCGTTGCGCCAACTTTATGGGCGGGGTGTACCGGCGACTTGATCGGAGGGCAAGCACACCATCGCCGCATTTACCGTCTGCTTCAGGTTGGTTACTGGGAGTCCTCCTCCGGTTGCCACATATAGATGTTGCCCACGCCGTACTCTTGATACCCAATCTTACGGTAGATGTCTACTGCCATTTCCGAGGAAAAGAGGACCCCTATCCGGTATCCCTGGTTCCGGGCATGCATGAGAGGCGGCAATCTTATCTATACAGGCGCAATCCGGCCCCAATACTAAGCCACATAGACCTATCTCAATCAGCTACAGTGACGCCGGTTGACCGTAATGTTCTAGCCACCAGCGGGCGATATCGATACGGCGGGCGAACCACACATCGGAAAACCCGTTGGCGTACTCCAGGAACCGCTGCACAGCCCGAGAACGGCCAGGACGGCCGGCGATGCGGCAGTGGAGGCCGACGGACATCATCTTTGGATGGGTCTGACCCTCCTCATATAGACAGTCAAAGGTTTCTTTCAGGTACTCGTAGAAGCCCTCAATGGTGACCAGACCCCCGCGCCAGAACCTGGCGTCATTTGTCTCAAAACTGTAAGGGACCACCAGCCAAGGTTTTTCCCGGACGGTAACAAAATAGGGCAGGTCGTCGTTCATGGAGCCGCTGTCGTAGAGAAATCCTCCCTCCTCCACCACCAAATCCCGGGTGTTGATGCTGGGGCCGTAGCGGGTGAACCAGCCCAAGGGCCTTTCCCCGGTTGTTGCCGTCAAAGAATCGACGGTCATCTGGATGGCCCGGCGCTCGGACTCCTTGTCCATCAGGTGGTATTCCTCCCACCGGTAGCCGTGGCCGCACACTTCGTGTCCGCGGGCGATGACCTCCTTGGCCACCTCAGGGTTACGTTCCATGGCCAGGGCGCAGCTAAAGAAGGTGGACTTTACTTGGTACCGGTCCAACAGGTCTAAAAGCCGCCAGACCCCAACCCGGCTGCCATATTCGAAGAACGACTCATTGAACAGGTCCCGCTGGTCCGTGGGTACCGGTGAAGCCACCTCATTGTTGGTTTCGTGGTGGGGGCTCCCGTCCAGCAAGGAATACTCCGAGCCCTCTTCATAATTGATAACAACGGAAATGGCGATCTTGGCGTCGTTGGGCCAGCGCACCTGAGGCGGCGTCTGACCGTATCCAATGAAATCCCGCTCCATGCTCCCGAATCCTCCTACCGGCGGCCCTGATAACTGGGCCGGAAATCATTTCAGTTATGCCGAACCATGTTAGCGGTTAAGCCCTGGACAGACAAACAGCACAATCATCCTTCAACTGTCAGGTCCACCACGTCAGCCCCGAAGGACTGCCAGACCCCTGTCTCGTTAGCCGTGGACTCGCCAATTTTGAAGGTAATCGTGCGGTCCGCGAAAGATGCCTTCCCAAATTGGAAGACCTTGAGATTGTAGGAACCGCCGGCCACGACAGCCTCTCCCACCGGCTCTGAGAAACCCTCAACCCATGCGGTTATTACCGTACCATCAGGCGCCGGCGCTCCACCAACAATCGCGGTACCGACGAAGAAATGTGGAGCTATAGTGGTCTGCCGGTCCGGCAACGGTTGCGGAGCGGGCCCGTGGCTGCTTACCTGATCGATCAGCCTGGCCATCAAACTTCTCGGCCAAGGCCAGCGGGGAGCGCCGCGTTCGAAGTCTTGCTGGGTAATCGCCACGATGGCCAGTTCGGGCCGAGGCTCCCTGGGGCCGCGCCATTGGAAAGCCCGGTCCAAGAAGAAGAGATCTGGTTGGCGAAACGCGTCGAACCCTGACAGCAAACAGAGGATAAGGGTAAGAGGAAGGCTGTAGACCAAGAACAGCCGTTTCAAAGAGAAGGCTTTCAGCAACTCCTCGATTACCTTCCTACAGTCGAAAGTAAGTGCTTGGAGTTTGGTGTGTTAGTTTTAGCGTGGGCCGCGGCTCCGGCTAGTATAACAATAGAACATGGGCAGCGCAGACTCAAGCCGAGGAATCTACTGTACTTCCATTCCCGGCCGGGCTTTAGCTTAGGCGAAAGTCAGCCGCCGATATTCCAACGTACGTCAAGACACCAAGGGCCGCTTTTGAATCCAAGGCCGGGCCTCTTCAAACGCCGCTGAGGCCTGTAATACCAAGGCCTCGGCGCCGTGAGGGCCGATGATGTGTAGTCCGATGGGAAGGCCGTCGGCGGAAAAGCCGCAGGGGATGCTGGAGGCCGTCTGCCCGGTCATGTTTATCGGAAAGGTGAAGGGCAGGAAACCCCAGAAAGGCTCAATCTCCTTGCCGCCGATCACCGAGGGCCGGTCTTCGATGGGGAATGCCGTCACCGCCATGGTGGGGGTCAAGAGCAGATCGTAATCCTCGAAGAATAGCTCCATCTGACGGCGCAATACGTCCACTCGAAGCAGAGCTCGGGATAGGTCCGCCGCGGAGAGCGAGGCTCCGTGCTCCAATGAGCGAAGCCCGTAGTCGGTGAAATCGTCCTTGTGCTCGGGTAGCAGGTGTCCGTAGGAGGTGTAAGCAGCGGTGGCAAAGGCGTCCCAGAAGGCTCCAAAGGGGTCTTCAATAACCAGTTGGGGCTCCTCAACCACCGCGCCCAGTTCTTGAAAGACCTGAGCGGCCTCGCCCGCGATCCGAGCCACTTCCGGGTCGACGCCGGCGTATCCCAGGTCGGCGCTCCAGGCGATGCGCAGACCCTTCACACCCTTCGTGAGTCCAGCCGAGAAGTCGGGCGGGGCCTGACGCAGGGAAGTGGGGTCTCTGGGGTCGTTGCCAGCCAGCACCTGCAGGAACATAGCCGCGTCGGCCACGGTACGGGACATGGGGCCGGACTGGGAGAACTGATTAGCGGCGGGCCGGCCGTACCCACCGAAACGAGGTACCCGGCCCTGTGACGGCTTGATACCGAAGACGCCGCAAAAGCTGGCGGGTATCCGTATGGAACCGCCGCCGTCGCTGCCGCTGGCCAGGGTACATAGACCTGAGGCCAGAGCCGCCGCCGCGCCGCCGCTAGACCCTCCGGAGGTCCGTTCCGGGTTCCACGGGTTACGGCCTGGACCGCCAACCTTGGTTTCGGTGGTGCCCGATAGACCGAACTCGGGCGTGTTGGTCTTGCCCAGAATGATTGCCCCGGCCTGGCGGATCCGCTCGACCACCACCGAGTCGGCTTCCGGCGTACGGTCTTTGAAGACCGCCGATCCGACGGTAGTGGGAATGCCCTTGGTCATCTCCAGGTCTTTGATGGAAACAGGGATGCCGTGAAGCGGACTCAGGGAATCGCCCCGCTGGACCGCCTCCTGGGCCGCACGGGCCTGGTCCATCGCCTGATCGGGACACAGCGCCAGGTAAGCGTTCAATCGGGGATTGAGTTGTTCTATCCTCTGATAAAAGAACTCCATCAACTCGGGGACAGACACCTCTTTCGACCCGATAAGCCGGCGCATCTCAACGGCTGATGTGAAAGCTAGGCTTGCATCCATTTTCGGCTCTCCTATTGGGGGTCGGCTGGTCACTCCTCCGCAGGTTTCATACTGTGGGGGACCCTATGCCGACGAGGTAAAGGCTGAGTGTAACGGCGCAATCGATAGGAATTTTTGAGTGGCTACATCTACCGGTCCACCACGTGGCGCGACCGCCCGATTGACGCTGTATTGCTCTCAATCTACAATCGCGTTTATTATATCAGCCGTGCCAGAGATTCCGGGCGGTATTGCTGCAGCCCAGAATAGGAGAAGGAAAACTTGCCACTAGTGGGAATGATTGCCAATCCGGCGGCCAGCAAGGACATCCGCCGTTTGGTGGCGCAAGGCAGAGTGGTGCCCGATTGGGAAAAAGTGAATACTCTCAAGAGGGCGTTGCTGGGGTTGCAAGCCGTGGGAGTCGACCGGGTGGTGGCCATGCCCGACAGTTCCCACCTGGTTGCCCGCGCCAGGGATGACGCCAATCTCTCCCTGGAATTAGAATCTTTGGACATGCCGGCCCTATACACCGAAGGGGACACCGTTAGGGCCGCCCAAATGATGGAAGAGATGGGCGTTGGCTGCGTTATCACCTTGGGCGGCGATGGAACGAACCGGGCGGTGGCTAAAGGCAGCGCTTCAATCCCCATCGTGGCGGTCTCCACCGGCACCAACAACGTCTTTCCCACCATGATTGAAGGCACTCTGGCTGGGCTGGCGGCGGGGTTGGTGGTTCAGGGAGATCTGGATCTGAGCCGGGTTACGGTGGTCAGCAAGATGCTGGAGATCTACATCGACGGGCAGTATCAGGACATGGCATTGGTGGACGTGGCCCTATCCAGAGAGCGCTTCGTCGCCACCAGGGCTATCTGGGACATGAGCACCATCTACGAGGTTTTCCTGACCCGGGCGGAGCCGTCTTCCATCGGTCTCTCGTCCATCGGGGGGCGGCTGCAACCACTGTCCTTGGAGGAAGAAGGGGGCCTGTATTACCGGCTGGCCGATTCGGTTGGAACCGTAGCGGCAAACCGGGATCCAGATACTTCAATAAAAGTTCTGGCGCCCATAGCTCCGGGGATGATTTCAACTGTCCCCGTCGCCGACTGGCGGCTGCTAGAAGAAGGGGAACGGGTGCCGGTGGAGCCACGTTTCTGCACCATCGCCCTAGACGGGGAGCGAAGTATCTCCGTGACGCCTGACCACAAGGTTGAGGTTGGCATCACCCGCACCGGCCCGCCGG
>CERE01011196.1_pt1 | contig 21645 bp, 15 predicted proteins | sample 530911 | NCBI WGS metagenome assembly CERE01 (sample SAMEA2621092, study PRJEB7988) | marine metagenome | biome: marine biome (ENVO:00000447); feature: mesopelagic zone (ENVO:00000213); material: "saline water (ENVO:00002010), including plankton (ENVO:xxxxxxxx)" | depth 800 m
GTCAGGCTTTTTCATTTGCTGTCCCAAAACTGTGGGACAGCAGTGCCCGCCAGCAGGATGTGGTTGAGGCCAACGTCGAGCTGATTCGCCTTGAAGATCGTCTTGCCGAACTCAGGCAAGCATTAGCGGTTACCCGTCAACAACTGGGCGAGTGGCTGAGTGAGTCCGGGGAGGTTTTTGAGTCAGGGCAATTTGTCGGGTTATCCAAAGGGCCGACACCAGATCAGCTCCCCACCGCAGAAACCGTCATCCAGCATCCACAGGTACTGGCATTTGAACGTCGTATCCAGTCGAGTGAAACTGGAGAGGCCCTCGCGCGTCAGTCTTATCGCCCAGCCTGGGGGCTGACAGCAAAATACGGGTACCGTGATGATGATCTGATGGGCAATAACCGTGCGGATCTGATGTCGGTCGGAGTGACTTTCGATCTGCCATTATTTACCGGTAACCGTCAGGACCGGGAAGTTAGTGCTGCAGTAGCTGATACGGAAGCGCTGCGCACGGAGAAGGTCTTGCTGTTACGCCGCATGCGAAGTGCACTGTCGGCGGCGATCACTGAATACGCTTATCTGTATGAACGCAAAACCTTTTATCAGCAGCAGTTATTGCCGCAGGTGCAGGAACAGGCATCTGCTGCGTTGTCTGCGTATCACTCTGATCGTGGTGATTTTCCCTCTGTAGTGAAAGCACGCACATCTGTACTTAATACACGCCTCGCCCGATTAAAAATAGAAACCAGCCTGCACCGCACACTGGCGAATATTCGTTATTTATCTGCGACGGCCCTGTCATCAACCGAATCGCCGACGTCAGGCTCTATATCAGCAAGGGAAATTAACAATGAAAAATAATTCAGTGATATTTGCTGCGGGGATTGCCTTCGGTCTTTTCGTTTTCTGGAGTGCTGGTCAGTTTTCAGGTGGTCACTCTGACGGCGGTGGCAATGCTCAAAAAAATAACGAGCCGCTGTACTGGGTTGCTCCGATGGACCCGGACTATCGCCGCGATGGGCCGGGCAAGTCGCCTATGGGAATGGATCTGGTACCTGTCTATGAGGAGGACGCTAAGGAAGACGCTGCCGGCACCGTTCGTGTTGCTCCTGCACTCGAGCACAGTTTTGGTGTGCGTACGGCCGGGGTCAGGACTGGAATGCTCAATCCGGTGATTCGTTCGGCAGGCTATGTCGAATATAACGATGACTTTGTCGTTCATATGCATCCACGCACCGAAGGCTGGATCGAAAAACTGCATGTGCGATCTGAAGGGGAGCCGGTAGAAAAAGGCGCGCCCCTTTACGACATTTATTCGCCCACGCTGGTTAATGCACAGGAAGAATATCTGCTTGCCCTGCGTCGCGGAAATCAACAACTCGCATCGGCATCTCGCTTACGACTGCAGGCGTTGCAGGTGCCTGATGACATTATCCGGCAGATCGAAAATACCCGTCGCGTCAGTCAGACATTAACTATGCGGGCACCGCAATCAGGTATCGTAGATCAGTTAAATGTCCGTCAGGGTATGTACGTCGTGCCGGGGACAGAAATCATGACATTGGCGCAGGCGTCGCAGGTCTGGATAACCACCGATGTCTTCAGTGACGATCTGAGTTTTATTAAAGGTGGCGAATCCGTTGAGGTAACCAGCCAGGCGTCTCCGGGGAATGTATGGACTGGCGTTGTCGATTATATCTATCCCGCTATGGATACAGCGACCCGCACAGCTCAGGTTCGTATTCGCCTGACCAGCCCTACAGATATGCTGAGGCCGGGAATGTACGCCAGCGTGGTGATAAAAGCTTCGGCAAGCGAAACCTTGCTCATCCCGCGTGATGCCGTTATCCGCGTCGCTGAGGGCACTCGTGTGGTGTTAAAAACAGGAGCCGGAAAATACCGCTCAGTCCCGGTAGAAACCGGTCGTTCAGATGCTGACTCTGTTGAAATACATCGTGGTCTGGAAGTGGGTGATGAAGTCGTTATTTCTGCACACTTTATGATCGATTCTGAATCAGCCAAAAAAGCTGATTTAAGTCGTTTCGAACATGAAATGGTGATGTCTGAGCACAAGGCTCCGTCAACTACAGAGGCATCCAGTGCCATGGCTGATGGTGTCATTAACCGTCTTGATAAGGAGGCGCGGGTTGCCAACATCAGTCGCGGGCCGATTAAAAAATGGAATCGGCCGGCCGCCACTATGGATTTCAGTTTGTCCGACCAGCTTGATCTTTCTGGTTTGAATGCTGGTGACAGTATCCATTTTGTATTTGAAGTCTCGAATGGTGAATTTGCCGTCACCGAGATTTACCCAGCCTCAAGCGACGACATGAGCAAAGAAACGGATAGGAGTCACGCTGCGGAAACTCACGAAGGAGCTGACCATGATTGAGGCTGTCATTCGTTGGTCTGTCCATAATCGCCTGATGGTGCTGTTGGTGACTGTGATACTGGCCGGAGCCGGGCTATGGTCAGTAAAAAATACGCCCGTTGATGCGATCCCTGATTTATCTGATGTTCAGGTCATTATTAAAACCAGTTATCCCGGCCAGTCTCCTGAGGTTGTTGAAAACCAGGTCACCTACCCATTGAGTACCGCCATGATGTCGGTGCCGGGCGCAACGACCGTCCGTGGTTTTTCATTCTTCGGTGACTCTTATGTTTATGTCATTTTTGATGATGACACTGATATGTACTGGGCGCGTTCCCGCGTGTTGGAATACTTGTCGCAAATAGCACCCGAACTGCCTGAGCAGGCAAAGCCACAGCTTGGCCCGGACGCCACCGGTGTTGGTTGGGTGTATATCTATGCTCTGACAGACCCGACGGGCAATCTCGACCTCAGCCAGCTACGCACACTTCAGGACTGGTTTCTGAAATACGAGTTGCAGTCGGTTGAAGGCGTCTCAGAAGTAGCCAGCCTTGGCGGCATGGTGCGCCAGTATCAGATCGTTATTGATCCAGAAGCCTTGCGTGCGTTTGACCTTCCTCTCGCGCATGTCCGTAATGCGGTAAAACGCGCAAATCAGGAAAGCGGTGCCTCGGTGATCGAAATGGCCGAGGCCGAATACATGATCCGTGTAACCGGTTATCTTGAGAGTCGTGAAGACATCGAGCAGATTCCGCTGGGTTTATCAGAGTCCGGTACACCGCTGCTTCTGAAAGACGTTGCTCGGGTTGAACTGGGCCCGCAGATGCGTCGTGGTATTGCTGAACTGAATGGCCAGGGTGAAGTGGTCGGTGGCATCGTGGTCATGCGCTACGGTGAAAATGCTGCAGATACCATTAATGCCGTGAAGGCACGGCTGAATGAATTAGCGCCCGGATTACCGGATGGTGTCGAGGTTATTCCTGTGTATGACCGCTCTGAGTTAATTAACCGCGCGGTGGATAATCTCTGGGAAAAACTCGCCGAAGAATTCATCGTTGTTATTCTGGTCTGCCTGTTATTCCTTTTCCACATCCGCTCGGGATTTGTAGCATTAATCAGTTTGCCGGTGGGCATTCTGGCTGCATTTCTGGTGATGAAATTACAGGGACTGAACGCGAATATTATGTCGCTAGGCGGTATCGCGATTGCCATTGGTGCCATGATAGATGGTGCTATCGTCATGATTGAAAACATGCATAAGCATATGGAGCGTACGAAAGTCACTGCGGCTAACCGCTGGGAGATTGTTATTCGCTCGGCTTCTGAAGTCGGCCCGGCATTATTTTTCAGCCTGTTAATTATTACTGTCAGTTTTATCCCCGTGTTTACCCTGGAGGCACAGGAAGGTCGGATGTTCTCGCCACTGGCATTCACTAAAACCTACGCCATGGCTGCCAGTGCCGCGCTTGCGATTACGCTGGTCCCGGTGCTGATGGGGTACTTCGTGCGCGGAAAAATCCGCAGTGAATCGAGCAATCCGGTGAACCGTTTTCTCGTGGGGATGTACCAACCCTTACTGAAAGGTGTGCTGCGTTATCCGCTAGCTGTCATTGTGTCGGCATTCATCATCGTACTGGCGACACTCTGGCCGGCGCATAAACTGGGCAGCGAGTTTATGCCGGAGCTGGATGAAGGCGATCTGATGTATATGCCGACGACCTATGCAGGAATCTCAGTGGGTAAAGCCCGGGAGCTGTTACAGCAAACGGACAAACTGATCGCTACCCTACCTGAGGTGAAAAGCGTATTCGGAAAAATCGGTCGCGCAGAGACGGCAACAGATCCGGCCCCGTTAACCATGATTGAAACCTTTATCCAGCTTCATCCCAAAAGTGAGTGGCGCGACGGCATGACTACCGACAAGCTCAAAGCGGAACTGGATGCGCTGGTGAAATTTCCCGGCCTGACCAATGCCTGGGTGATGCCCATTAAAACCCGGATCGATATGTTATCCACGGGGATTAAAACGCCTTTAGGCATTAAAGTATCTGGCCCGGATCTCAATCAGATTGAGTCGATCGGTAGGGCGCTTGAGGAAATACTGGGCGAGCTTGAAGGTACCCGCTCGGTGTACTCAGAGCGCGTGTCCGCCGGTCGGTATATTACGATTGAGCCGGATCGTTGGGCTGCAGCCCGTTACGGTCTGAATATGGCAGATGTGCATGACATTATTGCGTCGTCTGTGGGCGGCCAGACGCTGACGACGACCGTAGAAGGGCTGGAGCGTTATCCAGTGAATGTGCGTTATCCGCAATCCTACCGGGATTCACCCGAAGCATTGCAGAAGCTGCTGGTTGTGACCGAATCAGGTGCTCATATCCAGCTAGGGGATATTGCCGATATACGTGTGGAGAGCGGCCCTCCTGTCATCAAAAGCGAAAATGGTCGCCCCAGTGGCTGGACATACATTGACGTCGGCGACGTTGATTTTGCCACTTACATCGAACGAGCCAGAAACCGACTGAATTCAGAGCTTGATATGCCACCCGGGTATTCCCTGACGTGGGCCGGGCAATACGAATATATGCAGCGGGCGAAAGAAAAGCTGACTTATATTGTCCCTTTGACTCTGGCAATGATCGTTCTGTTACTGGCCATGAACTTCCGTCGTTTTTCAGACGTCGCGATTATTATTGCCAGCCTTCCATTAGCATTAGTCGGTTCCGTCTGGCTTATGTACTTGCTTGGATATCACATGTCGGTTGCTGCTGGTGTTGGGTTTATCGCACTGGCGGGTGTCGCGACAGAATTATCCGTGATCATGCTGGTATTTCTGAATCAGTGCTTAGAGCAACGTAGGGCGCTGGCAGATAAGGCAGGCAGAGAGCTGTCAGTTGAGGATCTTCGTCAGGCTGTTATGGAAGGGGGAGCCCTGCGGGTGCGGCCCAAAGCCATGACGGCCGCCGCTATCATCGTTGGTCTACTGCCTGTGTTGGTGGGAACTGGCACCGGCTCAGAGATTATGAGCCGTATCGCTGCACCTATGGTTGGCGGCATGGTCAGTGCCCTGGTGCTCACTTTGTTGGTCGTTCCTGCGGTGTACTATCTGGTTCATAAACGAAGCCTGCACTAAATAGCGTAGACGTGCGGATCACAACTGACGGCGTGCGTACAAATGTGGTCAGTTATGGATCTGTGCTGTTGCTCACATAACGACTAAAAGCACACACTTTTATATGCAATATCACCGGAAGTTAACAGAACTTCACAGGATGCTCAGGAAATTTTACATACACTGAGAGCTGTAAAATTGAGGAGCGGCCAATGCGGGGACTCATTGCGCTTTTGTTATCTAGTGTTTCATTTCAGGGTGCTGCTTTTATGTCGGCAGTGCTTCTGAGCGTCTCGGCGCTGGGCACAGAAGCAGGGCTGCACGAGCACAGGCTATCACCAGGTTTTGGCCGCATAGTACCTGAGGTCTCTTACTTTCTCGATGAACAGGGTAACTACGGTCTCGAGGATGTAGTGACTCAGTCGTTCGAGAAAGTGCGGGAGTACCCACCTCAGTTTGGCTATACCGATGCGGCCGTCTGGCTAACCTTTCGCTACAGCAACCCGGGCGATGCCGTCTGGTTGAGTGTTAATTATCCCATGCTCGACGATGTGCAGGTTTTTATTCTTGATGAACATCAGAACCTGCTCTCTGCTTATCCTTTGGGGGATCGACTCAGCTTTGTTGAGCGTGTTTTGTTGAGGCCGGAGTTTACCGTACCTCTGCCTTCATCAGTTTTATCTGGATCTGTGTATCTGAGAGTTCAGTCAGGATCATCTCTTGAAGTCCCGATGACCATTTCTGAAGACGCTGTACTCAGGCAAACAATGGAAAACAGTGCCTGGATTCAAGGGTTGTTTTTCGGTGCTGTGGTTATGCTAGGGCTTTATCACGCACTGATTTTTCTATCATCCGGGGATCGTAGTTATCTCTATTTCAGTGGCCTGTCATTGGCTATGGCGCTTATCCAGGCCACACTGTGGGGGCGAAGTTACCAGTTTCTGTGGCCTGAGTCGCCGGCCTGGAACAACATTGCGGTCAGCACTCTGATTAATACTTCGAACGTATTTGGTGCACTCTATATTTCTAAAGTTGTGAAGATCTGCGAGAGCCACCGCTGGATATACCTGGCGGCGACGGCTTTGGCGGCGACGTCGACGGTAATGGTTGTTCTGAGTCTCAACATGCCATATGCCGAGGTGATATACCCGACACTGCTCCTCTCCATGATGACGTTTCTTGTTTGCGCGACCATGGTCGTTGTGAGGATGCGTCGTGGATACCCGCCGGCGTTTGCAGTCTTCGTTGCCGGACTCATGTACACGCTGGGGAGTGCATCGTACATTCTCGGCAAGCTTGGGGTCTTTAATAATAGTCTGCTACTGGATAATGCTCTGGCCCTGGGACAGCTGTTGCAGGTATTGCTCTTCGCGTTTGCTCTATCCGTGCGAATGGCTATGGAGAAGGAGCTTCGAGAACGGGCACAGCGGGATACTGCTCATGCTCAGGCCTTGTTACTCGAAACTGAACGAGAACAGAATATGCGCCTGGACCAGGAGGTTAAAGCACGGACACAAGAGTTAAGGGAGGCAAATGCTCGCCTGGAGAAAATCAGTACAACCGACTCTCTGACGGGGTTGTACAACAGGCGTCACTTTGATGAAGTTCTGGAGCGAGAATATGATCGCGGCGCGAGAGAGGGTAAGTCCCTCTCCTTGATTATGCTGGACCTCGACTACTTTAAAAATCTTAATGACTCTCAGGGACACGCGTTCGGCGATGAGGCACTGCGTCAGACAGCGTTACGGATACAGGATGTGCTGAACCGTCCGGCGGATATGGCATTCCGGTATGGTGGCGAGGAGTTTGTTATTTTGCTGCCAGATACAGAAGCCTCAGCGGCTCATATACTGTCGCGTCAGATATGGACTGCCATGCGTTCAGAGCCTATTGTGATGAAAGACCAAACAGTGAGACTGACGATAAGCATCGGCATTGCCGTTACCATGCCGGATAAAGATAATTCGTATTACACACTACTGAAACGTGCTGACGAAAAACTGTATCAAGCCAAAAATGAGGGCCGTGACCGCATCTGTATCTGATACGGTACAGCCCAGCTGAAAGGTACGTTATTGTTTTTCTACCGCAGGCGCTTGCCATTCCGCATTCAGTATCTGCTCTCCCGGATCATAGAAACGTAGCGTTAACTGAAAATAATCAGTAGGCACCGGAAGCCAGTTACTCAATGGAACGCCTTGTGGTGGCTGAGATGAAATATAAAGAGTGGTATCACCATTTTCATCCAGCTCTAAAGGCGTATTACTACTCAGTGCATAACGCTCGATTCCTAGAGAAGATGCGTGCGTGTTGTCTTTCAGGAATCCATCATCACCGTACGCGGTAATCGACCAGAAGGCCCCGACATCTGGCATATCATCCGCCTTCAGGGTAAAGGTGTAATCATTATTGCCGTGCATTTTCTGCAACTGGCTATCTCTTTCAGCATTCTGGTAGACAGCGTATTTATTCTGATTGGCCCCAAACCCGACCTGGGCAACCACTGCTCTTATAAAATATCGCTTACCGTAATCTCCTAGCGGAATCAGTTTTGGGTTCGGCCCCCATCCACCAATACCGAGAAGCTTTTTCGCACCGTCGATGCTGCCTTGCCCAAGGCGGATACCTTCATCAAGCGCGCGTTTTTTATGTTGTGGTAAATCTTCGACGTCACCTTTTGCATAGCGCCCTGTGTTTATCTGCCCTAGTAACCATTCCATGCCTTTCTGGTCGGCGGGAGGTGGGTTTTCCAGCATCAGACTGGATAGCCGCGTGAAGAACTCTTCACCATTCATTTTGAGAACGACATCGATGGGGGGCTCTTTCTCGTCGTCTTTCAGGCAATCTACAGTCTGGTTGTGATCGCTGCCACGTCGGCTGCGGTAAGTCTTCAAACGATACTGTCGCTGAATTCGGTTGACCGCCTCGATATCGTTGTCTGCCAGTAGCTCGGTCCGGCCAATGATCCATACAAGATCGGTAGGTGCTGATATATGAGTCATATTATGCGGAATCTGGCCGCGCCACTGAGGGCCGGTAATCACGTACTGGCCAGCGAGTGTGTTATCGCCAGTTGTATCTATTCCGGCAAAGTTATTCGACCATGCATCCAGAAGGGCCATCAGTACGTATCTGTCTGTAACCTCTGGAAGAGTCAGAATAACCGGACTTTCTGAGAGGTCCAGCATGGCAGAAGAATAAAGAGTATCGACGTTGGGTCGGACGACGGCTTTGAAGTCGGGATCGGGCAGCTCGAAGACGTGCTTGAAGGTATTAATGTCTGCGCCGAAGGTGCAGGAACGCTCAGGACCTGTCATTCCTTTGCGGGTTTCGTCCATCAAAACGATAGGGAAACCGTATATATAGCCTTCCATTGCGATGGCAGTGGTCGTCGTTGCCTTTGCGTACTGGCTAGTAGCAATTAATACAAACAACAGAGCGGATTTAAGTGCGTTGGTCAGCTTAACGCGCCGTTTGTCGGAATATGATGTGTTCATCGGACACCTGTGATTATTGTTAGTTGGTGAATGAGTGGTGCTGTTCAGCCTAGCGCTCAAACACGGGCGATCCGTATAACGAATTGAGACAAACTGAATTCAGGTGCGGGATAGTCAGGCTAGTTTTGTAACGCTTTGTAGAGAACGTAGCGGATAAAGCCATCACAGCAGACGGTGGCTTTTTAAGAGACATAAGAGGATTTCAACATGGAAACAGAAGCGAGCTATCAATCAGTGCAGGACATGCCAATGGCCGCCCTCCGACCTGAAAAACCTGTCTTTGCTGTCGAACCGACCGTTGCTGCAGATACCGTTGTTTCCCATTTGCAAGCGCTTGAGGATTTTCTCGAGAGTGTAAACAGAGAGAGCGAGTATCTTGCCGTAAAACGTATGGTAGAAGGATTAATGGATTCCTTTGCCGGGCAGTGCAGAGTCTCGGCGGAGTCTGTCGGACGTAACCTGGATCTTATTTCGGACTGGTTAGGTGAGGATGCTCTTGGATTACGTCTTGGGCCATTCTCAAGCCGTAAACACCCTCGCCTGGAATTCTTTTTCAAACAGAATCATCTGACTCTGTTTGATTATTGCTGCATGTTAAAGCGCTACCTGACCATTACAACAGATGTTTTTAGCGTGGGGGTTGAGCGCGGCGCCGATGAGATAACACTTACTTTTCATCCTCACCCTGATATTTATGTCAGCCGTCATCAGATAGAAGGCGTTGTCTCATCCGCATGCGATGCCATCCTAGACTGCTATGGACTGACACCTTCAGCGGTACGTTTTACAAACTCAAATGCACTACCTGCTGAAGAGTATCAACGCATGCTTGGTTGTTGCCCAGAATTTGGAGAGCCGTTCACCCAGGTGACCTTTACCAGCACGAACGAAATTCGTGATTTTGATGCATCGCCATCGTTAAGTGAGCAGGCCTTTCGTGATATTCAGGCACTTGAAGTAATTCATCGTCAGCAGGTGAGCGAAGAGAGCTGGAGTCAGCGTTGCCGGTTATTACTTGAGCTTCTTCTGAGCTATGGCGAGCCAACAAAAATACTGTTAGCTGAGATTCTTGCAGTAACGCCCAGAACGCTGCAGCGTCGTCTGGCAGATGAAGGCACGAGCTGCCGGGAGTTGCTGGCCGATGTGAGATTAACCAAAGCAAAAGAATATCTACTGGCCGATGAGTTAACCCTCGACGATATTGCTTTTTTACTAGGATTTAAGGATACCGCCGTTTTCTATCGTGCCTTTAAACAGTGGACGCGTATGACACCGGGCGAATTCAGAGCCATGCGCTCAGAGCATTATCGCTGAGAGTATAAAAGGAGTGGATGAAATTCTTCAGCCACTCCTTTTCTATTACCTATTTATTCAGGCTTTATCGAGTGCCTGAAAGACGTCGGAAATAATGTCGTCGACGTGTTCTATACCCGCCGAAATGCGAGTAGGGTCATCACTCTCCCCCGTCAGTGGGAGTTATTCCTCATTTAACTGACGATGTGCCTTCGAAGCTCGCAGGTGCTGACAATACTGTCACCTGACTCGAATATAGACTGCAGGGCGGTACTTGCCTCAATTGAAGCCCCTGTAGTGGATCTCTTGATTAGTCTCATTGTTATGTTATAAGGTAACATTAGCTATCAAGACATATACTGGACGTCGTCCCTGACGTGACCGAGAGATGAGGCCTCCTATGCAAGTTTCCCCCGCAGAAAAACTTCCCGTCACCGTGCTTTCAGGTTTTCTGGGAGCAGGCAAAACAACGATTCTCAGTCATATCCTGAATAATCGTGAAGGGCGACGTGTTGCGGTTATCGTCAATGACATGAGTGAAATCAATATCGATTCCAACATCGTCCGTAACGAGGTGACGTTGAATCGCAGCGAAGAAAAGCTCGTGGAAATGAGCAATGGCTGTATCTGCTGTACATTACGTGAAGACCTGCTGGTCGAAGTTGGAAAGCTGGCTAAAGAAGGTCGGTTCGATTACCTGGTGATTGAATCCACTGGTATATCAGAGCCTTTGCCTGTCGCCGAAACCTTTACTTTCGCTGATGAAGACGGCACATCACTTTCTGATGTTGCGACTCTGGATACTATGGTGACTGTTGTGGATGCGGTTAACTTTATACGCGACTACGACGAGGCCAAAGCCCTGGCCGAAACGGGCGAGTCGCTGGGCGAAGAGGACGAACGTAGCGTCAGTGATTTGCTGGTCGATCAGGTGGAGTTTGCTGACGTTATCCTGATCAGTAAAACCGACCTTGCGCCTGCGGAAGACGTTGAGCGTTTGAAGGCGATCATCAGAACGCTTAACACAAGTGCGCGCATCGTACCCATCCAGCATGGCGATATTAATGTGGGGGAAGTACTCGGCACCGGTAGTTTTGACTTTGACCGGGCACAGCAGGCGCCGGGCTGGTTAAAGGAAATGCGCGGTGAGCACATCCCAGAAACGGAAGAGTATGGGATCTCAAGTTTTACTTATACTGCCCGACGCCCGTTTCACCCTGAGAAGTTTCACCATTTCCTGCACAACACCAAAGAGTACGGAAAACTGATCCGCTCGAAAGGGTATTTCTGGCTGGCGACGCGACCGGAGTTTGCAGGGCAATGGAGTCAGGCGGGGGGTATTGCCCGGTACGGCTTCGCCGGAATGTTCTGGAAAGCGGTACCTGAAGAGTACTGGCCAACCGACCCGGAATACCTTGAGTCGATTAAGGCGCAGTGGGTTGAGCCGTTTGGCGATATGCGTCAGGAACTGGTGTTTATTGGTCAGAATCTGGATCAGGAAAGCGTTACAGAGGCACTTGATCGCTGCCTGCTGACCGATGACGAGCTACTGGAAGGTAAGAGCTACTGGCAAACCTTACCTGATCCATTTCCATCGTGGGACCGAAGCGGTGATAATGAGCAGAACGCTGAGGCATCGCCGGAACCCGAAACGGAGAATGTATGACATTGAAACGACCTGTTAAACACGCGATTCATAATTATGCACTGTTTCCTGCGGTGCGTGTTTCTTCCTCCGTAGCATTGATGGTTGCATCAATGCTGACGGTCATGAGTGCAGGCGTCGCAGCCGCCGAATCGCATGATCACCATGAAGAGCATGAGCATCATGAAAGCCATGACCATGATGAACACCCTGACCATCAGGAGAGCGATCATCAGGGGCATGATCACCACGGTGGAGAGCACCATGGTGCCCATATTCATGGTGTAGGCCACCTGAATGTTGCCGTAGAAGGCAGTATGGTGACGGTTTATCTACAGACGCCAGCGGCGGATATTATTGGTTTTGAGCATGTCGCTGAAAACAAAGAAGAGCGTACTAAGGTTGCCGCAGCGCACAAGAAGTTGAATGATGCCAGTTCGCTGTTCCAGTTTACTGGTGCCGACTGTACGGTCGTTGCGGGCTCAGGAGTTGAAGTTCCGCAGTCTGATAGCGAAGCATCGGATGTTATTGCAGAGTATACCTTCGAGTGCGAAGACGGGCAGTTGCCTGAATCTATGGCAGTTGAACTATCGACCGAGTTTCCTGACCTGAAGGTCCTGAAAGCGGTCTGGTTGACCGAGGACAGCACCGGCACGAAAGAACTGACAGCAAAAGATCATACTATCCATTTCTGATTGTGCTCTGAGCCTTACTCGTAGTAAGGCTCTATATGATGGAGTCGCATACGATAGGCCGACTTCGCTGTCGTGTTTTCAATAATGCCGGTATCCAGAGTGCCGTAAAGCCAGAATGGATCGTATAACGCATCGACCTGAATACCATCAGGGTGTGAGATATAGATGATCTGATTAGGTGGCGGGGGCGGCAAATGGAGACAGGCGCCAAAGTAAGGAACCAGAAAAAATTCGGTGATGGTCTGATCATCATCGAAATCCAGAGGCACGATAAAGCCGGGCAGCTTGATGTGCTTTCCCTGCATCTCACTTACTGTATTTGTTGAAACGAGTGCACGTTGAAATGCAGAGTCCGCGAGGTCCTCATTATCTCCATACACGCCGCTGCCTTCATTATTATTAAGCTTTCCGCCGATGACATCTTCTTCCGATCCATCTTCGATATTCATCAAGGCTTCAGGTGGATTTTTTAATGCCATCAGATCCATTTCAGGGATAAGGTCCGTCCAGTCAACCGATGTAAAAGACTCTTTGGGGAGCACGGGCAGAGGTTCTGGGGCCCTGATGGGTTGTTCCTGTTCGACACCGGCTACTTCTGTCTTCTGTTGACTGACATCGGCAGTACTGTCATTGGTACCGGCTGGATCGGCGTTCTCTGTACAGGCGCTGAAAATGAGGCCGAAGGCGGTTAGCCCTAGCAGTCTGAATAATGGATTCATCGTAAAAACCTGAATTGAATTAGCTGATGCTGTACAGCATCACAACTGACATTGAGCTTAAATATACTTGTGTTATGTTATAGCAACGTTGCACCTGGCATCCACCTCTTGGTTGCTTTCTACAGGATCGTCCCATGTCTGTTGTTCTGCAAGACCTCATATTTTCTTATCATGATCACGATATTTTGCTGAACATCCCCCGGTGGGAAGTGGCTGCAGGCGAGAAGGTATTTTTACAGGGGGAGTCAGGTTCAGGAAAATCGACCTTGTTAAATCTGATTGCTGGAATTCTCCCGGCGACCTCGGGCCAGATTACACTTCTGGACGAGCGGGTTGATCAGTTAAACCAGCGTCAGCGTGATCGTTTCCGTGCCGGGAATATTGGTTATATTTTTCAGCAGTTCAATCTGATTCCTTATCTTAATGCGGTTGATAACATCCTGTTGGCAAACGAATTCAGTAAAAAGGTTAAGCGCAATGGGATCGGCCGTGCTCAGGAGCTGTTAGAGCAGCTGCAGCTCCCGGATTCTGTCTGGCGGTTACCGGGACAGAGCCTGAGTATTGGTCAGCAGCAGCGGGTCGCTATTGCGCGGGCATTATTTAACTCTCCACGCCTTATTATCGCGGATGAGCCAACGTCTGCTCTGGATCAGAAGAACCGTACAGCCTTTATGGCAACGCTTATGGACCTTTGCGATGCCTACCAAAGTACGCTTATTTTTGTCAGCCATGACCCGACACTCGCCTGCGATTTTGACCGCACCGATGTGTTAGCCGATATTAACCGGGCAGGAGCGAAGTCATGTTTCTGAAAATTGCCTACAAGAGTCTGATCGATAGAAAAACGTCCGTTGTTATGACGTTGCTGGCTCTGATTGTCAGCATCAGCGTGTTGATCAGCGTTGAACATATCCGTGTGCAGACCAAAGAGAGTTTTGCCAGCACAGTCTCCGGAGCCGATCTGATTATTGGTGCTCGCACCGGCAGCCTGAATCTTTTGTTGTATTCGGTATTTCGTGTGGGGGCGCCGACCAATAATATTTCGTGGTCCACTTATGAAGATATTTCTGCGTCTGACGAAATAAAATGGTCGATTCCACTTTCGCTAGGGGATTCTCACAAAGGCTATCGGGTACTCGGAACTAATCAGGATTATTTTCGCTACTTCAGCTACGGTGCTAAGCATCCACTGATTTTTGCCGATGGTCGGGAATTTTCTGACGCATTTGAAGTGGTTCTCGGGTCTGCCGTCGCTCGCGAGCTTGGCTATTCACCCGGATCGGAAATACTACTGTCGCATGGAATTTCATCGGCTGATTTTAATTTACATAAAGGCTCACCTTTTACGGTAACCGGCGTTTTAGAGCCCACCGGCACGCCAGTAGATCAGACTGTGCATGTTAGCCTGCAAGGCCTGAAGGCGATTCATAACAGTGCTCAGTACACGGGTGACCCCGAGAGCATTACCGCCTTTATGGTTGCGCTGAAGTCCCGTATCGGCGTTTTTTCACTGCAGCGGACAGTCAATAATTATAAGGCCGAACCTGTAATGGCAATTCTGCCAGGCGTCGCATTGAGCGAATTATGGCAGATGATGGGCATTCTGGAGCAGACACTGCGTTTTATTGGTGTGCTGGTTCTCTTATCCGCCTTGTTGGGGCTCAGTGCTATGCTCCTCAGTTCGGTGCGCGAACGTCGCCACGAAATTCAGTTATTAAGGATGGCGGGGGCGTCTCCTTTTTATCTGTTTTTACTGAGTGAGCTGGAGGTACTGCTGATAACCTTAGCCGGTCTTTGTGCGTCTTTGCTATTTGTCTGGCTGGCGTTTGCGTTAGGGCAGGGCTATCTGGCGGGTGCTTTCGGAATTAATATCAGCGCTGATATCTTCACACTGAATACGCTGGTACTGTCTTTGATCGTCGTAGGCAGTGCTCTGTTGACCGGAGCACTCCCGGCGTTGGCGATGTACATCAGGGCACGGCGTCCGTGACCTGATGTCAGAATCGAATGTATCAGAATGCCCAGCGGACGCCGAAGCGGATGTCACGCCCGGGTAGTGGTGCTGCGCGCTTGAGATACGATACATGATTAACCGCATACTGGTCGGTCAGGTTGCGTCCATCGAGTCTCAGCGTCAGCTCAGAGTTATTGAGCAGAAACTGATAACCCACAGACGCATTAAGCATCAGATATCCGTCAGACGTGGTTTCATTGTCAGCGGTGTTTGATTGCTCAGCAACGGCGCGTAATTCAGTGCGTGCTTCCCAACTCTGATTTCCCCACTCAAGACCGGCCAGAAAACTCGCTGGTGGTGTACGTGGAAGGTGCCGGCCATCGTCAAGTTTTGCGTTAACGACATCAGCACTTAAATCAAACGACCAGTTCATGGTTACTATATGTGACCAGCTGGCTTCTGCGCCTGTGAAGCTGGCGTCCTCCTGTTCATGGCGGTACACATCATTACCGTGAAAAGGATCAGTCTCTGATTTCAGATCGTTATAGATGTAGTCATCGAACTGATAGTAATAAGTGGCCAGGCGGATTTCATTGTTATCCGACTTCCAGATCCAGTTCAGGTCGATGGTATGCGCGGTTTCAATGTCGAGGTCAGGGTTGTCGAGCTGGAAAGCAAAGGTGGCGTGGTGATCACCGTTCCAGAATAATTCCGGCGCTTCCGGTGCTCGTTGCGCGCGTGCGAGGCTCAAACCGATACGCTGATAATCATCCAGTAACCAGGTGCTGGCCGCAGACAAAGTGACTGGCGTAAAGGTGTAGTCATCGTAATAACTGTCAGCCTGACGCCATACAGGATCAATCGAAGAAGGATCGGAAGAGATCGTAACCTGATCTATCCGTGCCCCTAACTCCAGTGAGCCAAATCCAGTATCACGGTGCTCAACGAGGAAGATACCTACCTGCTCTGTGCGGGTGATTGGCATTGGTGTGTCGTGGCCGTAGAGGTCTCCACCACGCTCGCTATTCGCCAGGTTAAACCCGATTGCATCGTCACCTGATTCGTCAAATGAAGGGATACCTTCGCAGCCGCCGTGATCATGACAAAGTTCCAGATCCTGCTGGTTGTATTGAATTCCAGCATGACCATGCCAGCCGGCAATTTCCGAATGCTTGATGCGGGTAACAAACTCCCAGGTTTCTTTATCAAATAAACCGATATCTACAAAGGGTGCACTAGTATCGTCATTACGATGACCAGTTTCGGCATGCTCGTAGTCATTAAAGGTAATTTCGGTGCGCCACTCTTCGATGATGCCTGTCATGGGTGTCCAGGCACCTTTAAGGTCATAGCGGATCTGTTCTGGTGTGACCCGGAAGCTCTCTTCATCCAGGTTTGGCACTGCGTAGTCGTATTCGAGAGTACTGACAGACCCGCCTATAAAACCATATTGGCTATCGACCCAGCTCAAACCAATGGCACCACCACTGCCTGAGGTGTCGCTGTTTTCAATCTCGCCTGAATTATTGCCGGTGGGAATATCGCCTTGCTCGCCGCTGGAGTAGTCAGAAGCATCCCGACTAAAACCATCGAGATGCAGATTCCAGTTACCTTTGCCGAGGTCGAGCATACCTTCGAGATGCTGGCCCTCATCGACAGAAGAGTATTTCGCTGAAACCTGACCGCGAATGCCCGGAACAATAATTTCGTGGATGCGACCATCGATCACGTTAACCACGCCACCAATCGCACCGCCACCGTATAGCAGCGTCGATGGCCCATATACAATTTCAATTTGTTCACCTGCGCTCGGCTCAGCCATGGGGCTGTGGTCTGAACTCATGGCCGATAAATCCGAAGTGTCGGTGCCGTTCTGCAGGATTTTTACGCGACTGCCGCTCATGCCGCGGATCACCGGACGTCCGACTCCAGCGCCAAAAGAGGCGTTGGCAACGCCCGGCAGAGACTCCAGCAGGGTGCCTAAATTGTCACCAGCATTTTTATGAATATCGTCGGTATCTAACACAGAAACAGGCTGTGCCGTATCATATACGGAGCGGTCACCACCGCCCGTAACCACGATCGTATCCAGCGTTTTTTCATTGGCAGGGGCTGCATAGGAGGTGGCTGCAAGCAGACTCAGAGTCACAACAGAAAGACGAAAATTCATACCGGAACCTATAAAAATCAGACGCGCATAATATCAGAAAACAAAGAAAGCCCGGGCACCTGAGGGCCGGGCTTCCATGCGAGGGAGTGGGCTCAGTGATCAGTGGTCGTGGTCTGATTCACCGTCTTCCTCATCATGGTCGTGCTCATCGTCATGGTCTTCATCATGATCGTGATCGTCCTGCGCATGAGCGAGCACCGCACTTGCAAGTGCACTCAGGTCAGAGCTGCCCTCCGCGCTGGAGTGGAGGTGGTAGCTTTCTCCGTCATGGCCATCAATGAAGAACAATGTGTTGCCAGCAAGATTCACTGCGATAAAGGCCTCGGAATCAGCGAGTAAAAGATCCGATGCGGACCAGCTGATTGACGTGTCGAGATCGAATTTACTGCTGCCTTCAATCGTCAGCTCTTCGCCTTCGGCGTGATAGAAAAGAGCAAGAAAGCGACCGCTGGTACCGAGCACGCCAAGTGCTTCTGATTCGTCACTGCTTGGTGCTGCAACGGTAATAATGCCATCCGCCACTAATTCTGAAGAGATATCTGCGGTATCGACATGGTCACTGTGTGCTTTGGATAGCACCAGCTTATTGGCCTCAGTGCTCCAGCCAGCAATAACGTCGTAGGTCGAGAAGGTCGCCGTTAAGTTGGTCAGGTCAGCGACGGTTGTGCTGGTATCTGTTGTGATCGTGAAGCTGGTATCGGTCTCGCCTTCGGCAGCGATAACTGAAAGCAACGAATCATTACTGCATAAAATCTGAGTCAGATGCTCTGTCTGAGCGGTTGCTGTGATATCACCATTACAGGTAGCGCTGACAGGGGCGGTCAGGGATTCACCATCAGCCTCCTTAACTTCGATGGTTATACTGCCGTCGATATCGGTGAACGTAAGATAGTGGCCACCGGCCAGTGCCAGTGTTGGGTAATCAACAGACGTCCAGGTGGTTACGACAGCCCCATCTTCTGCATTCAGGACAGTGCTTGTGCTGCCGTCATAGGCAGAGAAGTATTCGTGAGTCGTGATGACTGTAGTGATTCCCGACGTCAGAGTGGTTGCGGCCGATGAAACGTCGTGTGTATGACCGTCCTCATCCACCAGGTGTTCGAGACCTGAATCGACAATAGAAACAGCACCACCGTCTAACAGAGCAGCAGTCAGACCGCTCTTAGCCAGCACCAGAGTGGAGCCGGATGTAGAAGTTGCAATTACGTCGGTCGAATACGCATCATCAGACTCTACGGTCTGGTCGTACATATTCAGGCCAGAATCGTCAGAAACTGAGTAAATCAGGCGACCTCCTGCATGCTCTTCTTCTGAGTGGTCATCGTCGTCGTGGTCACTATCTGAGCTACTGCCTGAGCCACCACCACAAGCCGCCAGGGTGCCTGCCATTGCCAGCACTAATAGTGATTTGCTCAGCTCACTTTCATAAAACGAAGCCATGGTCATAAATCCTTCATCCGTAAGTGTCATGGTCACAGACGTATACTGCACCACCAGTAAATTATGTGGTTACAATATAACATATCAACAAGTGAGTGTGGCAAGTTAAATGTTGAGATACTGTTGGTATTGAGGAGGGCGAGGTTCGGTCATTGAGCCCCTTCCTGTTACAGAAGAGGCTGGTGGTGTCTGAGTAAGCGCTATTGTTGTGGGTAAGTAGTACTTACATTGCTCACATCACCGTTTCTGAGTACCTTTACATAGACCTTGTCTTCGCTTTCAGCTTTGGTCACTTCAATGATATAAAAGCCTTCGCCAGTCTCTCTAACGGCAACCTGAGACTCGCTGATATTGCGCCATTCCGGTGCCAGCTGACCCGCCTTAAATCCGAAGTCACGTACCGTCATTTTCTGAACCATACGAGCTGCAGCCATTTTTGCGCCATCAGCATCCACGACGCCATGAGAGCCATGTGACAGAGCCTGACCTGAGTACACGGCCAGCGACATTGCGGCGGTAATAAGTAACGATTTCATATCCATATCTCCTGTATTGGGTTTACATCATTTTTGGATTTTTATATTGGCCTTCATAAAACAGCTGCACTGTGACTTCAGCGTTACTGTCATTACGGAAGTACCAACCATGTGTGCCTTCAAAAGCGGCGGTGAAGCTGCCTTTCATTTCATTGGTGGTGGTCACAGCATAGCTTTTAAAATAGCCGGTAGGATCATCAAATGGTTCGCCGTGCATATCCACATATACGACATCTCCGTCGGTGATCCATTCAAAATCGACCTGTTCACCGGCGGTCATTTCCAGTTTAAATTCTTTACCGCTCGCAGGCGGTAGAACTACCGTCGCCATACCATCCATTGCTTTAGCGGAAGCCTTAGCTGCTTCTGTCTCCGCTTCGGCAAGTTTTTCAGGCGACAGCGCGGTCAGGCCCAATGCGGACCCGACACCCGTAGGGTCAATGTTGTATTCCGCAGGCATAATCACCAGCACCAGTGTAACAAGACCAATCACAAACGCCGCAGCGGTCGCCAGCCAAAGTTGTTTGGCCGAGGTCTGAAGTTGTGTGCTTTGCGTTGTCATAGAAAACCGTCCTCAGGAAGAAAAATAGCCAGTGAGCTGATAACCCGTCAGCATCACTCCGCAGGCCATTAAAAGCGTGTTGGTCAGCACAGCGAAACGCCCGAACGTCGCTGAGTGACGCCACGCGGATATCAGAATCAGAATCAGCCCCAGTGCCGCAAACTGACCGAGTTCGACGCCAATATTGAAAGCGATCAGATTGGTCAGCAGGCCGTCTTCCGGGATATGAAACTCCTGCAGTTTCGTCGCCAGACCAAAGCCATGAAATAACCCGAAGATCAGCACTGCCAGACGGGTGTCCGGCTGAAAGCCCAGTAACTGTTTGAAGCCACCCAGGTTATCAAAGCCCTTATACAGCACTGACAAACCGATAATGGCGTCGATCAGGTAAGCATTCACCTGAATATTGGCCAGCACCCCGGACATCAGCGTAATGCTGTGCCCAAGGGTAAACAGGCTGACATACAGCAGTACTTCGCGGCTGCGATAAAGAAAGAAAATCACCCCGACCAGAAACAACAGATGATCGTAACCCGTGATCATGTGCTTGGCCCCAATGTACAGGAACGGCACAAACTGAACGCCGGTGTTCTGCTGTAAGAAGATGCGGGTGTTGTCGTCAACGCCATGGGCCACAGCGAAGGACGCTGTGGTTAACATGGCGAGTAAAAGTACAAGACGTGTTATAGACAATTTCATGCATTCCCTCGTTTTTCACTACGATGCACCAGACGGTATAGTGCCGGAATCACAAACAAGGTCAGAATCGTAGAAGAAATAACACCACCAATCACGACGGTTGCCAGTGGTCGTTGTACTTCTGAACCGATACCTGTGTTCAGTGCCATCGGGACAAAACCCAGTGACGCTACCAGTGCAGTGGTAATCACCGGACGCAGACGCGTCAGTGCACCTTCAACGATAGCCTGCTCAAGACTTTGCCCAGAGCGCTGTAATTCCCGGATAAACGACACCATCACTAATGCGTTCAGAATGGCGATACCCGACAGGGCAATAAATCCTACGGCCGCAGAAATCGAAAAGGGAATATCACGCACGGTCAGCGCCAGTACGCCGCCGGTTAAGGCCAGTGGAACACCGGTAAAAATGACCAGTGCGTCGCGCACAGAATTCAGTGCCAGTACCAGCAAACCAACGATCATCAGCAAAGTTACTGGCACAACAATCATCAGTCTTTGTGACGCGGACTGCAGCTTCTGATAGGTACCGCCATATTCCACCCAGTAGCCTGCGGGAATATCCAGTTCATCACCAACAGCATTGCGCACGGCTTCCACAAAACTGCCAAGATCGCGACCGCGAACGTTGGCGGTGACCACCAGACGGCGTTTACCATTTTCGCGGTTTACCTGATTAACACCGATGTTTTCACTGAGTGTGATCAGCTCCTGCAGTGGAACAACCTGCCCGTGTGCAACGGTCACCGGTAAATAGTTCAGGCCGTCGATATCAGCGCGTACGGTTTCAGGCAGGCGTACGGTTATATCTGCCCGGCGATCTCCTTCAAACAGGGTACCTGCGACTTCTCCGCCCAGAGCGGTGGCCAGCTGATCCTGCAGCTGTTGGCGGCTGATACCGTGACGGCGTAATGCGTCAGCATCCGGAATAAATTCCAGCAGTGGCAAGCCGGTCACCTGCTC
>CERE01017133.1_pt1 | contig 21518 bp, 20 predicted proteins | sample 530911 | NCBI WGS metagenome assembly CERE01 (sample SAMEA2621092, study PRJEB7988) | marine metagenome | biome: marine biome (ENVO:00000447); feature: mesopelagic zone (ENVO:00000213); material: "saline water (ENVO:00002010), including plankton (ENVO:xxxxxxxx)" | depth 800 m
TGTGTCCCGCCCTTGCTTTTGTCTTCTCTGGTCTATACAATCCGCGCTCCCATTTTTTGGGAATGTAAGTATCTAAACACGTCGAAGGCAAATACAACATGAAGACATATAGTGCCAAACCGGAATCAGTCCAACGCGACTGGTACGTAGTCGACGCAGAAGGCAAAACTCTCGGCCGCATGGCGTCCGAGATCGCATCCCGTCTGCGCGGAAAGCATAAGCCAGAATTTACTCCTCACGTTGATACCGGCGATTACATCGTTGTCATCAATGCTGAGAAAGTAGCCGTTACTGGTAACAAAGCAAAAGATAAACTCTACTACCACCATACTGGTTATGTGGGTAACTTGAAGTCTATCAGCTTTGAAAAACTGATCGAAAAAGCACCTGAGCGCGCCATTGAAAGCGCCGTGAAAGGCATGTTGCCTCGCGGTCCTTTGGGTCGTGCAATGTTCAAGAAACTGAAAGTTTACGCTGGTGTAGAGCATCCTCATGCTGCACAACAGCCTAAAGAACTGAACGTATAATCAGGAGCGGATGATAATGGCTGCAACACAATACTACGGTACCGGACGCCGTAAAACCTCCACCGCTCGTGTGTTTATCACTCAGGGCAGTGGCAATATCGTTGTTAACGATAAGTCTCTGGACGAGTACTTCGGTCGTGAAGTTGCTCGTATGATCGTTCGTCAGCCGCTTGAGCTGGTCGAAATGACTGAGAAGTTCGACATCAAAGTCACTGTTAAAGGTGGTGGTAGCTTCGGTCAGGCGGGTGCAATTCGCCACGGTCTGACTCGCGCCTTGATGTCCTATGACGAAAGCTTGCGTGGTGCTCTGCGTGCAGCGGGTTATGTGACTCGTGATGCTCGTGAAGTTGAGCGTAAGAAAGTTGGTCTGCGTAAAGCACGTAAGAAGCCACAATTCTCGAAACGTTAATTCGTTTCTGCATGCGCTTCGAACGCCTTTCGAAGCGTCTGCCAAAAAACTTGGCCCAGATTGCATTCAATCTGGGCTTTTTTTTGCGCCGAAAGTCTGAATACCCTTATATGACAAGTGGTTATGCCTTGTCACAGGTGTGCAAGTTCTTTAAACTGTGGCGATTTTTTAAAAACTGTCTGAAGCAACCGTAAACCTTTGGAATTCAGTAAGTTACTGCTTGTTTTATAGGCTTTTGTCGATAATTCAAGACAGCGACGCTGCTATGGGAGAAGATCGTCATGAGCAATGACGGAGTAAACGAAGGACGTCGCCGTTTTCTGACAGCCGCTACCTCTGTGGTAGGTGCTGTTGGTGCTGTAGGGGCCGCCGTTCCTTTTGTGGGTTCCTGGAACCCAAGTGCTAAGGCGAAAGCCGCTGGTGCCCCTGTTAAAGCTAACCTTGCCAACATCGAGCCCGGTCAAATGATCGTTGTCGAATGGCGTGGTAAGCCCGTCTACGTGGTACGTCGTACCGCAGAGAGCATTGCCAATCTGGAGAAGATGAACGATAAAGTTCGCGATCCAGAATCCAATGAGCCTCAGCAGCCTGAATACGTGAAAGGTGTGGGTCGTACCATCCCTGGCAAAGAAGAGTTCGTAATCCTGTTGGGTCTTTGTACTCACTTGGGTTGTGCGCCTATGTATCGTCCAGAAGTCGGCGCTGCTGATTTGGGTGGTGCAGAGTGGTTGGGTGGTTTCTTCTGTCCTTGTCACGGTTCCAAATTCGATTTGGCGGGACGTGTGCTGAAAGGTGTTCCAGCACCCATTAACTTGGAAGTTCCCCCGCATACATACGACACCGACACCGTGATTACCATCGGTGTGGATCAGGAGGCTTAAGCATGAAATGGATGACTGATCTACTCGGTTGGGTTGATGCGCGTTTACCGGTAGTAAATGCGTGGGAAACCCACATGAGCAAGTACTACGCTCCAAAGAACTTTAACTTCTGGTACTTCTTTGGTGTTCTTTCTATTCTGGTTCTTGTGAACCAATTGTTGACCGGTATCTGGTTGACCATGAACTTCACGCCAAGTGCCGAAGAGGCTTTTGCCTCTGTTGAGTACATCATGCGTGATGTCGAATACGGTTGGCTGTTGCGCTATATGCATTCCACCGGTGCCTCGGCATTCTTCGTGGTGGTTTACCTGCATATGTTCCGCGGCTTGATGTATGGCTCTTATAAAGCGCCCCGAGAGCTGGTGTGGATCTTTGGTATGACCATCTACCTAGCGCTGATGGCTGAAGCCTTTATGGGGTACGTACTGCCTTGGGGGCAGATGTCCTACTGGGGTGCTCAGGTTATTGTTTCCCTGTTTGGTGCAATTCCCTACATCGGTGCTGACTTGGTTGAGTGGATCCGTGGTGACTACCTGATTTCAGGTGCTACCTTGAATCGCTTCTTCTCGTTGCACGTTGTGGCGTTGCCGATTGTGATTCTCGCCTTGGTGGTGATGCACATCTTGGCATTGCACGAAGTGGGTTCTAACAACCCGGACGGCGTTGAAATCAAGAAGAACAAAGATGAGAACGGTATTCCGAAAGACGGTGTTCCTTTCCATCCGTTCTATACCGTGCACGATTTGGTCGGCGTAACCGTCTTCCTGTTTGTGTTCTGTTTTGTTCTCTTCTTTATGCCAGAGATGGGCGGCTTTTTCCTCGAGTACGCCAACTTCGAAGAGGCCAACGGCCTGAAGACTCCACCGCACATTGCGCCGGTTTGGTACTTCACTCCGTTCTACGCGATCTTGCGTGCGGTTACCTTCGACATCAACTCGGTTCTGAATGCTAAGTTCCTTGGTTTGATCGCTATGGGTGGCGCTATTGCCATTCTCTTCGTTCTGCCTTGGTTGGATAAGAGCCCAGTGAAGTCTATGCGTTACAAAGGTTTCATGCCTCGCGTATCGCTGATGTTGTTTGCTGCCATGTTCGTCGTGTTGGGCTACTTGGGGGTTAAATCTCCAACTCCAGAGCGTACCATCCTGTCTCAGTTGGCAACCGTTTATTACTTTGCCTACTTCCTGCAGATGCCGATGTACTCCAATCCGAACAGCAACCCTACCAGCTTGCTGAAGATTGTGATTTCGCTACTGTTGGGCGCACAGTTGATGTACCTGACCTTCTTTACTGCGGTTGAGTACAGCTCTGTGGTATTGACGGTATTTGGTGTACTGCTGGCTGTGTTTGTTGCTGCTACGCCTTGGTTAACGGCCAAAGATGGTGTTGAGCAAGAGCCTGATCGCGTACAAGCGAACGGCCTACCGAAGCTGTTGGTGTTCGCCGGTTTTGCGTTGTTCCTGATCTTGACCATCGTACCTATCAAAGCGGTTGCTGCTGGCGGTGCTTTCGCCTGTGGCACCATGCCCTGTGACGAGATGGTGCCTGATCTGAACGACAAAGAATCTCTGCAGCGTGGTGCTAAGTGGTTTGCCAACTACTGCATGGGTTGTCACTCGGCAAAGTTCTCTCGCTATGAGCGTGTCGCCGATGATCTTGAAATTCCCCACGACGTGATGATGGATAACATCGTCTTTGATGGCGGCAAGATTGGTAACCTGATGGAAATTCCCATGCAGGCCCAGCAGTCCAAAGCTTGGTTCGGCGCGACGCCTCCAGATCTGACTCTGGTGGCTCGTGCTCGTAACCCCGAGTGGCTGTACACCTATCTGCGCAATTTCTATGCTGACGATACTCGTCCTACTGGCGTGAACAACAAAGTATTCGACAAGGTGGCCATGCCGCACGTGATGCTCGAGCTTCAGGGGTTGCCTGAATGTGCTCCAGGGCCGGTACTTGACAGCCATGGTAAGATTAAACGCGATACAGTCACCGGTGAGCCGATTGCTGAAAATGCCTGCGGTAGTTTGAAGGTTGGCGATATCAAAGGCTCAATGAGCGAAGAAGAATTTGACGCTGCAATTTATGATTTAGTCAATTTCTTAGAGTACATCGCTGAGCCAGTAGCAGTAGAGCGTGAACGCTTAGGTGTTTACGTCTTATTGTTCCTCAGTGTGCTGTTTGTATTTGTTTATCTGCTGAACCGCGAATACTGGAGAGATATCCACTAATTCGTAAGGTTCTGGCGATCGGGCGGGCTGTCAAAATGGCACCCCGCCCGTTTGTGTTTTTAAATTCTATATATTGAGGTGAAGCTAATGGGCGTTGTGGCCAAGCGTTCTTCCATGACTTATTTCTCCGATGCACGAGATCACTATAGCCATCGTGTACGTATTGTCCTGGCAGAAAAAGGGGTATCGGTAGATATCATCGATGTAGACCCCAAAAATAAGCCCGAAGAATTGGCCGAGTTGAACCCGTACAATGCTTTGCCAACTTTGGTCGATCGCGACTTGTCTCTGTATGAGACCAAAGTCATGATGGAGTACTTGGATGAGCGTTTCCCGCATCCGCCTCTGCTGCCCGTTTATCCTGTTGCTCGCGCTCAAAGTCGCTTGTGGATGCACCGCATCGAGCAGGATTGGAGCCCAATGGTCGACATTATCGTCAACGGTAAGAGCAAAGAAGCGGCTGCCAAGGCTCGTAAAGAGCTGAAAGAAAGCCTGCTGGCGATTGCTCCCATTTTCTCTGAGCTGCCTTACTTTATGAGCGAAGAGTTCACCATTGTTGATTGTTGTTTGGGGCCAATCTTGTGGCGTCTACAAGATATGGATATTGAGATACCCAACACTAAGCAATCCAAGCCTTTACTGGAATACATGGAGCGTTTGTTCGCCCGTGAGTCTTTCCAGGAAAGTCTAACCGAAATGGAAAAAGAGATGCGCCTCTAATTGAGGTGTCTTGAAACGACGTTTTGGGAGAGTCTGATTTCATGAGTATGTCGTCTAGCCGACCTTATATGATCCGAGCGCTTTACGATTGGATTGTGGATAACAGTTGCACGCCTTATTTGCTGGTGGATGCTCACGCACAAGGTGTTGAGGTGCCGCTGCAGTACGTTAACAAAGACGGGCAGATTGTGCTGAACATCGCGCCTAGTGCGGTCATGGGGTTAACGATTGAAAATAAGGCCGTGAGTTTTAACGCGCGTTTTGGCGGAATTCCAACCGATCTCTATGTGCCTTGTTCTGGGGTGTTAGGAATTTACGCGCGGGAAAATGGTCAGGGTATGATGTTCGAGCCTGAACCAGATCGTGATCCGGAGCCGCCCGAACCTCCAAAACCTGAGCCTGCAGATGAGCCGAAAAGCGAAACTAAGCGTCCAAGCTTGAAAGTAGTGAAGTAGTTCTTCTGAAAGTCAGTTCTGAGAAAGGCGTTAACGAAAGTTAGCGCCTTTTTTATATCGAGTGATTGAAGCCGAGTGAAAAATGAGTCAACCGAAAAGTAAAACCCAGAAAAAAATCGACAACAATATCCGTGTCGCACTGACGGCCGTGTGTGAAAAAACGTTGGGCGAGGTGGCTGGTTTTGAATGGCTGACCCATCAAGCAAACTACACAAACTTTCCCGCCAGTCTCTTGATAACCTGTGTTTTCTCGACCGATAAAGCACTGACTCTCGCACACCAAGAAGAGCATACCTTCCGTTTACAAAAGACGATTCAGTCAAGTTTGTTGAAGGTGGGGGTGAAGTTCAAGAGTCTTCCTCGGCAAGTGGTGTTTGATAGTGAGGAGGCTTGCGCTCGTGAGGATGAAGGTGATTGGGCTCAGAGATTAGCGCGTTTAGAAGGGCGATCCGTACTTAAGAATCGCCCCTCCTAAAGAGTCACAGCATCGTTTTCAAAAAACGTCCAGTGTGAGATTGCTGGCAGTCAGCCACTTCTTCGGGCGTGCCCGTGGCGATAATCTGTCCGCCGCCACTGCCGCCCTCGGGGCCCAAATCGACCACCCAATCTGCCGTTTTAATGACATCAAGGTTGTGTTCAATTACCACCACAGTGTTACCGTGATCGCGCAGTCGATGCAGTACATTTAGCAGTTGTTGGATGTCGTGGAAGTGCAGGCCCGTCGTTGGCTCGTCGAGAATATAGAGTGTTTTGCCGGTATCTCGCTTGGACAGTTCCTTGGCGAGTTTGACTCGCTGCGCCTCACCGCCGGATAGTGTGGTGGCGGCTTGACCGAGGCGAATGTAGGACAGGCCTACATCAATCAACGTTTGCAATTTTTTGGCAATGGCCGGAATAGCGTCGAAGAACACTCGAGCGTCTTCGACGGTTTGATCCAGCGCTTGATGAATGTTCTTGCCTTTGTATTGTATCTCTAAGGTTTCGCGATTGTAGCGTTTGCCTTTACACACATCACAGGGCACGTAGACATCGGGCAGAAAGTGCATTTCGACTTTCACCACGCCATCACCTTGGCAGGCTTCACAGCGACCACCTTTAACATTGAAGCTGAAGCGTCCGGGTTTATAGCCCCGTGAACGCGCTTCTTGGGTACCCGCAAACAGCTCTCGAATAGGAGTGAATATACCGGTATAGGTTGCGGGATTAGATCGTGGGGTACGACCAATGGGGCTCTGATCAATGTCGACGCATTTGTCGAACAACTCCATATTGTGGAGCTTTTTATAAGGGGCAGGTGTGAGGGTCGTGGCACCGTTCAGTTGCGTGGCGGCCAACGGATAAAGCGTGGCGTTCACCAGCGTTGATTTTCCTGAGCCGGACACTCCTGTCACACAGGTCATCAACCCTGCGGGAATCTTCAGAGTGACGTCCTGCAGATTGTTACCACTGGCACCCTCTAGGATCAGTTCTTCCTTGGGGTAGGGCGTGCGCTGAGGAGGTACTTCAATTTTGACGGTACCGCTGAGGTATTTCCCGGTCAGTGAGTTGGGGTTATTTTTTACGTCGTCGAGACTGCCTTTGGCGACAATTTCACCGCCGTGGACACCGGCGCCTGGCCCGATATCGACAACATAGTCGGCTTGGCGAATGGCGTCTTCGTCGTGCTCGACAACGATGACGGTGTTGCCGATATCGCGCAGGTGAGTCAGGGTATTGAGCAGGCGATCATTGTCTCGTTGATGCAGGCCAATAGAGGGCTCATCGAGAATGTACATGACACCGACAAGGCCGGCGCCAATTTGACTGGCCAGACGAATGCGCTGGGCCTCACCGCCGGAGAGTGTGTCGGCGCTGCGATTCAAGGTGAGATAATTGAGGCCCACATCCACCAAGAAGCGAAAGCGGTCGCGCAGTTCTTTCAGGATCTTGTCGGCGATTTCCGCCTTGGCGCCTTGGAACTCCAGCTGGCTGAAGTAGTCGTGTGCATCACCTACGGGTAAATCGGTAATTTCTGGTAGCGTGCGCTCATCCACAAATACGTTGCGGGCGTCTTTGCGCAGGCGCGTGCCTTTACAGTCTGGGCAGTTTTGGCTGGAGACGTATTTTGACAGCTCATCCCTAACGCTCTGGGACTCTGTCTCTTTGTAGCGCCGACTCATGTTATTAATCACGCCTTCAAAGGTGTGATTGCGCTGATAAACATCGCCTTTATCGTTGGTGTAGCTGAAATTGATCACTTCATCGCCGGAGCCATACAAGATGGCTTTCTGGTGTTCGGCAGATAGCTCTTGCCAAGGCGTGTCGATGGAAAACTCGTAGTGGGTAGACAGTGAGTGCAACAGGTGGAAATAGTACATGTTGCGTCTATCCCAGCCGCGAATCGCGCCTTCGGCCAGCGAGGCTTCCGGAAACTGAACCACTTTATCGACATCAAAAAACTGGCTGATACCGAGGCCGTCACAGCTGGGGCAGGCGCCGGCTGGATTGTTGAAAGAGAACAATCTCGGTTCCAGCTCTGTCAGCGAGTATTCGCAAATCGGGCAGGCGTGTTTGGCAGAATAGGTTTGATCGTTCTGGTCGCCGTCCATAAAGCTGATGCTGGCGAGACCGTCGGTGAGCGTGAGTGCGGTTTCAAAGGATTCGGCCAGGCGTATTTGCAAGTCGTCGCGCACTTTAAAGCGATCGACGACCACTTCGATGGTGTGCTTCTTCTTTTTGTCGAGCTCCGGGGCGTCATCGAGATCCACCACGACGCCATCAATACGGGCGCGAATAAAACCGTCACGGCGCAACTGCTCGAAGGTGTGCAAGTGTTCACCTTTGCGATCTCTGACCACCGGTGCCAGCAGCATAATCTTGCTGCCTTCCTCAAGACTCAATACTTGATCCACCATTTCGCTCACGGTTTGCGCGGCCAGCGGCTCGCCGTGTATCGGGCAGCGCGGTTCGCCGACGCGGGCAAACAGTAAGCGCAGGTAATCGTAAATTTCCGTGATGGTGCCAACGGTGGAACGCGGGTTGTGAGAGGTGGATTTTTGTTCAATGGAAATCGCTGGGCTCAGCCCTTCGATGTGATCGACATCGGGCTTTTCCATCATTGAAAGGAACTGCCGCGCATAGGTCGACAGAGATTCCACATAGCGCCTCTGTCCCTCGGCATAGAGAGTGTCAAAGGCCAGCGAGGATTTGCCTGAACCGGATAGCCCGGTAATGACGACTAATTTGTCTCGAGGTAGATCGAGGTCGATGTTTTTCAGGTTATGGGTGCGAGCACCTCGAACGCTAATTGTATCCACAGAAAACCGTCGCTCTTACAAATGGCAAACGAGGAAGTATACGCCTTTTTAGCAGGGACGAGTACGGCTTCTTTGCATCGATGTGCAGTGTCTTTAGCGCTGTGCCGAGGTGGCGGGAGCAGCGTTGGTTTGGACTCTTGATTCGATTAGAAGAAAAGGTTCCAAGCGCTGTAACAAAAAGTTCATTTTAGAAATCGACAATTCATCCGATCTAAATGAAAGGTTTTCAAAGTAGGCATACCATGGTGTTAACAGTCCGAACAAAGCTCATTCTCCTTATTGTCATTCCCTTGGTCGCCACACTGATCATCGGTTTTCTGGCGATAAGCTCCCTATCTCGGGTCTCGGGAACCGCGGCCCACCTGACTGAGCAGCGCTTGGTGCCGGTATTACTGTTGGAAAAGATTGCGCGGCAATACACTCACAACCTTGTCGATGTGGCCCATAAGACACGGGCTCAGATGATGTTCTGGCAAGAAGCCGATGAGGCTCTGGCCGCCGCCAAGCAAGACTTACAATCACAGTGGTCGCTCTACATGAGCCACGGTTTGAGCCCTGAAGAGCAGGCGGTGCTCGATGCGCACCCCAATGCGGTGGCTCAGGCTTCTCAGGCGATTGAAAAGGTCGCAGGCTTCGTCGCGGAGCGTTCCAGTTATGGCATGGGCAATTATGTCGATTTGGAGCTCTATCAAGATGTTGAGCCGGTGTTGGCTTTGATCGCTGAGTTGGAAGCCGTGCAAGGGCAATTGGCTAAGCAAGCTGGAGCAGAAGCCCAGGCGGTGGCGGACAGGAGCGCGCGACAGTTGATGTGGGTGGCGCTGTTGATGATGGTGACGTTGTTGGTGTTTGGCTGGTGGCTAAATGCCGGCATTAATGGCCGCATGCAACGACTGTTGAGCGTGATTACTGATATTGAGCAAAACAAAGATCTGTCCATTCGCGTGGATTTGCCAACGGGAGATGAGTTTGGAGATATGGGCCGACGCTTCGATCGCATGATGAGCGAAATTGGCTCCTTGATGGCGCAGATGCAATCCATGGGGCGCTCGATGATTGTCGCGGCCGATAACTTGGTGGACGACAATGAGCGCAGCACGGCACAGGCTCAAGCCCAGAGTCGAGAAATCGAACAGGTGGTGCGAGAGATGGAACAGGTCAAGGAATCCGTTAGCGTGGTGTTGGCTAATGTTGATGCCGCCGCAGAAGTCAGTCAGCAGACACAGCAAGGGGCGCAAACCGGCAATCAAACGGTAATGGATACGGTCACCGCCATCAATCATGTGGCCAGTGTCGTGCGTGAAACCGCCGGCGGAATGGAGAGTGTGAAGCGCGATAGCGACAATATCGGTACGGTATTGGAGGTGATTAAATCCATCGCCGAGCAAACCAATTTACTCGCCCTTAACGCCGCCATTGAAGCGGCACGGGCAGGCGAACAAGGGCGAGGCTTTGCGGTAGTGGCCGATGAAGTTCGGCAGTTGGCCAGTCGCACAGCCTTATCGACTCAGGAAATACAAGATATCATCAGCAACCTTCAACAGGGTGCTGCGGCCGCCTCTCGCGATATGATCAAGGGCGCCGAAGCGACAACCTCTGCAGTGACTCAAGCGCAGACTGCCGGTAGCGCTTTAGCCTCCATCGTGCAGGGCATTCATACTATCGGTGAAACATCGCAACAAATTCATCAGGCCAGTGATGAGCAGCAACAGATCGTGGAAAGAGTTGCGGTGAATGTTGAGCGCATTGATGGGCTGGCACGACAGTGTGCGGAGTACTCCAGCAATGCACTGTCGTCGGGGAAATCCTTGGCGGATATTGGTCGACAGCTGGGCGATAAATTGAGCGTGTTTAAAGTTTGAAGCGCTCTCTTCTCGATTGAGTCCATGAGGCTCTCCATAAACAACTGTTCTGTATTCGCAGGCATAAGTTTGCTAGGGTGAGCGGGTTGTGAATTCAATCATCAGGATGATGAAGCCCACTCCATTCGTACACGGATTGTTGTTCTCCATAGCGTGATTCAATCTTGTCGCCGGCGTGCACTGCTGCTTTTTCTTATCTGAGTTGAACTCTCAAGCCCCGATACTCTGTTGCAGAATGCTGCAAGTAAATGAAAAAGGACCTACCCATGCCACACAATAATAGACTGATTCCAACGACGTCGAGCAAGCCTAAAGCTCGCACCGCTGCATTATTCTCTGCACTGCTAGCGATATGGATGTGCGCCAGTGCATCAGCCGTCGCATCAGAAACCTCGACAGAAACAGAGACTGCCACCACCGGCTATGAGCAAGAGGACGCTTCAAGCTCGCAACCGTCTTCGACGGATCAACCGGCTCTTTCAGAGGAAGAGCAGTATTGGGCCTGGGCGAGAAATCTATGGGAGCAACTGGATCCAAAAACTGGCGAAATTTTGTTGCCAGACGCCGGGGCTACATTGAATGTCCCCGAGAGCTTTTATTTTCTCGATGGCAAGGATGCTGAAACGGTGTTGGTGGAAATTTGGGGCAACCCTCCCGGGCAAAATGTCTTGGGCATGTTGTTTCCAGCCGGTTCTACGCCCTTTGATGATGATTCCTGGGGTGTCTCTGTTGAATACGAGCAAGAGGGTTATGTTTCCGACGAAGATGCGCAAGATATCGATTATTCTGATCTGCTGTCGCAAATGCAGGAGGATACTCGCCTAGCCAGTCAATCGCGTCAGAGTCAGGGTTACGAAAGCATCGAGTTAGTGGGCTGGGCCGCGGCCCCTTTTTATGATGCACAAACCCACAAAATGCACTGGGCAAAAGAGCTGCAGTTTGGAGGCCAAGAGCTCAACACCTTGAACTACAACATTCGAGTACTAGGCCGTAAAGGCGTATTGGTATTGAACTTTATTGCCGGTATTGAGCAGCAGGGGCTTGTGGAAGAAAACTTGGAGACGGTATTAAACTTGGCCGAGTTTGATGACGGTTCGCGCTACGCTGATTTTGATCCCGATCTCGATCAAGTGGCGGCCTATGGTTTAGGTGCTTTAGTGGCGGGTAAAGTCGTCGCTAAAACCGGTTTTTTTGCCTTGGCTTTGGTGTTCTTGAAGAAATTCGGTGTGTTTATTCTATTGGCTGTGGGCGGATTGATTAAGGCACTATGGGGCCGTAAAAAGAGCTGAAATCGATATTTTCGGGGGCATCAACACCGTTTGAAATTGTGCCCGCAGAGAATGGGGTAAACTCCATCTCTCAACAACAACAAGAAGGGGGATTCATATCATCAATCTCCCTTCTTGTTACTAGTGTACGCCGACCGTGTTGATTAGATCCAGCGTCTCACCTGTTGGCAATAATCGGCAAAGCTATCCCCAAATAATTTGTGCATGGCTTTTTCTTCAGGCTTGATTTGAAACACCTGAATATACAGCATAAACCCCATCATCCAAGCCAAACCAATCAAGTTGCCCAGTGCTAAGCTGGCGGCAATAATGATAAGGCTCATACCGAGATACATAGGGTTGCGGGTTATTTTGAAAACACCACTGATGACCAATTCAGACGCTTGTTCGGGATTGAGTGGATTCACCGTTGTTTTGGCTTTGCGAAATTCCAGTGCTCCACTGAGCATGATGCCAAGACCAAGCACCGCCGTGGCGATACTTAGCCATAGTGGTGCCTCAATAGTCAGCGCACTGAGCGAGCTTGTCTGGCTGCTCAAATAGACTCCAGCTAAGCTGGTCAGCATGACAATGGGTGGCGGTATTTTGTGTTCAAGCATGGAATTGTCCTTATTCGTCTTTGTGAAATCTAGCGTCTGGATCGATTGCTCATTGCGTACAAGTCGTTATCGTTGAGAGCTCAATGGTGGTCGCTCGCGTCCCTAAACTTGAGCGCGCGCTGTTTCTCAATGTCATGGATGAGTTTATAAACCTTACCCCAAGTGGAGGGTCAAGAGAATCGCGCTTTTCGTGGGTGCTTGTCGTCGTGACGTCTGAAACCTCCATTTGACTCAATGCTATGGGCAAGCCACTAAATATATTCCGTCTTTGGCCGTGAACACTTCTACACTGAGTAGAAGAAATGGACTCTGCTGAGCTCTAGTTGAACAAGACAGGACGAGATAGGAAAAGGGCGAACGGATGTATCCGCCGCTTCAACATTATGCGTAAACCACAATCCACGGGTACTTTTGTGCTGGCTGCCGAGATCGCAGGTCGACTGCATCGCGCCACCAAAGTGGCCGAGCAATTATCTCTGACCGCTAAGAACGCGCATGCGGTTAGCGCAAGGGCGGGCCAGCAGGCCTCAGGCTTTCGAGCCATCACCAGCTTTATCGAAGACCTCGCCGTTAACACCATCAGTCAAGCCAGTTATATCAGTGAAAATGCAGTGTCCATTGCCGCGTTGGCGACCAATCGTGAGCGCACGGCCCAGGCCCTTGAGCATTTCGAAAATGTCGAAAACGGCGCCGCGGATGCGCTCTACATCGACTCCATTCAGTCACCTGCACGCGCGGCGAGACGCGCCTTGCGCCACATGGATGAAGACTTTACCGATCGACTGCTGAAATTGGAGTTGCAGCTCGAAGAGACCCAGCAGCAGATTCGCGCCGCTTCGGTGATTTCCAGTACCTCCAAAGTAGAGGCGTCACAAGCCGGCAACTTCAAGCCGCAGCTGGAGGTCATTGCAGAAAACATCGCGGTGGCCGCGGAAGAAATCAAAACCTACTTACAGCAAGCTCGGCATTTGTTATCGCAGGCGAATGAATCGCTGCGCAAGAACCGCTACAGAGAGTATTAAAGGGAGCACAACTCAATGAAGGCACACAAACTCGCCGCAAGCGATAAAACCCATTGGTTGGTGTTTGGTCGCGACCCAGATAAACCGGAAAAGATCATCGATACCAACCAATATTTGCTGCGAACCGAAGGGCGGGCGCTGCTGATGGACCCCGGTGGAATTGAGTTGTTTGCACCGATGCTGGCGGCGGTCTTGCGGGAAGTGCCACTGGATGAGCTGACGGATCTGTTTGCCTCCCATCAAGATCCCGACATTATTTCTTCGTTGGGATTGTGGGACCAAGCGCTGCCCAATGCCAAGTTACATTCCCCTTGGATTTGGGAGGGCTTCATTCGACATTTCGGGATGAATAACATTTCCTATGAACCCATTGCCGATGAGGGCGGCAACATCAATTTAGGCGGTGTAGAAATTGAAATGATCCCCGCTCACTATCTGCATTCCTCAGGCAATTTCCATATCTATGATCCGCACGCCAAGGTGCTGATGAGTGGTGATGTCGGCGCGGCTTTAGAGCCTGCCGATGCCCCCATTGAGGTGTCCGATTTCGACGCTCATACGGCTAAAATGAAAATGTTTCATCAGCGTTGGATGCCCTCCAACGTCGCTAAAAACGATTGGATTAAGCGAGTTCGGAAACTGGATATTGATATCATGGCACCGCAGCACGGACGGGTTTTCAAAGGTGATGATATTGCACGTTTCCTCGACTGGTTCGAGGCGTTAGAAGTGGGTATTGCGGTGGATCAAGGGGCATAAAACAAAAGTGCTTCAGCGACACCACGGATCAGCAGTAGCGATCTTCTTGTCAGTGAGGGAATCGATTGTCAGCCGCACGACATCGCATCCTTTAGTTTTCGGCCAACAGTTCTTATTCAAATTGCCTCTTGTTCATGCACCTTTTTAGCGCATAATGGGAGGCGATTGATTGGACAGAGGCGGTCGTCTTCGTTCTTTGAATTTTCGATTAAACAACAATCACAACTTGGCGATGGCTGCACCGAAAGCCGCGGCACCGCTGTGATGTGAACATGGATCACTGAATAGTGTTGAAAGGTATTTTTTTATGAAACTAGAATCGCTAGCGCTGCATCATGGTTACGAATCCGAGGCCACCACCAAAGCCGCGGCAGTACCTATTTACCAAACCACTTCGTACACCTTTGACGATACCCAGCACGGAGCCGATCTGTTCGATCTGAAAGTACCCGGCAATATCTATTCACGCATTATGAATCCCACCGTGGGCGTGTTAGAAGAGCGCCTGGCGGCAATGGAAGGTGGTATTGGTGCCCTGGCGGTCGCCTCGGGAATGGCGGCCATTACCTATGCGATCCAGTGCATCTGTGATGCCGGCTCCAATATTGTCAGTACCAGTCAATTGTACGGCGGTACATACAATTTATTTGCCCACACCTTTCCCCGTCAGGGCATTGATGTGCGCATGGTGTCGGCCGATGACTACGCCGGCTTTGAAGCCGCCATCGACGACAACACTCGCGCTATCTTCTGTGAATCCATTGGTAACCCCGCGGGTAATATTGTTGACTTAAAACGCTTGTCGGATATTGCCCACGCCCATGGTGTGCCGCTGATCGTCGACAATACGGTGGCGACACCGTTTTTGTGTCGTCCCTTCGAGCTAGGTGCCGATATCGTGGTTCATTCCCTCACCAAATACATCGGTGGCCACGGCACCACCATTGGCGGTGCCATTATCGATTCCGGCAAATTCGATTGGGCGGCCAATAAAAAGCGCTTCCCAATGTTGAATGAAGCCGATCCGTCCTATCACGGCGTGGTGTACACCGAAGCCATGGGCGAAGCGGCCTATATCGGTCGCTGTCGAGTGGTGCCATTACGCAATATGGGCGCGGCCTTGTCGGCGCAAAGCGCGTTTAATCTATTGCAGGGATTGGAAACCTTGGCGTTGCGTATGGAGCGGCACTGTGAAAACGCCGAACAGCTGGCCGGCTTTTTAGCCGCTCACGACAAGGTCGAATGGGTTAACTATGCCGCACTGCCTGATAGCCCTTATCGCGATGCTTGCCAGAAGATAACCGGCGGCAAGGCTTCCGGTATCTTGAGTTTTGGTATCAAGGGCGGTATCGAAGCCGGTGGACAGTTTATCGACGCGCTGCAGATGATTCTGCGTTTGGTGAATATCGGTGATGCGAAATCACTGGCTTGTCACCCAGCCTCTACTACCCACCGTCAGCTGAATGCGGAAGAGCTGGCCAAGGCGGGGGTGAGCACGGATTTAATACGCATCTCTGTGGGCATCGAGCACATCGATGACATCATTGCCGATGTATCCCAAGCTTTGGATGCGGTCAAAGCTTAGCCAAGGTCATGGCCGTGGGGTGTCGGTCTCGATTCCCCGCGGCATTTCCAGCGTACTATCCTTTTTGCCGTTCTACCGTTCTACCGTTCTAGCGGTAGGCCACACTCGTCGGTGTTAGACTACACCAGCACAGCATCTTCCGTCGCGGTAGCGTATAATCGCCGCTTTCTGATCTATCTCTATTGAAGGCGCCACCTGTGACCGATACCTCGTTCCCATCTCTCCCCCTGTCTGACCAATTGCTGTCGAATCTGTCCTCTCTGGGCTATGAGACCATGACACCGATTCAGGCCGCCAGTTTGCCATTGATTCTCAAAGGGCAGGACGTAATTGCTCAGGCAAAAACCGGTTCCGGTAAGACCGCGGCGTTTGGTTTGGGGTTACTGTCGAATCTAAACGTTAAACGTTTCCGTGTGCAGACCTTGGTGCTGTGTCCCACTCGTGAATTGGCCGATCAGGTCGCCAAGGAAATTCGCCGTCTCGCTCGCGCCATTCACAACATCAAAGTTCTCACGCTATGCGGCGGCATGCCCTTTGGTCCGCAAATCGGATCATTAGAGCACGGCGCTCACATTGTGGTGGGAACGCCCGGTCGCATCGAAGAGCACTTGCGCAAAGAGCGTCTGTGCTTGGCAGAGCTGAATACATTGGTCTTGGACGAAGCCGATCGCATGCTGGATATGGGGTTTCAGGCCACGGTCGATGCCATCTTGGAGGCGACTCCTAAGCAGCGGCAAACGCTCTTGTTCAGCGCTACCTACCCGCCAGAGATTCAAGCCATTGCCGATCGAGTGATGAAGTCACCCAAAGTTGTCACGGTGGCAGAAGAGAAATCACAATCGACCATTGAGCAGCGCTTTTTTGAAGTGCGAGATGAAGAACATCGGCGCGAGGCGGCGATGCAGTTGTTATTCGACAACAAACCTCAGTCGACCATCGTGTTTTGCAATACCAAGCGTGAATGCCAGGATGTCGCCGATGAATTGCGCTCCCACGGTATTGAGGCCTTGGCTCTGCACGGGGATCTGGAACAGCGGGATCGAGATCGCACCTGGGTGCGCTTCTCCAATCGCAGTGCGTCGGTATTGGTGGCGACCGATGTGGCGGCTCGAGGGTTGGATATGGATGATCTGGATTTGGTGATCAACTATCACGTTGCCCTAGATGCTGAAGTGCACGTTCATCGAATCGGTCGTACCGGTCGTGCCGGTCAGAAGGGTAAGGCTTACACCTTGTTCAGTGGTCGTGAGATTCGCAAAGTTCGCGCCCTGGAAGAAGAGCAGAATATCACCGTTGAAGAGTCGGCTCTGCCTGAGCAAGATTTGGATTTGGCTTGGTTTCCGAAACCGGAAATGTCCACCTTACAAATCGATGGCGGTAAGAAAGACAAACTGCGCCCTGGCGATATTCTCGGCGGTCTCACCGGCAAGAGCGGCATTGAGGGCAACCAGGTAGGGAAAATCAACGTGTTTTCTACCTACGCCTATGTTGCCGTTGAGCGATCAACCGCCAAAGTTGCGCTGAAAAAACTGGGACAAGACAAACTCAAGGGCCGCCAATTTCGAGTGCGTGAGATCCGAGGGCGCTAGTTTTTAGAGTGCCACCGCTAAAACCATCAGATTCGGTGGTAGGGCCCAATTATTTTCGTGAATATGCGGTATTGCGCGACAGGCAAAGGAATTGTCTGTTCGCAGCCCCAAAAATGCTTGCAGAGCCTAGGACACAGGGATAAGTTTCGTCTTGTTGTAACACCTTCTGTTCACTTGCAAAGGATGCGAGCCATGTCATTCAAAGATGTAGTTAATAGTCTGTCTAATGCTGTCGGTGATTTAAGTTCACTGTCGGTAGAAACCTATACCGGAAAGATTACTGCTGATATTAAAGGTAGCGACGGTCAGGGTGTCATCGACTGGGAAAAACTGGTTAATGAAGCCAAAAAAGACGCGGGCGGTGTGGTGAACCTCAAACTGGCTTCGAAGTTTAACGTCGACGGCGATGCCACCTTGTTCATTGCCGAAGGTGAAATTCCCAATGATGTGCGCGTCGCTCATGACAGCGCCGTGCATGCGGGGCAGGCGGTTCGAGCCGATCTGATGGAGTTGGTGAGCGATTCCATAAAAAAGCTGTAGTTGGGCTGTATGAGCGTTTACCTAGACGTTTGCGGCGATTAGAGCAGTATCGTCGTGTCCCTAGCTACACTGTCGTCCGACACATTACTGATCGATGGGTTGATTACCATCGACAGCGACCTCAATCGCGCCGCGACTGAAGGCGTACTTCACCCGCTGGCAGAAACTGCCGAGCGCTTTCGCGACATCTCGCAGGACCCAGAGTTTTTCCAAGTGCTGCGAGATCGACTCTATCGTATGGGGTATTTAGCTCGTCGCGGAGGCCCCAATCATGTGGATGATTCACTGACGCGCGCCATCGAGCAATTGCAGCGTGAAGCCCATTTAACCGTCGACGGTTGGATTGGGAGCAATAGCTGGAGCGCACTTCAGGAACTGTTTGCGTTCGAGCCGTCAACCGCTGTAGAGCGTTGGATTGATCGCCAAGGCATGAGTATTGCCATGCGCCGTGCGGTCTATCTGCGTTTGGTAAGCCTTGGGGTTGTCGTCGGCAGCCCACGCGCAAGCGCCAGCAGCCTTAAGGATCAACACCTACAGATTTGGCGCGATCTTCTGTTGGCGATCAATGCCCCCGGTATCGACTCGGGCACTGATCCAATCAGCATTCAAGTGATCGCGTTCTTGTTTGATATTGATGCGCTCACATCGCTGGTTGCAGATCTTGCAGCACGGAAGAGTGACGGTGAACAGCATTCAGAAACCCTGCATCGGTTTCTCAATTGTTTGTTACAAATTGAATTGTGGTTGTTGGGTTATGACAAACTCAAGCCCGATGGTAAACCTCTCAAGCTCACCCGCCAGCGACGTAAGCGAGCCGGGGCACGGGGCAAAAGCGCGGGCTATCAATACTCTCAATTTTACTCGGTGCTGCGTCAGTTCTGGCGAGATCGAGGGCTGACTCTCGAGCATGCAGAGAGTGAGCGGTTGATCTTGCAGACGCTGTCGCATTTGGCACAGCTCCAAGACGATGAAGTATCCCCTTCCAACGGCTCGGATATCAATAACCTGATCACACAAATTGACGAGGATGCCGCTGCGGTCGAAATACAATGGCAATCGCAATCATTAATGGGGCGTTTATGGGACGGTGTAAAACGCGTGTGGCGCTTCTTGAAGTGTTTCGTTGGCGCCGTTATTGATCGCATCAAACTGTTAGCTCGAGCTGCGCGACAGCTCGCTGCAGATAGCTTTAGCGTTATTCGCCGTACTCAAAAAATATTTTCTGAAGCAGCGTCCTTTTTATGGAAGCCTGCGGTGGCTGGTTCAACGCAGAAGGCGGCGCTGCACCATGATAAGGATTTTGATTTTAAAGTGTTTCTGGATCAAGACGTCGCCCCTCAAGAGAGTCAAAAACTCTTTCAGCGATTGAATCATCAACTGCTGTGCTTTCGGGCGGCCATTCGTCTGTTGCGCGGGATTTTTCTGGCGGCTATGGATGCCGTCGCCATCGCCGCCGGTCCTTGGGGGTGGTGGCGATTAATTCGCAGTCTGTTACGCTGGCACAACCTCTATGATGAAGACGATCGTCGTTTGATTGAAGCCGCTTACAACGTAGAAGGTTAAATTCGTTAACTTCAAGTGAGTTCTGTGTTTCATATCTTCCTTCATTTTCTCGTGCCTTTATTAGCCAGTCTTGCCGTCAGTCGACAACACTGGTTAAAGATCTGGCTGATCATGATGGCCACCATGGCTGTCGATCTCGATCATTTGCTCGCCAATCCCATCTACGACCCAAGCCGTTGCAGTATTGGTTTCCATCCGTTGCACCAATGGCCCTGGTTTATTGTTTACGGCGGCTTAAGTGCCTTCAAGCAAACCCGTTGGATCGGGCTGGGGCTGTTGATTCACATGGCCCTTGATTCCATTGATTGCCAGTGGACCAACGGTATTTGGTATTGGCTGGGAGGCTAGCTTTTCAGCTCAAACATCACCGCTGTTAGCCCGCTTGAAAAAGAACCGGGCTCTAGACAATGATCGGTTTGTAGCATATGTTTTCACCCTTAATGGAATGTGTTGATAAGGGATGAATTGTGGCAGTCATTGGAATTGATTTAGGAACGACAAACAGCGCTTGTGGTGTGTGGAAAGATGGGCAAGTCGAGCTGATTCCCAATCGTCTCGGAGACTACCTGACCCCTTCTGTGGTTAGCCTTGGCGACAAGAACGAACTGATTGTGGGTAAATCTGCCCGTGAGCGACTGGTCAAATACAGTGCTCGTACTGTGGCTGCGTTCAAGCGCTTGATGGGAACCAATCACAAAGCGCGTATCGGAAAAATGGAGTTTACAGTTGCCGAACTCTCGGCGCTGGTACTCAAATCTCTCAAAGAGGATGCTGAAGCCCATTTGGGCGAAGCCGTCACCGAAGCGGTAATCAGTGTTCCCGCATACTTCAATGATAATCAGCGTCACGCCACAAAGCTCGCCGGAGAATTGGCGGGGCTCACCGTTAACCGTCTGATCAACGAACCGACCGCTGCAGCCATGGCCTATGGCCTGCAGGACAAAAGCGAGGGTACCTATCTGATTTTGGATATGGGGGGTGGTACTTTCGATGTCTCTATCTTGGAATTCTTTGACGGTGTCATGGAGGTACACGCTAGTGCCGGCGACAACTTCCTAGGCGGCGAGGATTTTGTCGATGCTATGGTGGATTCGGTATTGCGGGAGCTGGAGCTCGGACGCGAACAGTTATCGCCTCAACATCTGCAAGCGCTCACCGTACAAATGGAAATGCTCAAACGGCATATTGGCAGCAAGGAAGAGCACCAGCTGGAACTGCAAATCGATGAAAAAACCGTTTCTTGGACCGCCAATCAAACTTGGTTTTTAAAAACGGTCTCCACTTTGTTGTTACGCTCGAAACGCCCGATCGAACAAGCCTTACGCGATGCCAATATTCCCCTACGTGAAATTGACGATGTGGTCTTGGTCGGTGGCAGCACGCGTTTGGGGGCTTTTCGCTCCATGGTCGGTAAGATGTTTGGTCGTCTTCCCTCCTGCCATCTTGATCCCGATACCGTGGTGGCTATGGGGGCCGCCATTCAGGCAGGACTCATCGCTAGAGATGAAGGTTTAGAGGATGTTGTGCTTACCGATGTCTGCCCCTATACCTTGGGAACAGGCATCGTGAATCGCGATGCGCCAGAAAAAGGCAATTACTTTTTGCCGATTATTGAGCGTAATACCGTAGTGCCGACCAGCTATGTGAAGCAAGTATGTACCTCCTACGATGATCAAGAGGAACTACTGGTACAAGTCTATCAGGGCGAAAGCCGCTACGTTGAGAAGAACATCTTGCTGGGAGATGTTAGCGCTCGAGTACCCAAAGGTAAGGAAGGTGTCGAGGCGGTGGATATTCGCTACAGCTACGACATGAATGGCTTACTGGAAGTGGATTTGAAAGTGGTCTCAACGGGGAAAGTCTACAACAAGGTCATTCATAACTCTCCCGGTACCTTGAGCGAGTCTGAGCGGAAAAAATCCAAGGAGCGGCTGGCCGCTCTAAAATATCATCCTCGAGACAAGGAGGAGAACTTAGCCGTACTCGCCCGTGCCGAGCGTATTTATGAAACCAGTCTTGGCGAGCGTCGAGATTTCGTCGCTGGGCTTCTGGCCGAGTTTGAACGCACCTTGGAAGGGCAAAACCCTTCAGAGATTGAGAAGTGTCGCGCTCAAGCCATAGAGATTTTGGAGAACTTAGAAAATGAGGAGTGGCACTGATGGCTCCGTGGAGTGTGCTGGACATTTCAGAGGACTCC
>CERE01060670.1_pt1 | contig 21287 bp, 16 predicted proteins | sample 530911 | NCBI WGS metagenome assembly CERE01 (sample SAMEA2621092, study PRJEB7988) | marine metagenome | biome: marine biome (ENVO:00000447); feature: mesopelagic zone (ENVO:00000213); material: "saline water (ENVO:00002010), including plankton (ENVO:xxxxxxxx)" | depth 800 m
CTTATTTTCAGGGCGTGATGACGGGGGAGGGGGTTAAACGTGAGATTAATGATTAATAATTGGTCTAGGTAAGAAGTAAAACTTGATCCTTCGAATTATTACAAAATTATATTTTCCAATCGAATAGGGGGCACCCATTAGAAAGTTCCGGTCAAGCAGACAGCTGTGTTTCCTTGATCTTTTTATTCAAAAACCAAGTGTTCTTATTTTAAACTCTATTTATTAAGTGCTTAGTACTGATGAATAAGTACAATAGTTAAAATTTATTTATTTTAATTTTATATTTACAAGGAAGTTGTTTATATGAATGATGTAACGCCATTTTTATATATTGCTATTTTAGCTTTTTATTTTTTACACAAAAACGAAGAAGGTAAAATACTAGTACCGATCTTTGCTTTTGCAGCAATACCGTTATTTAGTAATGACTACTGGCTATGGTTTAAGGTGAGTATAGGGCTGAGCATCTATGTTTTAATGGTAGAAAAAGCTAAGGCCGGATATACAGGAGGTGGGGCCGTTTCAGCATTCGCTATATTTTTTATAGGGGCTTATATAGTCAGTATTGTTATTAATACAGTTATATCCGTAACGGCTAATAGCATTTTTTAATTGTATATAGTCCATAGAAAGACCAAAGGGCTCACCCATTAGAAAGTTCCGGTCAAGCAGGCAGCTGTGTTTTCTTGATCTTTTTATTCAAAAACCAAGTGTTCTTTCTGTTTAACTCTATTTTAATATGACTACGCATCCAGCAATGACATCGATTGTCGTGAATATGCACAATTGCTTGGATAAAGAGGGCTATGAGAATTAGATCACTTTAATTAAGGCCCTTGGCTTTTGCCTCAGTCATCGTTTAGTACCAATGTCAGTCCAGTTGAACTGATGAGTAACTATGTGTATTTATCGCCATTGTTTTACTTTGTTGCTATTTATCCCCCTCTTATTTGAAAGCTTCCGCTGCTTATAGTTTTTGCGTATTACCGATAAACCTATCTGGCTATTCTAATAAAAAAACAACACAAGATAGGTAAAACAATGAATAATACACAGCTAGATAACCAGCTTAAAACACAAAAACGTATCAACCTTGGTTTAACAGTAACAATGGTAGCGCTTGCCAGTTATGTTGGCTTTTTTCAACCTAAAGCCACTGAGTTTGAAGAGATCAGTGTTGAGCGCATCAATATTGTAGAGAAGAACGGTTTAAACCGTATGGTATTGGCTAATTCTGATAAGTCACCCGGAGGTGTTAAAAATGGCAAAGAAGTGTTCAAGTCTGATAGCCCTCGACCAGGGATGATCTTTTATAACGACGAAGGCACTGAAAACGGCGGGCTTATTTTTAGAGGGCAAAAGGTAAACGATAAAGTGAATCATGGCTTACATATGTCGTTCGACCGTTATAACCAAGACCAAACCTTGATGATGCAACACATCGAGATGGAAAATTACATGATCAGTGGTTTGACAGTCATGGACAGACCAAACACAGACTTAGATTTTGAAATGACCAATCGCTACCTCGAAGCCCAAAAGAGAGAAGACATTGAAACGATGCAAGAGATTGAAAAATATCTAACAGATAATAAACTACTTGGCGCACGAAGAGCCTTTTATGGCACACTAAATGGTGATTCACGCTTGCAACTGAATGATGCTAACGGTCAGAAGCGTATTCAAATGGTGGTGACCAAAGCGGGTGAAGCCAAGCTAGAGTTTCTAGATAAGAGTGGAAAGGTTATTATGAGCCTACCAGAGTCAATAGCAGAATAAAAATAAGGAAATATATTATGCCTAAGAGTGTTAACTACCTAGTTTTATTTATATTTTCATTTTTAATCGTATTGTACGCAGCGCTATTGAGCACCCCTGTAGGTGAGTCGTTAACTATTCACTTTGACGCGCCGGTTTGGATGTTTTTACAGTGTGTGATAGCGCAGTGGTTAACACTCAAGGTATACCGAACACTAAAGCAGAAACAGCAGTCACTGGTGAGTTACATCTCTAAGGTGTTCATCGTGAGTAATGTGGTATTTACCTTATGCATTTCGGTATTTATTACGTATTTAGAGAGTCTGATCGGTATTCAAAAAGTTGACTCTATGCATGTTATTGCTACTTTTGGCATGAGTTCGTTGTTACACATGTTAGTCGCTGCGTACAGTATCGCATTCGAATTGGTTACCCGTTTGCAGGCGCAACAAGCAGCTTTGGCAAATAAAGAAAAGGCTTTGTTAGATAGCCAAGTAAAAACCTTACAGCAACATATTGATCCACACTTTTTATTTAATAATTTGAATGTGTTATCGGCGTTGATATTAAAGAGCCCTGAAGAAGCCGAAGAGTACTTAGAGACTTTTAGCGACATTTACCGTTATATATTAGAAAACAAGTCAAAAAACTTAGTACCTCTGGCTAAAGAGCTGGTGTTTATTAAAGATTACATGGCTTTGATTGAAACGCGATTTAATGGCCTTTATAGGTTGCGTATAAATGTGGATAACGCGCTTTTAGCAAACCGTTATGTGATCCCATGTTCGCTACAATTGGCAATTGAAAACGCGGTTAAGCATAATGGTGCCACGGTTGATAACCCCCTCGATATTCACATAAACGTAGAAGTAGATGGCATTGTGGTAACCAATAATCTGAACGAAAAAGAATATAAACCCATGTCAACAGGGCTTGGATTAGCGCATTTGCAAGCTCAGTGTAAGGCGGTTTTTAATAGGCAGTCTCGCATAGAGAAGAACGAATCAGTGTTTATACTCACTTTACCAATGACATCAGAAGTGGCGTTATGAAAGTTGTTATAATTGAGGATGAGCCATTAGCGGCACAAAAATTAAGTGGTTATATTACACGGTATTCAGCAGAATGTGAGGTGATTAAAGTACTCACTCAGGTGGCAGAGGTAATTGACTATTTACAGAACGATCCTGAGGTAGATTTAATCTTTTCAGATATAGAACTGTTGGATGGGGAAGTATTTAGTGCCTTTGACGAAGTTGACTTACCATGCCCTATTATTTTTACCACCTCTTACAATGAGTTTTGGACGCAAGCATTTGATAATCAGGGCGTAGCATATTTACTTAAACCATTTACCTACAAGCGTTTTGTTAGTGCTATGAGTAATTATGAGCAGCTGAGACGCAATCTCGTCAATACTATCAAGCCTAATGCAGTAGCAACTAAACGCTATAAAAGTCGCTTCTTTTTAAAAAAAGGTCAGGTGGTCGATATTCTCAAAACAGAAGATGTGGTCTGCATTCGCGCCACTTCGGGCGTATTGTCAGCCTATGATAATCATGGCAAGCACCATTTGCTTACGGGCAACTCAATGACCGAGCTAGAAGCTCAGCTCGACCCAAGTCGCTTTTTTAGAGTTAACCGCAGTGAAATAGTGAATATTAATTATGTACTTTCATTTGAAAGCTATGCTAAAGAGACATTAGCAGTTAACTTGCAACATATGAGTGAGCCACTAATCACCAGCAAAACACGTACAAGTGACTTTAGAAAGTGGTTAGCTACCTAAATAGCTATAATCGAGGTAATGGTTTTACTTGCTACCTTGAGAATCAAAGGGGTCACCCATTAGAAACTTCCATTCAAGCAGGCTGCTGTGTTTTCTTGATGTTTTTATTCAAAAAACCAAGTGTTGTTACTTTTTAAACCAATTTAAATATGGCTATGGACCTAGTAATGGCCTCGATTGGTGAGAATACGCGCTATGGCTTGGGTAGAGAACGCCCTATAAATTTGAGCCTTTGGTTATCGCCTCTGTCATCGTTTAGTGTCAGTATGATTTTCAGCCTCACTCACGCATTCAGCCATATCAATTGAGCCTGTAAACGGTGTCTTTCTTTCATAACAAAACGAGCCGTTTTATATAGGAGACTGTTAAAAAAGCACTAAAACTGATAAAACTGTACTTTGCAAAATTTTAATTGCATTGAATGTATAGGCATTAACTTTATTAAGTGCATGCCATACCAAGCAAAGGGAGAAGCAATGAGCTCTGATAGCAACTATATTCGCAGACTATTAGCAACCATTGGCATTACAGCTTTAGCAATAGGCTTATTTATGCTGCTGTGGCAATTATCGTATGTGTTATTGCTTATATTTGGCGGGATTTTATTTGGTGTTTTTTTAATAGGGCTTGCGAGCCTGTTACAGCGTTGGCTACCTTTACCCAGATGGGGACTGGTACTGCTTGTTACTGCTACCGTATTGGGGTTATTAATACTTGCTGGCTACTTGGTTGGTCCCGCTATTATGGATCAGTTGTTACAGCTTAGAGAGCAAATAACTGGTGGGGTAAAACAGTTAGAAGGTTACTTGAAGGGTAAAGAGTGGGGCGAGGCTCTGCTTCAGTGGGCGCAAGGGCAATGGGAACAAGCACCACTTTCATCAAGAAAGCTGATGGGGGAAGTTTCCGGGGTCTTTTCTACTTTATTTGGTTCACTTGCTGATATATTTGTTATTTTATTTATTGGTTTTTACCTCGCACTGCACCCTGAACCTTATAAAAAAGGGGTGCTATTTTTATTTCCAAGTGATAAACGCAGCCGCATAAATGAAGTAATGCACAGTGTATATTATGCATTGAAGTTATGGTTAATGGGCCGTGCAACATCAATGATTGTGGTCGGGCTTTTAACCGCGTTAGGTTTGTGGCTTATTGATATGAAATTGATAATGGCGTTGGCATTGCTTGCGGGTTTGTTATCATTTGTGCCATTTATAGGGCCTATTGCCGCTTTGATACCTGCGGTATTAGTCGCGTTACTCAATAGCCCAACCCAAGCTGCGTATGTACTAGTCGTGTACGGTGTTGTACAAGTGCTCGAGAGTAATGTAATAACACCGTTTGTACAAAGAACAGCTGTTTCATTGCCGCCAGCAGTTATGCTTGGTGGGCAATTATTGATGGGCGCTATGTTTGGAATTCATGGCTTGGCGCTTTCAACGCCGTTGTCAGTATCAATTATTGTCACAGTGCAGATGCTCTATATACGGGATGTTTTAAAAGAGAAAATCCAACCATTAGGGCAGTGATACGTTAAAGAAAGTGGCAAGTTATATAAATATAATTTGCCACTTTTTATGCCTATTAATTAACAAGTTACTCTTTAGCCAACATAAAACATATTGGTTAGATGGCTGTTTAATGTTGAGCGGCGAGGTTTGCTTTTACTCTGCAGCATGGGGTAAAACAAATGAGAGTGTGGCTAAATGCTCTGTTTTATCAAATACATTTAAATTTGTGCTTTTTTCGTCATAGATTGCGGCTACTACGTTTAAGCCTTGGTTACGCAATGGCAATGTGACCAAGCCGTCATCATTACTAACTATTGGCTCTTGATCTGGGTCGTTTACTAAATCATTGATTACTTTAGCGCCTTGAACCGCTTTGCTATTGAAAGTTATGCTGTAGCTGACTATTGCGCCTTTTTGATCTGAAAATTCGTTACCTACAGGTAGGATTTGTAATTGCTGATTTTTAAGTTCAGGTACTTGGGCAAGCGGGCCACGCAAATGTACTGCGTACTTTTTAGTATGTTCGCTTAATAGTGCATTGGGGATTTCATCTCGACCTTTAGCAAACCATTCACCTTCTTTTGTTTTACTCCATAACCCATTATCGAGCATACCAGTAACCGCATAAACGCTTTTATCACTTAGCAGCATCATAGGCCCTGATTCAATAAGTTTTACGTTTTTTAGTTGCCAGTTTTTACTATAGCCAGTAATGCTTTTAATTTTATTTTGTCGTTTTACGGTATCTAAATCTTGTGCGCCTTCGCCATATATAAAAGCTACCTGTGATGAGCGCTCTGCAAACCATATTGCATGAGCCTGTGCTTGTTCGCTGTATGCGCTTGATATTGAAGTGACTAATGCCATGCAGGCGAAAGGTAATATTTTCATTTTTTTCTCTAAATTTTAGGAGGTATTTATTTTTCGATGTTGAATACGTTTAAATCAAAAATAAAAACAACCCCTAATAACTTTGTAAAATTTGTTGCTGTAGGGTAGCTCTTTTTATTCTGTTTGTATATTATTGCAAATAACAATTATTACCATTTGCATTTCGTGCTTGTTTAATCGGCTCTAGTTAAAAAATTTTTTAGTGAAAACTTAACCGATTAAGCTTGTATGATATCTAAGAGATAGAATGAACTTAATAAATCGATACCAAATATCAGCCCTAACAATTGCTATAAGTACCATTTTAGCGCCTTCTGTATACGCAGCTTCAGCATCAGATAACATTGAGAAAATAGCGGTTTCGGGGGTTAGACAAGCTTTTCGTGGCGATGTGCCTTTAAGCGAGCAACCACAAAGTATTGAGTTTATATCAGCAGAAAACCTCGATGACGCAGGAGTGACTACACTCACCGATATATTTGATTTAACGCCGAGTATTTCTGAACAAAATGATTTTGGTGGATTGTGGGAAAGCTTTGCAATACGTGGGTTAGTAGGCGATGAGAATATTCCTTCAGGCTTTTTAATTAATAGTTTTTCATCGGGTCGAAGTTTTAGTGGTACCCGCGATACTAGCAATATTGATTATGTAGAAGTGATGAAAGGGCCTGGCTCTGCTCTTTATGGCCGTTCTGAGCCTGGCGGTACTATTAATATCATCACTAAAAAGCCACAGTTTGAAGAACAAGGCTCTTTGAAAATATCTGCAGGGAGCTGGCAAAGTTATCGCGCTGAAGGCGACTACACTAATGCAATTAATGATCAAGTTGCTTTTAGAATAAACGGTGCAATTGAAGATGGTGAGGGTTTTAGAGACTACCACGAAAATAAAAAAACAGTGATCACACCTTCAGTTCTTTGGTTAATATCCGACACAACAAAATTAAATTATGAACTAGAATATGTTGATCAGAGTGTGACGTTTGACCGTGGTATAGTTGCTCTAGATGGGAAGATAGACGCATTACCTATTGAAACGTTTTTAGGTGAGCCAAGCGATGAACCAACAGAGGTTGATGCGATTTCTCATCAACTGACCTTTGAGCATCAAATAGGGCAATGGTCACTTTTAAATGGGCTTAGCTATAGCGATTCTAAATTTATAAGCGAATCGAGTGATGCTGAACTCGCCCCTAGCAGGCAGCTTTATTTTACTGATGGCGAAACCTTAAGTCGGCAACATAACGAGCGTGATTTTCAAACTAAAAACATCTCAGCGCGCACTGAGCTAAGTGGTAGCGTTACTGCTGCTGGGTTTACCCATCACTTATTAATTGGCGCAGATGCCAGCAAGTTTGATTTTGACAAACTCTGGTACAGATACCGCCCTACGCTTGAAGATACGCGCTATGCAATCAATATGTATAACCCCGTGTATGGGCAAACAGCACCCGAAGGCTCACTTTTATTTAACAGCACTGAAGTACAGCACAGTTACGGGGTTTATATTCAAGATCAAATCGACATCACTGAGCAGTGGAAAGTACAAGTAGGCGGTCGTTATGATTGGTTTGATCAGCAAATAGATAATCACATTAATCAAAGTCAGTCTAAAAGCAATCAGAGTACATTTAGCCCACGAGTAGGCTTGGTGTATGCTTACTCAGGCGACATACAGTATTACAGCAGTTACTCGGAAGGTTTTAGGCCAAACAGTGGTTACGATATAAATGGTGATGCATTTGAGCCAGAATCGACAACCTCTATTGAGGCGGGTGTTAAATTTAGCACCGATACCCTAAATGGTAGCTTTACAGTATTTAGCGCCGAAAAAAGCAATATGTTGACCACAGATTTGCAAGCAGGCGTGTCGACGGCGTTAGGCGAGGTAACTAGCGAAGGCGTTGAGTTTGATTTACACGGTTATATTACAGAGCGCACCTCATTTGATTTTGCCTATACCTACACCGATGCAAAAACAGCAAACGACACGGTTAATACAGATTGGTGGGTAAAATTACCAAAAGGTAGCCCTTTACTTAATATTCCTAAACACAGTGCAAATGCGCGTATTAAAAGAGAATTAAATGATTTAATCGATTTAAATGCGACCGTTGGTATAGCTGTTCAGTATGAGGGGGAACGCTTAGGTGAAACCATAGACCCTACGTATTACTTACCTTCGTATACGTTGGTGAATTTGTTCGCAACTTACAACGTTAATGAAGATGTGATGGTACAAGTGAACATTAATAACATGCTTGATAAAGAATATTACTCAAACTCTTACTCTGCAATTTGGACTCAACCCGGTGAGCCTGTTAATTATAAGCTGAGCTTAAAATATAGCTTTTAATTTATCCTTGGGGCAGGCTTAACGATGCTTGCCCCATCACTTTATTCAGGCTGTGCACCTGTTCCAAGTAAAGTGTCAATATAAGCGAGCTCTTCGCTAAAAATACCACTAATGAATGCAGATTGTTCAACTTTTATAGCGTCATCGGGTTGGGCTTTGTAGCTTTGCTGGCATCTGATAAGTTCACGGGTTAACCACGGGCACTCATTACTTGCAGTGTTTATAGCTGCTTTTAAAAAAGAGGGCCATTTGATTTTTTGTAAATTAAAGCGATAGAGCATTACAGCGATACAGCCATAGGCTTGTTGTTCTTGTGATGGTGGGTTATCACTCGTTACTACGTCGCTGTTTAACAGTTTACTGTTGATAAGTGCTTGTTGCAGTGCGACCTGTTGTGATTGACTTAAAAAGCTTGTTGTCATAATGCGTGAGTAGCCCTGGTTACAATAGAAAATAGCATTTTGTATTAAAGGCTAAGCAAGGCGTTTTATGACTCATGCAGCACCGAAAAAATGCAACAACAGTGATAACAAAATTGGCCTGACTCTTTACTGAATTATTAAAATACAATTGTAATTGATTGGATAGTTTTGAAGTATATTAGCATCAATATTTTAATATCAACGCAGCGCATAACTGAGTTAGGTAATTGACTAAATAATCACTATTAGATGCGTTTTTAAAGGAATAAAGATGTTTTTATCATTTTTTAAAAATCTTTTATATTGTTTATATAGTAATTTACTCGGTCAAATCTATCACTCATCCGCAGAGACAGATGTTATTGCTTAAGGTGCTTTATCAGTTGAGTTATCAATCTGCGCTAGGTGTTACTGAGAAATAAGAGTTATATACTTTATCAAGGTGTGGGCGTTATGCAGTAAGCCGTTTAAAGAAACTATGCCCAGATAAAGCGAGTAAATTTTTATTACCTAAACTGACATGTACAAAAGCAGAACGCTATTTTAAATAAGAATAAAGCCGAGTAACATTTACGTTCAAACCTTTCTGAGCCCTCAATAAAGACAAAGTCCTCACTAAATCTATCATTGTAAAAATACAGTAATAATGAAAATCAGAATAAAATGATGCTCTGGGGAAAGCTTACATTAGTTGTGTAATTTTTATAGTTTGTATTGGTAAAATATTTTCATTCCTTTCTTAGTTATTGATTTTAAAGCTATTTAGATATGGTCTTTTTTTTGCTTGGTTGTTGTTTTTTAACCCTTTAAAAATATAGCAATCAAAAAATCATTTAAGGAAGAAAAGTTATGGCAGAGTCATTTAAGTACACAAATAATAAAGGACATGCAGGAGAGCTTCATCAAAAAGCTAATGAAGACCACCCCGTAATGACAACCGCACAAGGTTGCCCTATTAGTGATAATCAAAATTCATTAAAAGCAGGTCAACGCGGACCAGGACTATTGGAAGATCATGTGTTACGAGAAAAGTTGTTTCACTTTGATCACGAGCGAATTCCTGAGCGAGTTGTTCACGCAAGAGGGTATGGAGCACATGGTTACTTTGAAACGTATGATGCTTTAGATGATTTAACTTCTGCTGATATTTTTCAACGTAAAGGTGAAAAAACACCTGTTTTTGCACGCTTTTCAACAGTGGCGGGTAATCAGGGCTCGCCTGATTTAGCTCGTGATGTGCGAGGTTTTGCCGTTAAGTTTTATACGCAGGAAGGTAATTGGGATCTGGTAGGCAATAATATCCCAGTTTTTTTCATTCAAGACGCGATGAAGTTTCCCGACCTTATACATAGCGCAAAAGCAGAACCAGATCGTGGTTTTCCACAAGCGCAAACAGCCCACGATAATTTTTGGGATTTTGTAAGTTTGTCGCCAGAATCCATGCACATGGTTATGTGGGCAATGTCAGATAGAGCTATCCCGCGCTCATTAAGGTTTATGGAAGGATTTGGCGTTCATACTTTTAAGTTTATTAATGCACAAGGTGAAGAAAAATTTGTTAAGTTCCACTGGAAACCTAAAGGCGGTATGCAGTCAGTGGTTTGGAATGAGGCATTGAAATTAAATGGCGTTGATCCTGATTTTCATCGTCGTGACATGTGGGAATCAATTAATAATGGAGACTATCCGGAATGGGAGTTGGGCATTCAAGTATTTGATCAAAAATTTGCTGAAGAGTTCGAGTTTGATGTTTTTGATGCCACTAAACTGATACCCGAAGAGCAAGTGCCAGTTAAAATTATTGGTAAAATGGTGCTCAATCGAGTCGTAGACAACTTCTTCGCAGAAACCGAACAGGTTGCATTTTGCACACAGAATATAGTACCAGGACTTGATTTTACTGCTGATCCTTTATTGCAAGGCCGTAATTTTTCTTACCTAGATACACAAACCAAACGCCTAGGTGGGCCTAATTTCACACAAATTCCTATTAATGCAGCAAAATGCCCGATGAGACATTTTCTTCAAGATGGCCACATGGCAATGCAGAACCCTAAAGGCCGGGTTAATTACGAACCTAATTCATTCAGCGGGGGTGAAAACACCCCGCGAGAGTGCCCTGTACACGGATTCAAAAGCTCAGAATCTGAAACTGACGGTGGTAAATTACGCTATCGCTCAGAAACATTTAGTGATCACTATAGCCAAGCACGACAATTTTATTTAAGTCAAACCGACGTTGAGCAAACGCATATTCAAGACGCTTTAATTTTTGAGTTATCTAAAGTAGAGCATTTACGTATCAGAGAACGCGTAGTTTCTCATCTGTTAAACATTGATAACAAGCTTGCTGAGAAAGTTGCATTGGGTTTAGGTTTACAAACTATGCCAGATGCGGCAGAAGCGGCGCTTGATACCCGTCAAGATTTACCAGTATCTGATGCGCTAAGCATTTTAAAAAATGCGCCAAATACATTTAAAGGCAGGAAGCTTGGTATATTAGTAAGTGATGGTTTTGATGCTGAAACCTTTAATTTATTAATACAAAGCCTTAAAGAGGAAGGTGCAAGCCATGAAGTTATTGCGGCTCAAGTTGGTGGTGCTAAAAATAGTAAGGGCGAGATTGTTGAGGCCGATCAGGTGATTAACGGCGGACCTTCGGTGCTTTACGACGCAATAGCTCTGCTTACCACTAATGAAGGCGCCAAAAAGCTTGCTGAAATACCGGAGGCGAAAGATTTTGTCAGTGATGCTTATGCACATATGAAGTATATCGGCTTTAGTGATAAAGCAGCTCCTTTAATCGAGGCTACTGGTTTAAATGGACAACTTGATGATGGCTGGTTGGATTTAAATAAAATTTCCGCAAGTGAGTTTGTCTCAAAAATTCGTAACCTTAGGTATTGGAGTCGATAAATCGTATAACAAGGGCTAGTGAGAACTAGCCCTTGTTATTGATGGCACCGTTTTATTTGAGGATTACAAAAATTTAAAGGAATAAAATGAAACTAATTTATGTCGATGATAACTTGCCGGGCATTACTCGAAAGAGGCATGAAAACCAATGGGTTTATTATGATCCTGCAGGAAAGAAAATACATGATAACGATGAAATAAAGCGGTTAGACAATCTCGCTTTTCCCCCCGCATACAAAGATGTATGGTTATGTCCAGAGGAAAATGGGCATATTTTAGCTACTGGCTACGACAGCAAAGGCCGCAAGCAATACTTTTATCATCCCGAGTTTAGGGAGCAGCAAGAGCTTAAAAAGTTTGAAGCATGTGCTTTATTTGGAAATAAACTGCCTTTGTTAAGAGCAAAACTATCGGAATATTTGCGAGGTAATGAGCTTGATTACCAGCGCACAATTGCAGCCGTTGTACGTTTAATGGATCTTGGAGCCCTGCGCGTTGGCTCTAAAAAAAATGCCAAACATAATAATAGTTTTGGTGCTACAACATTGCGTAGCCGGCATGCAAAACTAACGGGTAAAAATATTCGCTTAAAGTATAAAGCAAAATCCGGTAAGCAAAGAGAAGTGAACATAACAGATAAAGTGCTTAGCTCTATCATACAGCAGTTGCAAGATTTGCCTGGGCAGAGCTTATTCCAATATATCGATGAAGGCGAGTATTGTGATGTTACCTCCAAAGAGGTGAATGAGTTTATTCAAAGTGTTATGGGCGAGCAGTTTAGTGCAAAACATTTTAGAACATGGCGGGCCAGTGTTTTGGCATTTGAAGTCTTACATAAATCAAACGGCCAGCTTTCGCTTAAAGATATGTTAGATAGCGTTTCAAGTAATTTAGGGAATACCCCAGCAATAGCTCGTAATTCATATATTCATCCAAAGTTGATTGAGCTGTGTAAAGGAGGCAAGGAAGCTCTAAAGGACTTTAATAACTTAGACAAACTACCCCGTAAGACTAAGTACCTGAGTCGCTATGAACGTGGGTTGTTGATATTTTTAGAAGAACAATGCTAATAACGTTAGTCTCTTTGTAATTCTACTCATATTTCAATCGCTTGAGTGATACCTATGTGTGTGAACTTTTTACAACTTCTAGCAACTTTTACTTTAAAACGTAGAGCTTCACTCTGCTTTTTTATTTATCTATTTGATTTTAAAGGATTAAAACTTTGGTTTAAATGTTGCTAATTACTAAGCGTACTTTCTTAAACAAATAAAGGAGTTATTATGAGTACTGTTATTACTGGGTTATTCGATAATGCATCACAAGCAACATTAGCAATTTATAGATTAGAAGCTTTAGGTGTAAGTGAGGCGGATATAAGCATTGTCGCTAACGACTCGTATACAAAGGAAGACTTTGCTGTAGATGAAGGGACCAAAGCTGCAGAGGGCGGTTTGTTGGGCGCTGCATCTGGTGGCGTGTTAGCGGCAATTATTGGTGGTTTTACCGCTGTTGGAGCAGTCGCTTCTGGTGGTGCCGGCTTATTAGTTGCAGGTCCTTTGGTTTCAGCACTTGCAGCTGGTGGCGCAGGTGCTGCCGTTGGTGGGACTTTAGGCGCAGCAATCGGCGCATTTATTCCAGAACATGAAATTAAGTATTATGAAGACGCAATTGAGAAAGGTTCAATACTCGTCGGTGTTAAATATAACAGCGATAACAAAAATAGTGTTGAAGAAATTCTTGATAATGCTGGTGCAAGCAAGGTTTCAAAAGCGTAATATTTTAGAATGCGCTATCAGTATCTAAAATGTATAAAGGTGGAACTGCGTTCCATCTTTTTACGTGTTTGAATTTAAAACTATCTGAGTTTGGTATATTAATCTATATTGGCAACCAATGAATTACTTAGCCCACCTTTATTTAGCACAGCCTACGGCTGATTCTCATTTTGGCAATTTGCTGGGAGATTTTGGTGGCCAACGACAGGTAACGCATCTACCTACAACTGTAAAAAGTGCGCTAGATAACCATTATTTAGTGGATAAATTTACTGACACACATCCTCTAGTAAAAGAAGCTAAGCAGCTTTTTTCAGCCAAGCGCAGGCGCTTTGCAGGTGTGGCAGTTGATGTGGTGTTTGATCATTTTCTTATTGCGCATTGGCAGCAGTTTAATAACCAATCACTAATTGATTTTAAGCACACCAGTTATGACCTTTTGGACAGGCGTATACCTGTAATGCCACAGAAAATGCAGCGTGTAGTAACCAGTATGACGAAAAACGATTGGTTTAAGGAGTACGAAAGCATTGATGGGGTAGGGCGGGCGCTTGATAATATTGCTAAACGTATTCGCTTTACTAATAATTTTGCAGGTACCGCTGAAGATATAATCCGCCATTATAGTGAGCTAGATGAGCTCTTTTTAGCGTTTTTCCCTGAGCTGATTAAGCACGTTAATGAGTTTAATTTGGAAAGCGCACCAAAGTAGAGTGCGCTTACAAAATAAGTGGTTTAGTCGTCTGGTCCTTTTAGGGTAAATACTAAATGTTTGCGCATATCTTTTAAAATTACGCCTTTTTTGAGCATGGCACCGCTTAAGCGTTTTTGCCACTTTAGTAGCTCCGGCTCTGCGGCTGTAAGTGCTTGTTGGTTTTCAAATTGAAAACACATTAGTAAAGAACCTGGAAATAAATGATATTCCACATCAAACCAGCATTGCAGCATACCTGGGATTTCAGCACGGCCTTGCTCTTCTATTTTGTCAGCAACATTGAGAACGAGAGCTTGTTGTTTTACTTGCACAGCAGATAGTTTTTTCATGTGGAGATCCAATTTAGAGGCTAAAAATACAGCCGGAATATTGCATTATACCCAAGCTTTCAGGGTGATAACAATGTTAGCCATACTTTAAATTAGATGGCTCACTGTGAATATTGATTGTAGTTAGTTTGGTAGTACAACCAGTTTGAATACACTATTTATCAAGGGAAATTATGAATTATATAGCTGTTTGTTTCGTTATTATTTTTATGTTGTCAGGGTGCTCTGAAGAGCAAGTTTCTGAGCAAAAATTAAAACCTGTTTCTGTCATAGAGTTAAATAAAACTAAATCGTTTGATAGTCGTATTTTATCAGGTGTTATCCAACCTGCTAATACAGCCACTTTAATGTTTGAGGTTAGCGGCAAGGTTGAAGACGTTTTTTTTGAAATTGGTGAGTCTTTTAAAGAAGGTGAGCCGTTAGCTAGGCTGGAACAAACAAAATATTTATTGGCAGTGCAAGAGGCCAAAGGGCAGGTCTCTAATGCTAAGGCTATGCTGCTAAATGCTAAGCAGGACTTTGAGCGCAAAGCATCACTGGTTGATGATGGCGCTGTGTCACGCGCGCAATACGATGTAGTAAAGTCGCAATATGAGAGTGCCAAAGATAAAGTCGATATTGCTAAAGTTCGACTAGCGATGGCAAAAGAAGAGTTACAAGATACCACACTAATTGCGCCCTATGCAGGGACTATTTCAAAACGTAATATTGAACCTTCACAACAGGTAAGCCCAAATACATCTGCATTTATAATTCAAGGTAAAGAAAATTTTGAAGTCTCTATCCTTGCCCCTGAAGCGATTCTCTCCTCATTAGCTATTGATAAGCCTGCTAAGGTAACTATTTCAGCATTAGATAAAACGTTGAATGCCAAAATTAAAGAAATTGGCACAGCTGCTCAAGGCGCGAATGCGTTTCCTGTTATTTTAAAAATATCTGAAAATGATGTTGCAGACATTAGAACGGGTATGAGTGCTGAAGTACAATTTAAACAACAGCAGGAAGCCACAGATGCTTTTGTAGTACCTGTAAGTGCCATTATGGCGCAAGAAAATAATCAGCATTTTGTTTTTAAGCTGTTACCTACAGCGCAAGCTGAATCACAACAAGCAGGTTATGTTTTACAAAAAATAACCGTGGACGTAGTAACGTTTTTTGCGCAGAAAGCGCAAATTAAAGGCGATTTAAAAGAAGGGGAGCGAATTGTTAATGCGGGAATGGCTTTTTTACACGATGGGCAAAAAGTGACGCTTATCGAGGGTGAAATCAAGCGCCTTAATCCATAACCCGTGACGGAGATTTAAACGATGAAAATCCCTACTATTTCAGAGCTTGCTCTTGATCATAATCGCTTGATGCTGGCCATCGTCTTTGGCCTTATGCTATTTGGCGCATTTAGTTATTATCAACTACCCAAACAAGAAGATCCTAAAATAAAAATTCGTGAGGCGGTTGTAACAACCGCTTACCCTGGCATGAGCGCAAAAAAAGTAGAGCTGTTGATCACTAAAACACTCGAAGAAGCGATACGTGAAATGCCCAGTATTGCCGAAATTCGCTCAGTATCTATTCCAGGCCGCTCTATTATTCACGCAGAGCTCAAGCAAAGTGTTGAGCAAAGTGAGTTTGATCAGCAGTGGGATATCCTGCGCGACCAAATTAACGCGGTTCGAGGCGAGCTACCCAGTGGTACTTTACCTTATGTAATTAATGATGATTTTGGTGATGTTGCCGTTTTAACAGTGGCACTTATTGCAGATCCCGCTTATAGCATGGGGGATCGCCAAGATGTGGCGCAACATATTGCCGATATGATGCATCAAGTCGAAGGCACAAAAAAAATTGATATTTTAGGCATTCAGCAAGAGCGTATTTTTATTGAAACTAAAAACGCTAAGCTCGCTCAATTAGGGATTGCACCCACACAATTGATTGCGGCTTTAAAAAATCAAAATATTATACGTCCCAGTGGCATTATTGATGCCGATGGTGAAAACTTTATTATCCAGCCTTCTGGGAATTACCAAAGCCTAGCTGATATACGCAATACGCTGATCACTGTTCCCAATCAATCACAAACTATCTTATTACGTGATATTGCCAAAATAAGCCGTGAAGTGATCGACCCCCCTTCAAGAACAAGTTACTACAATGGCCGTCAAGCCATTATTTTTGCAATCTCTAAGGATGAACAAGCGGATGTGCTGAAGTTCACTCCTAAAATGGAAGCGATGATAGCTCAAATTAATCAAACTATACCTGCGGGCTATCAATTAAAAAATATTACCCGCCAAGCCGATGTGGTTGCCGATGCTGTATTTGGTGTGAGCTTTAGTGTGTTACAAACCATTGTTGTTGTCTCTATTGTGGTTATTATGTTTTTAGGTCTACGCACCGGCTTGATTGTAGGTTCGATTGTACCTGCAGCTATTCTAATCACGCTTTCAATTATGAACTTTATGGGTATTCCGCTGGAGCGTATGTCGCTTGCCACGTTAATTATAGCGCTTGGGCTACTGGTTGATGATGGCATAATAATGGCTGAAGATTTTAAAAAGCGTATAGAAGAGGGCGAAACGCGTGACGAAGCTATTCGTAATACCTCGGGTACGCTTGCGATACCCTCTTTAACCTCATCGTTGACTACTATTCTTGTGTTTTTGCCATTGATGTTGGCGCAAAGTAGTGCGGGTGAATATACACGCTCTATTTCGCTGGTGGTGTTAATTGCATTGCTTATTTCATGGGCGTTGAGCCTAACCTTTACTACTTACTTGTGTCATCGCTTTGTGAAAAAGGAAACGAGGCAAAGGCAAAATATTATTCGCCGGAAAATTAATGGATTTTTCGATAGCCTTAGTCCGCTTTATGAAAAAGTATTAAGACGAATTATGCGCGCTCGTATAGCTTTTGTTGTTGTGATATTGGGGCTATTTTTTGTTGGTGGTTGGGCTATGAGTTTAGTGCCAGCTAAGTTTTTTCCAGACTCCGACCGCGCACAAATTTTAGTGTATTTAGATATGCCAGCTGGTACGTCAATGCGTAAAACTGATGCAACGATACAAGCCATTTTAAAAAAATTGGATGATAAAGCACGTTTTCCGCATATTAAAAAATATGCTGCTTATGGTGGATTTGGCGGGCCACGGTTTGTTTTGTCACTCACACCGATTGATCCTGAGCCTTCAAAAGCATTCTTTATGATTGATGTTGGAGAGCGAAAACTAGCTGAGCCAACAATAAATAGCGTGCGCGACATGTTTGCTCAAGACTTTCCTGAAGTTATGGGGCGCGCCACTAAAATGTTTTTAGGGCCCTCAGATTCTTCACTGATAGAGATTCAAATTAAAGGCCCAGATAGTAATTATATTTATTCTATTGGCGAGGAAATTAAAACCTTATTGCGCAATACAGACGGCGCATTCGATATTAAAAGTGATTGGGAAAACCGCATTACTACACTTAAAGTTGAGGTTAACCAGCAAAATGCTCGTCGTGCTGGGGTTAGTTCAAACGATGTTGCCCAAGCATTAGAAACCTACTTTTCGGGACGCACAATCTCTGAGTTTCGTGAAGGTGATGACATATTCCCCATTGTGTTAAGGGCACAAAACAGTGAACGTTACGATCTAGACCGTATTAACAGCGTAAATGTTTATTCTTCGGCTCGAGGCGTTAATGTTCCTTTAATGCAAGTGGCCGACATTCGCTATGAAACGCAATTTGCGCGTATTGCGCGTGAAAATTTATTTCGTACTGTAACAGTACAAGCTAAAAATCAGATTATGTCGGCGCAAAGTATGGTGCCATTAATTGAAGGAAAGCTTGATAAAATAAGAGAAAAATTACCCCCAAGTTATGAAATAGAATATGACGGTGTAATTGGAGACTCTGCGGAATCGCAAGCGTCAATTTTAGCTAACTTACCGCTGTGTATTGCCATTATGGTGTTTATTATTATTGCGCAATTTCGCTCTTACCGTGCAACTAGTATTGTGTTTTTGACTGTGCCATTGATCATCATTGGTGCCGCTTTTGGTTTGTTAATTATGCAGGCAAACTTTGGGTTTATGGTTATTTTAGGTCTATATGCGCTTGCCGGAATTATCATTAATAATGCGGTGATTTTGATAGATCGAATCAATATTGAACGTAAACAAATTGAGCACAGTGAACAACAAACCGCTGAGCAGTATAATCAGCAAAATTATGAGGCGGTGATCAGCGCTTCTTTAAGACGTTTACGACCTATATTAATGTCTACTTGTACAACAATAATAGGCTTAATGCCGCTCATTTTATCTAAAGATGTTTTGTTTTATGGCCAAGCAAGCACTATTGCGTTTGGTCTTGCAATGGGAACAATTTTAACATTAGGGTTTGTTCCGGTTGTGTATACTTTTTTCTTTAAAATAAAGCCGGTTAAAGCAGATAAACAACAAACCCAGCGTGAGTTAGAGCAGGCTTAATACGAAGGGCTGATAATAGTTTTATCTCTATTTAGTGGTAATTTTAGCCACTAAATAGGCCTGTTTTATTCATGCTTTATTTGTTTAGATAAAAACAAGTTAGTAACGTCTGCGACTTTGATTAACGACTCTTTATCAGCATGACTCCAAGTTACCTTTGAGCCCACACTTTCACAACAAATGACACCTAACGGTTTGCTATTAAGTGTATAAATGTAATCAAGTAAAGAATAAATATCGAGTGGCTCAAAGTAAGAGTGAGAGAACGGCTTGGTTACTTCGTTATTTCTGGCATCAGAAGCGTCGAGTACTTGGTTAGCTAAAATATAGTTGAAATAAGCAGGGGAGTTTTCTGTGTATAGAACAGTTCCACTTGACACGTCATTATTTTCATCAAGGCAAATTAAGCAATTTAATGTACTGTATTCCTTATTAAATAACCAAAGGCTCACTCGATTAGCATTGGGAATAAGCGCTTTTAACTCTTTGCATATTTGCTTTAGCTTCCGGTCGCTAGAAACATTAGGATCGCTAATTTTTACTGCTAAGTTTTTTAGGTTGAGGTTTTTAGGATTATAAACATTGAGTAAGCTATTGATCTTAGCTTTATCAAACGGTTTAGTTAAGTAGCCATCCATGCCAATATCTAAATAATGCTCAATGTCTTGTTTTAGGGTATTTGCTGTCATAGCTATAATCGGAACGGTTTTACCTGTAGGAAGCGCTCTAATAGCTTGCGTAGCTTTTATGCCATCCATTTCAGGCATTTGTATATCCATGAAAATTAAGTCTACCGAGTGCTCCTTGAAGTACTTAACGCATTCTTTACCGTCCTCTGCGATAATTAAATTAGCATTATGTGCTTTGAGCATTTTGACAATAATAAGCTGATTTATTTTATTATCTTCGGCAATTAAAACAGTACTACCTTGAAGGTTTGTTATATCAGTACACTGCTTCGAGGTTGGTGGCAATAAAGCAATCTCAAAGCTTTGCTCATAGGTAAACGTGGAGCCCTTATCTATTTTGCTGGTAAAGCTAAGGTGCCCCTGCATTAACTCACTTAAACGAGCGCAAATTGATAAGCCTAAACCTGTGCCTCCATATTTCCTTGAGGTTGATGAGTCGGCCTGATGAAATTCTTTAAATAAATGCTCTTGAACAGTCTCATTAACACCAAGGCCTGTATCAATAACTTCAAAGGTGAGTACTTGTGTTTGCAATGTACTATTTTTAACACTTATCTTCAGTTCTACTTGGCCAAAGTTGGTAAATTTAATCGCATTTGAGCACAGGTTATTTAAAATTTGCGAAATCCGAAGAGGATCGCCTTTTAAATTGTCTGCTATTTTTGGGTCTATCGATGTAATCAGCTTTATGCCTTTAGCAGATGCCTGCTGTAACAGGGGTTTTATTACATCGCTAATAACCTCATTAAGACTGAAGTTGATATGTTCAATTTCTAATTTGCCAGCCTCAATTTTAGAAAAGTCTAAAATATCGTTAACAATATTTGATAAGTAATGTGCTGACTTTAATATGCTTTTTAAGGTGCTGTTTTTTTCCTCTGTGGTGGTCTCTGAGATAGCAAACTCAGCTAAATTTAAAATTCCATGTAATGGGGTTCTCAGCTCATGAGTTATATTTGCCAAAAATTTACTCTTTGTGTTATTGGCGATATCCGCGGCTTCTTTTAACTTTTCTAGCTCTTTATTGTGTTCTTTTTGTTTTTCTAACGCCATAAACAGCTTTTTATTATTAAGCCGAAGCTCTAATTGCGCAATGACCTCTTTGCTCAAAACCGTGAGTGCATTTATTTGTTTGCTTGAAAGCTTTTTTGGTTTATCGCTAATAACACATAACGTACCTATAGCGTTTCCTCTTGGTGTGATGAGAGGTGCACCTGCATAAAAGCGAATATTTGGGTCGTTTGTAACTAAGGGATTATCGTGAAAGCGGGTGTCAGTAAGTGCATTTTGAACTTCGAATACTTGGTTTTCTAGAATTGCGTGAGAACAAAACGAAATATCTCGTGCGGTTTCGGCTACATCAATACCATGCTTTGACTTAAACCATTGCCTGTCAGGATCAACAAGACTTATTAGTGAGATTGGCGTTTCGCAAATATCAGATGCAAGCTGGGTTAAATCGTCAAAGGATTTTTCAGCTTCAGTGTCTAAAACGTCATACTCATATAAGTCTTTTAGCCGTGATAGTTCATCCTCAGGTGTTGACGCTTTTATCATTATGTAACCTTGTTTTTGTTATGCTTAACAATGAGTAATAGAATAAAAATAATAACGCATTGGCTAGGGTCTGTTGACCTTTCAAGGTTAAATTTGCAGCAGTCTGTTTG
>CERE01017129.1_pt1 | contig 21203 bp, 16 predicted proteins | sample 530911 | NCBI WGS metagenome assembly CERE01 (sample SAMEA2621092, study PRJEB7988) | marine metagenome | biome: marine biome (ENVO:00000447); feature: mesopelagic zone (ENVO:00000213); material: "saline water (ENVO:00002010), including plankton (ENVO:xxxxxxxx)" | depth 800 m
AAAGAACTTATTCAGCACGGTGTTGATAAACACAAATAATAGAATTACCGGAATAAAGGTTCCAAGAGCAAAGTTGGTGTAGCGTTCCAGTAGAGAGCCTTTGTAGCTGGGGTCGCCCTGCTCAAGCTCTTCGTCAAAGTTGTGTTTTTTCCAGCGATAGATAACCAATAGACAAATCATAAAGCCGTTGAGGGGGAGAATAGTGTCGTAAAACACATCAATCACCAAATCAAACAAAGATTTGTTGGCGCCGCCGTATTGGGTGAAGTTGGTGAGGGATTCGACCATGCCAAAGGAAACGGCGCAGGCTAGAGCGATCACAACCATGGTGGAGCCGACGATCAGCAACGCTTTGTTGCGGCTATAGCACTTCTGATCCATGACGCCCGATACCGGAACTTCGATAATGGAGACCAGTGAGGTTAAAGCCGCAAAAAACACCAGCAGGAAGAAAATAGAAGCCACGATACTTGCTCCCCAATACCCCACTGACACCTGCATCGCCAAGAAAATTTTCGGTAAGAAAGTGAAAATCAATGAGACCGATGAGTTGGACAGCTCGGCGGGGTCAATGCCCGGATTAAAGGAGAAGATGGCCGGTAGCACCATCAAGCCAGCGGTAAAAGCCACACCAGTATCGGCCAACGCAACCATTTTGGCTGAATTCGGGATGCTCGCTTCTCGGTCCATGTAAGAGCCATAGGTAATCAGAATACCCATGCCCAGAGACAGAGAGAAAAAGGCTTGGCTCATAGCGCCATTGACCACATGCACGTCTATTTTACTAACGTCTGGTATGAGGTAGTACTGAACACCGGCCATAGCATTGTCACGAGTCAGCACGAATACGACTAAGCCTAAAAGCATGACAAACAGTGACGGCATCATGATCTTGGCACCGCGCTCGATTCCCTCTTTTACGCCGAAATGCAAAATAACCCCGACCAGTACGGTGATGACTGCTAGGTAAATAAATATGTTAGAGCTATTAATGAAGGTGCCGAAATAATCAGGCTTGGTGAGGGCCTCGAGGTCACCACTGGTGATAGCGACTAGGTAGCCCATCACCCATAGGGTGATAACGGCATAAAAGACGGCAATCATGTAGGGGGTGATCAGGGAGAGCCAGCCACCAATCGGCCAGAATTTACTGCCGGGAGCGAAATGCTGGTAGGCGCCCAAGGGGTTGCGTCGACTGTTTCTGCCGGCCGATAGCTCAGCCATCATGACCGGAATGCAAATTAGCAGTACGAATACCGCATAGAGTAGGAGGAAGGCGCCACCACCATTCTTTGCGGCGTTTACAGGGAAGCCGACCAAGTTGCCGATACCTACGGCAGATCCAGCTGCGGCCAAAATGAAGCCGAGACGTGTACCAAATTGTTCGCGTTGAGCAGTCATTATTATCTCTTTTTATTAGTTGCGAATACGCCGTGAATCTTACCAAGTTTACTGTTGAATGTCGTCGGGTTGGTCGGTTCTTCAGCGGTATTTTAGATATGTGTTATTGGTAGACGTGTGGGCGCACAAAGTCCTACAATTCGCTGGTTAAATTAAACAGATAATGGATAACCGTGGCTCATATTGAACGCTCTGCATTGGTGGCATTTTCCGATCAACAGATGTTTGACCTTGTTAATGATATAGAGGCTTATCCGCAGTACATGGACGGCTGTATCGGCGCACAAGTCCTTTCCCGGTCTGATGCTCAGGTGACTGCGCGTCTGGATTTGAGCAAACTGGGAATGCGATACAGTTTCACCACTAACAATCAGTTGCTACCTCCGGTCTCGATGAATATGGCTCTCGTGGAAGGGCCTTTCAAACAGATGAGTGGGATCTGGGAGTTCAAAGCTCTAGCGGAAAAGGCCTGTAAGGTGTCGCTCACACTGGATTTTGAATTCAGCAGTAGCTTGGTCGCCAAAGCGGCCGGCAAGTGGTTTGAATCCGTTGCCAACGAGTTGGTAGATGGCTTGTGTCGGCGGGCTGCACAGGTGTATAGCTAGCACTCAATAGTTAAGGTGCTTAGGGTCGAGTCCTTCCTGAGGGCTGTAAGGAACAGTCAAGTCAAGTTGAGGTAGATGTGTCAGATATTGAAACAATAACCGTTGAGGTGGCCTATGCGCTGCCGTTGAAGCAAAAAATTGTTGAGCTGCTAGTGGAGCCGGGAACGACCGCGTTGCAGGCCGCTGAACGTTCTGGGTTGGCGAAAGAGTTTCCAGAGATTGATCTCGACAGTGCAAAAATGGGCATCTTTGGGCAAGCGCTAGGCACTAAAGGCTTGAAGAAAGCCCATGAGCACGAGCTGCAGGCGGGTGATCGGGTTGAAATCTATCGCCCGCTTATTGCAGATCCCAAAGAGGTGCGTCGTAAGCGTGCGGCGAAAGCCGCAAAAGGTGCCGATTAGATCGGGATCCTAGTCGGTCTGAAGTCGTAGGCCTGAATATGGGGCCCGCGGTTGGCAAGCGACCATCAAAAACGCCGGCGATTATGCCGGCGTTTTTTGTTTCCGTGGCGCGATTCTACTATGCGTCGCTGTCTGCGGCAGCAGTCGCCGCAGCAGTCGGTACAAAGTCGCCACTGAAGTGTGTGAGCTCGTCACCCTTGAAGTAGATGCTGATACGCTCTTTACTGGGTTTGCCTTTTGCGGGGATTAAACTGTAATAGTAGTCCCAGCGATTGGGGTTGAAGGTGTCCTCAATCAGTGGGTTGCCCATCACGTAGCGAACTTGGCGTTTGCTCATGCCTGGTTTGAGTTGATCGATCATCTCTTGTGTGACGATGTTACCCTGCTGTATATCGATTTTATAGACGCCGGGGAACTGGAAGTACTGGCAGCCGGCCAGTAGCATCAGCGATATGGCGATAAAGAGGCGTCGTACGTGTTTTTGCATAGCAGGGGTTCCACAAGGTAAAGTGAAGGGCGATAATACCTGAACTTTGGCGATGGTGAGAAGGGTTCCGCGTGGATTTTCCGGAAACGAGCCAAAGAATACTTTTATTTAGGGGTGAACATGGCAGACCAAAATCAAGAACTGCGTAAAGCGGGCTTAAAAGTAACCTTACCCAGGGTTAAAATCCTGCAGATGCTCGAGGCCTCGGAGCAGCGCCATCTGAGTGCGGAAGAAGTGTATAAGCAGTTGATGGAAGCCGATGAAGATGTAGGTTTGGCAACGGTTTATAGAGTGTTGACGCAATTTGAAGCGGCCGGCTTGGTGGTCCGCCATAACTTTGATGGTGGTCATTCAGTGTTTGAGCTTGAGCGCGGGGATCATCACGATCACATGGTCTGTGTAGAGAGCGGCCAAGTGGTAGAGTTTCACAATGAGGAAATCGAGGCGTTACAAGAAGCTATTGCTGAAAAACATGGCTTTGAGCTTACTGGCCACAGTCTAGTGCTCTACGTTAAGCCGAAAGCATAAGGCAGGGTTCGATCGTACGCCCATCATCATAAAATCTAATAATTACAAAGTGGTAGAGGTTCCTAGTAGTCATGACTGACGAGCAAACCCCAAAGAAAAAATTTAATCTGAATCTAGTCCAAGTGCTGGACTTGGGATGCGGTATCTTGCATCAGGCGTTTTTCAAGCAAAAACCCGATGCGGCCAAGTCTTTGCTTAAGGATTTGAAGGGCGGTAAGAGGGTGTCATTGGGTGCCCTGACCTTGAGCAACAAAGATGAAGAAGGTGAAATTAAGGATTCTCTTGAAGTACCGCTGGCGGTAGAGCTGGATTACAGTGAATTTAAAGGTGGAGGCTTTAGTTTTCCTGCTTTTCAGGCGGCGCTGCAGGCAATGCTGAATCAGATTGCTCAAACGTTGAAAGCGAAAAAAGACCTTAACTTGCTGACTAATCAAAAAACGGGTGGTGCTCTCGTGCATCAGCCTGGAGTGATTAAGATTGGTGAGCAGCACAATGTACTGGTGATTGCTATTGAACCTGGTGGCAAAGATGACATCGTGTTGCGGTTGATGTTTGTCGATCCAGGTCAGTATGAGTCTCTTCGCCAAGACGAAGAAAAAGATCAGGCTTAAGCCAGTTTATGGGTAGGGAGACTGTTCTGGTCTCCCTTCTTTCTCTGAACTCTTCTATATTTTGTCTTGATTGGCCGACCACTTTAGAGCCAATTGCCGTGCTATAACGCCAGTTCAAGCATCTCTCTGGCGTGGGCAATGGTCTGCTTGGTCATCTGTGTGCCGCCCATCATGCGTGCGATTTCCATGATTTTGTCATCACCATCGAGCTCAGTTAGCGTTGATTGAGCACTGTTCTTGCTGGACTCTTTATGTACTAGCAGGTGTTGATGGCCCTTACTGGCGACCTGCGGCAAATGGGTGACACATAGAACTTGGCCGCGCTGACCGAGTTCTCGCAATAGATCACCCACCACATCGGCCGTGGCGCCGCCAATACCGACATCCACCTCGTCAAAGACTAAGGTGGGAGTGGCTGTGCTTTGTGCGGTGACCACTTGAATTGCGAGGCTAACTCGGGATAGTTCGCCCCCTGAGGCGACTTTGGCTAGCGCTTTAGGTTTTTGGCCGGGGTTGGTGCTAATTAAGAATTCGATATCATCAATACCGTGGGTATTGGCAAGGCTCTCTTCTGATTGAATGGATAGCAGCAGCTTGGCATTGGGCATGGCTAGCGCTTCAAGCTGTTTGTTAATGGCTGCTTGCAATTGCTTGGCGGCTTTTTGGCGCTGGCGCGAAAGGCGTTTTGCGCACTCCATAAACTGCTGCTTGAGTTGCTGAGTCTGCGCTTCTAGGATATCCAGCTGATCTTCGTCGCCACCTAACTGCTCTAGCTCTTGCGCCAAATTGGTGTGCAGTGCCGAGAGCTCTTCGGGGGTGATGCGATGCTTTCGCGCGATGTCATAGCAGCTGCTAAGGCGCTCTTCGATGTGAATCAAGCGCTGTGGGTCCATCTCAAAACCGTCAATGTGATGGTTGAGTTCGTGTTGAGCTTCTTGAATTTGTATTTGCGCACTCTGCAGAAGCTCTTCTGTAACCGCCAATGCTTCTGGTTTTTCCTGTAGCCCGTGCAGTAGGTGCAGTGCTTTGTGCAGGGAGCTGAGTAGGCCGGCTTCGTCGTCTTCACAGATTTGAGCGATGGCTTGGCTGCTTTGTAAAACTGATTCGGCACTGGCCAGTTGACGTTGTTCGCGTTCCAGTTCGGCCAGCTCACCCTCCTCCAGGGCCAGTGCATCGAGCTCCTGAACTTGATAGCGCAGCAATTGGGCGCGAGCGGTGATCTCTTCGGCATTGTCGCGCCAGCTTAGGTATTTCTGCTGACATTTTTGCCAATCGGAATAGTGTTGGCGTACTTCTGTAGCCAGTGATTGGTGGCCGTTAAAGTCATCCAGCAATCGGCGATGGGTGTCTTTTTTCAGCAGCGATTGATGGGCGTGTTGGCTGTGGATATCGATGAGCATCTCACCCAGCTCTCTTAATTGACCTAGAGGGGCGGGTTGACCATTGATGTAACCTCGCGAGCGCCCTTCACGAGTTACAACTCGGCGCAATAGGCATTCACAATCGCTGTCGAGATCGTGCCGATCGAGCCATTCGCGGGCGGCGGGGATCTTTGATACATCGAAGGTGGCGCAAATATCGGCTCGCTCACGCCCTTGCCGCACCCGATCAGCTTCAGCTCTGTCGCCCAGCGTTAGGCCCAGTGCGTCGAGCAGGATCGATTTTCCGGCGCCGGTTTCACCGGTGATGGTGGTCATACCGTGATGAACTTCCAGTTCAAGCAGGTCCACAAGGGTGAAGTTTTGCACGCTTAAGTGAGTCAGCATGGGGCGCCTCAATGATGCTCTGTAGGTGTTAGGAGGGGGATTTGCACAGAAAACCACCTCGGATCTGGGGTAAATACCGTAAAACAGTGTTTATTTATACAGTGCTTTTGCTGTGTAGGCAAATTGCCTCAAAAAAGCCCTTGAAAGTCTGAGGCTAAGCCCCATATAGCTTGCAACCATACTTTATCCACAGATATACGGTAATACGGAGTTCAGAGTGTCAGACCAACAACAGACATCCCCTGAAGAGGAAAATGTTGCGGCGCAAGCGGCAGCAGAGCAAACCACTGAAACCGAAACTGAAGACACTAAGACTGTTGATGCGGTTCAGGCCGAAATTGAAGGCTTAACGGCGCAATTGACTGAAGCGAAGGATCAAGCACTACGAGCTCAGGCGGATGCTCAAAACGCCCGTCGTCGAGCCGAGCAAGATGTCGAAAAGGCCCATAAGTTTGGGCAAGAGAAGCTGGTGGGTGATTTGCTGCCGGTGATCGACAATTTGGAACGTGCGCTGGACAGCATGAACGTTGAAGACGAAGCGCTCAAGTCCGTCGTAGAAGGCATCGAGTTAACCCTGAAGTCTTTTCAGGATACCTTGACCAAACACAGTGTTATTGCGGTGAACCCTGCCGGTGAGCCGTTTGATCCGCAGCATCACCAAGCGATGACCATGGTGCCTAACCCTGATGTCGAGCCCAATACGGTGATCGATGTGTTCCAGAAAGGCTATACCCTGCATGGTCGTTTGGTACGACCAGCGATGGTGGTGGTGTCTAAGGCTGTAGAGTAGGTTTTTGAGTCAAAGCTGCGCTGGCGATTGAAGAAGTTTGTCGGCGGCAGGGGTTGAAAAATAATCAGCTGCACTCATATAGAAAACAACAGATTCGAATGGTCAGCGCGGGTCGCTGGCTGAGACATGAAACAAATTAGATAGAATTTTCGGAGATTATCGAAATGGGCAAAATCATTGGTATCGATTTGGGAACCACCAACTCTTGCGTATCCGTATTGGAAGGCGATAAACCTAAGGTTATTGAAAACGCCGAGGGCGATCGCACCACCCCATCCATTGTTGCGTTTACTGACGACAGTGAGATCTTGGTGGGTCAAAGCGCTAAGCGTCAATCCGTAACCAACCCAACCAATACCTTGTTTGCGGTCAAGCGTTTGATCGGCCGTAAGTTCAAAGATGATGTCGTACAAAAAGACATCTCTATGGTGCCTTACAAGATCGTTGGTGCCGAAAATGGTGATGCTTGGGTTGAAGCGAAAGGCGACCAAAAAGCGCCGCCGCAGATTTCTGCCGAAGTTTTGAAGAAAATGAAAAAGACCGCCGAGGATTATCTTGGTGAGAGCGTTTCGGAAGCGGTGATTACCGTACCGGCTTATTTCAACGACTCACAGCGTCAGGCCACTAAAGACGCCGGTAAAATTGCGGGTCTTGATGTAAAACGTATCATTAACGAGCCAACCGCAGCCGCACTGGCTTACGGTATGGACAAAGCCAAAGGCGATCACACCATTGCGGTTTATGACTTGGGTGGTGGTACCTTCGATATCTCCGTGATTGAAATTGCCGACGTTGACGGCGAGCATCAGTTTGAAGTGTTGTCCACCAATGGTGACACCTTCTTGGGTGGTGAAGATTTCGATCTGCGTTTGATTGAGTACTTGGCCGACGAGTTTAAGAAAGAAAACAGCATTGATTTGCACAATGACCCATTGGCTCTGCAGCGTCTGAAAGAAGCGGCAGAAAAAGCGAAAATCGAATTGTCTTCTGCTCAGCAGACTGAAGTTAACTTGCCGTACATCACTGCTGACGCAACCGGTCCTAAGCACTTGGTGGTCAAGCTGACTCGCGCCAAGTTGGAGTCCCTGGTGGAAGAGCTGGTGACTCGCTCACTGGCCCCTGTTAAGCAAGCCATCGCTGATGCCGACTTATCCGTTAGCGATATTGACGACGTGATTTTGGTGGGCGGTCAAACCCGTATGCCAATGGTTCAAGAGAAAGTCGCTGAGTTCTTCGGTAAAGAGGCGCGTAAAGATGTAAACCCTGACGAAGCTGTGGCCATGGGCGCGGCGATTCAAGGTGCGGTTCTCGCGGGTGATGTGAAAGACGTATTGCTGTTGGATGTGTCTCCTCTGACCTTGGGTATCGAAACAATGGGTGGCGTAGCAACTCCTCTGATTGAGAAGAATACGACTATCCCAACGAAGAAGTCTCAGACTTTCTCTACCGCCGAAGACAATCAAACTGCTGTAACTATTCACGTGGTTCAGGGTGAGCGCAAGCAAGCGACACAAAACAAATCCTTGGGCCGTTTTGATTTGGCAGACATTCCACCGGCGCAACGTGGTATGCCACAAATTGAAGTGACTTTCGATATTGATGCCAACGGTATTTTGAACGTTAGTGCCAAAGACAAGGCCACTGGCAAAGAGCAGTCCATTGTTATCAAGGCTTCTTCTGGTCTGAGTGACGACGAGATCGAGCAAATGGTTCAAGACGCTGAAGCGAATGCCGAAGCCGATAAGAAGTTCGAAGAGCTGGTCACTGCTCGCAACACGCTTGACGGCTTAATCGGCGCGACTAAGAAGACTCTGGAAGAAGCTGGCGATAAAGCGACTGACGAAGAAAAGACTGCTATCGAAGCAGCCTTGAAAGAAGCGGAAGAAGCGGTAAAAGGCGAGGACAAAGAAGCGATGGAAGCGGCAACTACCAAGTTGACCGAAGCCTCTGGTTCTTTGGCTCAGAAGATGTACGCCGAGCAAGCGGCGCAAGCGCAAGCTGAAGCGGGTGAAGGTGCGGCTGATGCTGGCCCTGCGGACGCTGACGACGGTGTTGTTGACGCTGAATTCGAAGAAGTTAAAGACGACAAATAATTCGAGCTGTGCCAGCCGTTAAAGCTGGCGATTCGATCCTTTGTAGGCAGCGCGGGTTCGTCCCGCGTTTGCTGTTTTAGAGCAACTCATAGCTGAAGAAAGTTCCATGTCCAAACGCGATTACTACGAAATCCTTGGTGTCGAGCGCGACGTCTCCGAGAAAGATCTGAAAAAAGCCTATCGCCGCGTGGCGATGAAGTTTCATCCCGATCGCAATCCGGATGATAAAGAGGCGGAAGAGAAATTTAAGGAGGCCAGCGAGGCCTACGAAGTATTGTCCGATTCGCAAAAGCGTGCAGCCTACGATCAGTACGGTCATGCCGGTGTCGATCAACAGGGTGGTTTTGGCGGCGGCGGTTTCGGCGGCGGCAGTGGCAGCTTCAGTGACATCTTTGGTGATGTGTTCGGTGATATTTTTGGTGGTGGCGGAGCCGGTGGTGGTCGAGGTCGTGGCGGCCCGGCTCGCGGATCAGATTTACGTTACACCCTAGAGTTGGATTTGGAGGATGCGGTCAAAGGCACCTCCGTAAAAATCCGAGTGCCTACGCTCGTAGGTTGTGGCACCTGTGATGGTTCTGGCGCAAAAGCGGGGACCAAACCCGTGTCCTGTACCACTTGTGGAGGTGTTGGTCAGGTTCGTATGCAGCAGGGCTTTTTCTCTGTTCAGCAGACTTGTCCCAATTGTCGCGGCAAGGGTTCAATTATTTCTGATCCCTGTGGTGATTGTCATGGCCAAGGTCGCATAGAAGAAACCAAAACCCTGTCGGTAAAAGTACCTGCAGGGGTTGATACCGGCGATCGAATTCGTCTATCCGGTGAGGGTGAGGCGGGCGCTGATGGTGGTCCATCAGGCGATCTCTATGTGCAAGTGTCGGTCAAGGATCACGAAATTTTTGAGCGCGATGGTAAAAACTTGTACTGCGAAGTGCCCATTAGTTTTGTCGATGCTTCTCTCGGCGGTGAGCTGGATGTGCCGACCCTCGATGGCCGTGTGAAGCTCAAGGTTCCCGCAGAAACTCAAACGGGTAAAATGTTCCGTTTGCGTGGCAAAGGTGTGACTCCGGTTCGCGGGGGTAACGCTGGCGACTTGATGTGTCGTGTGACCGTAGAAACGCCAGTGAATCTCAGCAACAAGCAAAAAGAGCTGTTGAAAGAATTTAAGGCCTCTATGAAGGGAGACAAAAACTCTCCCAAACAGAGTAGCTGGTTTGAAGGTATGAAAAATTTCTTTGGCGACATGAAAATATAGCGAGTCCGACCCTGTCAAAGGGGCGGTCATCTCTCGAGATTGAAGTAGGACGTATACATGGCTGTTCGAATTGCGGTAACCGGTGCGGCAGGTCGCATGGGGCGAATGTTGGTAGAATCCATAAAAAATGCTGACGGTGTTGAGCTGTCAGCGGCCCTTGAGCATCCACAGAGCTCTCTGTTGGGTGCTGACGCTGGTGAGTTGGCGGGTTTGGGCAAAAATGGCGTCGCCATCGCAGGTGACATCGCCGCGGTTATCGATCAGTTTGATGTGCTGATTGATTTCACTGCGCCCAGTGCAACTTTGGCCAATGCTAAAGCCTGTGCGCAAGCGGGTAAGCAGATTGTCATTGGTACGACCGGCTTTACACCCGAAGAAGAGGCTCAGTTGTTGGCTTATCAAGAGCAAACAGCTTTGTGTAAAGCGGCCAACTACAGTACTGGCGTCAATGTAACTCTAAAGTTGCTGAAGCAGGCTGCTGAGATTCTCGGTGACGACTACGATATTGAAATCTATGAGGCGCATCATCGGCACAAGGTGGATGCCCCATCCGGTACGGCATTGGCAATGGGGGAGGCTGTTGCTGAAGGCGTTGATCGAAACCTACGTGATGTGGCTGTCTATGGTCGCGAGGGGCAAACCGGTGCGCGCGATCGAGAAACCATTGGTTTTGCCACCGTCCGAGGCGGCGATGTAGTCGGTGACCATACAGTGATGTTTATGGCGGATGGTGAGCGGGTTGAAATTACCCATAAGGCATCCAGTCGTATGGCATTTGCGCGTGGTGCGGTTAGGGCGGCTGGGTGGCTTGCGGGTAAGGATCACGGTCTTTATTCAATGCAAGATGTGCTTGGGTTGTAAGCGCTCACAAACTTGCTATTAAAAGCCCTCAACGGCATGTGCGTTGGGGGCTTTTTCGTTCTGGGGCGTGCATTGTGAGTAAAGGCTTGTGAAGTTTTTCAACGAAGCTATTCTCAATAGGTGGCTTTAGTAGAGCGTGCGCGTGTGTAGTTGGTGTTTACCAACACAATAACAGGGCAGTTGAGTATTAAAGATTTCTTCGGATGGCGCGATAACCTTCACTGGAGTGGCTGTAAATTTTGTGGCGCGGGTGCCAAAGAGCGGGGTTGGTGTACTATCAACCGTCTGAGAATATAAGTTGGAAGAGCGATATGGGTAGTTTGTCCTTGAAGTGGAAAGTGCTGCTGGGTGTGACCTTAACCAGTGTGTTTGCTGTCATCGTATCGAGCGTGGTGGCCGTTAAAAGTGAGGTGGGGCGTCTCAATGATGCTATTGAGAAAGACACCGTCACGCTGGCAAGAATTGTCGGAGGCAGTACGACGGGTGCTATGGCTTTCGGTGATACGGCGTCGGCGGGTGATACTTTGTCTACTCTCTCCAACAGTTCCCGTGTCGAAGCTGCGGTCATCTATGGCGAAAATGGCGCGCCGTTTGTCTTCTACAAAAAAGGCAGCAAGACCACATCCGGAAGTTTGCCGGCCGGTCTGCCTGGGCGAGCTGACAACAAGCGCTTAGAATTTGGCGACACGACCTTGGAGTTGTTTGAGCCCATCATGTCAGATGGCGCCAAGGCCGGTACTATTTTTATGCGGGTCAACCTCGATGAGCTGGATACAGCCGTCAGTGACGCTGTCTGGAGCTCGGTAGGCACCGTGGTGGTGATCAGTATCTTAGCGATGGCGATCTCCTTCTTTATACAGGCGGGCATCGTTACCCCTATCAATGCGGCGGTAAATGCACTGCGTGATATCGCCGAAGGTGAAGGGGATCTGACCCAGCGCCTTCCCGTTACCTCTGACGATGAGGTGGGTGAGTTGGCTCGCTGGTTCAATACCTTTATTGAGCGTGTTCACACCATTATTTCGGATTTCTCTGTAACGGCCACTGACCTCAACTCCAATGCGACTCGCTTGTCGGATACGGCCAAAGAAACTGAGCGCGGTGTGGTCAGTCAGCAGGTTGAAATTCAGCAGGTAGTGACAGCCGTGCGCGAAATGGCGACGGTGGTAGAAGATGTTGCGCACAACGTGACTCAAACCGCAGATAACGCCGAACAGGCCGATACCGAAGCAGTAGAGGGTAATCGCGTCGTCACCGCTACTATGGGGCAGATCGAAAGCCTGTCTGCCGACATCAACGCGGCCTCAGAGGTGATCGATAAGCTGCAGCAGGAGACCGACAATATCGGTTCGGTGCTGGATGTGATTCGAGGCATTGCCGAGCAGACCAACTTGCTGGCACTGAATGCCGCCATTGAGGCTGCTCGTGCCGGCGAACAGGGGCGCGGTTTTGCGGTGGTTGCCGATGAGGTTCGTACCTTGGCTTCGCGTACACAGAGCTCTACTCAGGAGATTCAGGAGATGATTGAGCGTCTCCAGACCGGTGCTCGTGAAGCGGTACAAATGATGGAGAAGGGTACTTCTCAGGCTGGAGAGTCTGTCAATCAGGCTGAAGCTGCCAGTCGTTCTCTGGATGCGATCACTGATGGTGTCAGCTCTATTAAAGACAAGACCAATCAAATGGCCAGCGCATCAGAAGAGCAGAGCGCTGCAACTCGTGAGATGGAGCGCAATATGAACAATATTGCCGACGCGGCTCGTCAGACCTCCGAAGGATCCGTGGAGATCGCCTCAAGCACGGCCGCCCTCGCGCAAATGGCCGCTAAAATGGAAGGAATTGTTAAGCAATTCCGTCTTTGATCGAGGTTTGGGAGTGTTTGCGAAAACTTAAGGGTTGGGTGCTATCGCCGTTGGACAAAACCCGTGTAATTCGCGTACAATCCCGCCTCAGATCGATCTTGGCCAAAGCCGCAGTTGCGAGCTAGACTGGTTACTACGTAACTGGTTAAGGTTCTAAGACGCAAAAATATAAGAAGCGAGATGGAGCAACAGGTTTCATCTCGCTTTTTTGCAACTTACGACCGAGCAAATCCTATCCCAGACTATCAGTGTGACTCACTCAGTCACCCGGATAACGTGCGAATTCGCGCGGCAGTGTCTCTCGGTCTACTGAAACAGATTTTAGCGTTAGACGGTCGTTAACTATTAACGGCCGGATATAAGATAAGCATGCCAACCCCCTAGGAGGCTGACTTGACCACTGGTGCCCACAGACCCGCCATTTTGGTACTTGAAGACGGTAGTGTATTTCGCGGCAGCGCTATCGGTGCTGACGGAATTTCTACTGGTGAGGTGGTGTTTAACACTGCCATGACCGGATATCAGGAAATTCTTACTGATCCATCCTACGCCCAGCAAATTGTTACCCTGACCTACCCGCATATCGGTAGCACTGGTACCAATAGCGAAGACGAGGAGTGCGACCGCATTTGGGCCAAGGGCCTAGTGATTCGTGATTTGCCATTACTGGCCAGTAACTTCCGCTCTGAACAGTCGTTGGATGATTACCTAAAAGCACACAATATCCTCGGAATTGCGGATATCGATACCCGTCGTCTGACTCGTATTTTACGCGACAAAGGCGCTCAAAACGGCTGCATTATGGCCGGTGAGGTTGATGAGGCGCAGGCATTGACGTCAGCGAAGGACTTCGGCGGTCTAAAAGGGCTTGATCTAGCCAAAGAGGTGACGACGCAAGAGCCTTATAGTTGGCAGCAGGGTAGCTGGCAGTTGGGTAAGGGTTTTGTCTCTCCAGAGAGCTTCAAATTCAAAGTTGTGGCTTATGATTTCGGTGTTAAGCGCAACATTCTCAGAATGTTGGCGGATCGAGGTTGTGATCTGACGGTCGTGCCGGCCAAGACGCCTGCCGCAGAAGTATTAGCCATGAATCCCGATGGGATCTTCTTGTCCAACGGCCCGGGTGATCCCGAGCCATGTGATTACGCCATTACCGCCATTCAAGCATTGCTTGAGACCGATGTTCCTATCTTTGGTATTTGCTTGGGGCATCAGTTGTTGGCCCTGGCTTCAGGCGCGCAAACGGTGAAGATGGAGTTGGGTCATCACGGCGGGAACCATCCGGTACAGAACGTTGAAGATGGCACTGTGCTGATTACCAGTCAGAACCACGGTTTTGCTGCCGATGAGGCAAGCTTGCCGGCCAATTTGAAGGTAACGCATAAGTCGTTGTTTGATGGCACTTTGCAAGGCATTCATCGCACTGACAAGCCGGCCTTTAGTTTTCAGGGGCATCCTGAAGCGAGTCCCGGTCCGCACGATGCCGCGCCCTTGTTCGATCACTTTATTGAGTTGATGGAAGAGCGCAAGTAATTCATTGGATGTTCGAGGTTGGTTCAGCGACAAGCGTTGAATCGACATCAAACTTCAAACCCTTATAGATAGAGCACAACATGCCAAAAAGAACTGACATACAAAGTATTCTTATCCTGGGTGCGGGCCCGATCGTTATTGGTCAGGCTTGTGAGTTTGACTACTCTGGCGCACAGGCCTGTAAGGCCCTGCGGGAAGAGGGTTACCGAGTTATTCTGGTTAACTCAAATCCGGCCACCATCATGACCGATCCCGCCATGGCCGATGCCACCTATATCGAGCCTATTGAATGGCACACGGTTGAGCAGATCATTGAAAAAGAGCGCCCCGATGCGATTTTGCCCACCATGGGTGGTCAGACTGCGCTGAACTGCGCACTGGCGTTGCACGACAATGGCGTACTGGAAAAGTACAATGTAGAGCTGATTGGTGCTAACCAAGAAGCCATTCACATGGCTGAAGATCGCAATCTGTTTGATAAGGCCATGAAGCGTATTGGTCTTGAGTGTGCTCGCGCAGAGATCGTTCACACCATGGAAGCGGCCAAAGAAGTCCCGAAGAAATTCGGTTTCCCGGTTATTATTCGCCCGTCTTTTACTATGGGGGGGTCCGGTGGTGGTATTGCCTACAACTGGGACGAATTTGAAGAGATTTGTGCCCGCGGTTTAGATCTATCGCCAACCAACGAGTTGCTGATTGATGAGTCTCTGTTGGGGTGGAAAGAGTATGAGATGGAGGTTGTTCGAGACAAAAACGACAACTGCATCATCGTCTGCTCCATTGAGAACTTCGATCCAATGGGGGTTCACACTGGTGACTCCATTACCGTAGCGCCGGCTCAGACGCTTACCGACAAAGAATTACAAATCATGCGTAACGCCTCTTTGGCGGTATTGCGTGAAATCGGTGTAGAAACCGGTGGTTCCAATGTGCAGTTCGCCATGGACCCTAAAACCGGTCGTCTAGTCGTGATCGAGATGAACCCGCGTGTCTCTCGCTCTTCTGCATTGGCATCTAAAGCTACCGGATTCCCGATCGCTAAGGTAGCGGCCAAGTTGGCTGTCGGCTACACCCTTGATGAGTTGCAAAACGACATCACTGGCGGTGCCACTCCGGCCTCGTTTGAGCCGTCTATCGATTACGTTGTGACTAAGATTCCTCGGTTTACCTTTGAGAAGTTTGGCGATGCCGATGCGCGCCTGACCACACAGATGAAGTCTGTGGGTGAAGTGATGGCGATTGGCCGTACTTTCCAAGAGTCTTGCCAGAAAGCACTGCGCGGTCTTGAGGTGGGTTCTGCGGGTTTTGAGCCGATAGTTGATCTTAGCTCTGACGACGCTGTTGCTCATATTCGCCGCGATCTCTCAACGCCGGGCGCCGAGCGTATCTGGTATGTGGGTGATGCGTTCCGTGCAGGCATGTCTGTCGAGGAGGTGTACGAAACTTCCGCCATTGACCCTTGGTTTTTGGTACAAATTGAAGACATCATCAAGAGCGAGCAGCAGCTGTCATCGATGCCGTTGACTGAGATTGATGCCGATCTGATGTTCCGCATGAAGCGCAAAGGTTTCTCTGATAAGCGCCTTTCTGCGCTGTTGGGCGTGAGTGAAAAAACCGTTCGTACGCATCGCACCAAATTGAATATTCACCCAGTTTATAAGCGTGTGGATACTTGTGCGGCGGAGTTCTCTACTTCAACGGCTTACATGTACTCGACCTATGAGGAAGAGTGTGAGGCCAATCCATCCGGCCGTGAGAAAATCATGGTATTGGGTGGTGGCCCTAACCGTATCGGTCAAGGCATCGAGTTTGATTACTGTTGTGTGCACGCGGCTTTGGCCTGTCGTGAAGATGGCTACGAGACCATTATGGTCAACTGTAATCCCGAGACAGTCTCTACCGATTACGATACTTCTGATCGCCTGTTCTTTGAGCCGGTAACTTTGGAAGATGTGCTCGAAATCGTGCGCAAAGAAAATCCAAAAGGTGTCATCGTTCAGTTTGGTGGCCAGACGCCGCTGAAATTGGCGCGAGCTCTTGAGGCCGAGGGTGTGCCAATTATTGGTACCAGCCCTGAAGCGATTGACCGTGCCGAGGATCGCGAGCGATTCCAGCAAATGATCAACCGCTTGGATTTGAAGCAGCCTTCCAATGCCATTGTTCGTTCTACTGAAGAAGCGGTTCGTCGCGCAGTCGAGGTGGGTTATCCGCTGGTTGTGCGTCCTTCCTATGTTCTGGGTGGTCGCGCGATGGAGATCGTTTATAAAGAAGACGAGTTGCGCACTTATATGCGTGAGGCGGTGCAGGTGTCTGATGACGCGCCAGTGTTGCTTGATCACTTCCTGAATGCGGCGATCGAGGTGGATATCGATGCGGTTTGCGATGGTGAGCACGTCGTGATTGGTGCCATCATGCAGCACATCGAGCAGTGTGGGGTTCACTCAGGTGATTCGGCTTGTTCTTTGCCGCCATACTCTTTGCCGGCCGACGTGCAAGACCTTATGCGCGAGCAGGTCCGTAAAATGGCGGTTGAGTTAGGCGTGGTCGGCTTGATGAACGTTCAGTTGGCCTATCAGGGCGGTGAAATATACGTGATTGAGGTGAACCCTCGCGGATCACGTACCGTGCCGTTTGTGTCTAAGTGCATTGGTACCTCGCTGGCCAAAGTGGCTGCGCGAGTTCAAGCGGGTAAGAGTCTTGCGGAGCAGGGCTTTACCAAAGAGATTGTGCCCGATTACTTTAGTGTCAAAGAGGCTGTTTTCCCGTTCAATAAATTCCCCGCCGTCGACCCCATTCTTGGGCCAGAGATGAAGTCTACGGGTGAGGTGATGGGAGTCGGTGATACCTTCGCTGAGGCCTATGCCAAGGCGCAGTTGGGTGCCAGTGATGAAATTCCTACCTCAGGCAAGGTTTTTGTCAGTGTGCGCGACTGCGATAAAGAGGGATTGTTGCCTGTTGCTAAAGAGCTGGTCGATTTAGGCTTTGAAATTGTCGCGACCCGCGGCACCGCTAAGTACTTGTCTGAGCAGGGATTGACTGTTGAGGTGGTGAACAAGGTCGTTGAAGGGCGTCCTCATATCGTTGATATGATTAAGAACGATCAAATCTCGATGGTCTTCAATACCACTGAAGGCAAGCAGGCGATTAAAGATTCTGCTTCGATTCGTCGCGGCGCTGAGAATCATAGTGTTTACTACACCACGACCATTGCCGGCGCTGAAGCGGTTTGTATGGCGTTGCGTTTTGGTCAGTTGAATCAGGTCCGCAGCTTGCAAGAATTGCATGGGAGAATTTCAGGATGAATAAGGTTCCGATGACAGTGGAGGGCGCAGACGCCCTCCGTGCAGAGCTAGAGCAGCTGAAGAAAGAAGATCGTCCGCGCATTGTGCAGGCGATCGCTGAAGCGCGTGAGCACGGTGACTTGAAAGAGAATGCCGAATATCACGCTGCTCGCGAACAGCAGGGCTTCTGTGAGGGGCGTATTCAAGAGATTGAGGGCAAGCTGGCCAGCGCTCAGATCATCGACATCTCTCAATTGCCGGAAGGTGATAAGGTTATTTTTGGAACCACCGTGGATATCGTTAATATTGAAACGGACGAAACCCTGACCTACAAGATCGTCGGTGATGACGAGGCAGATGTTAAATCCAACAAGATTTCCATCAATTCTCCTATCGCTCGAGGTTTGATCGGTAAGGAAGTCGGAGATGTGGCATTGATCCGCACGCCTGGTGGCGAGGTTGAGTACGAAATCGACGAGGTTAAGTACCTTTAGAGGTACCTCTAGATGAGGAGAGACATCTCTAATTGATGCATCCTGTGCTGTCGAGGGCTTGCCGTTTGTGGCGGCTCAGATAGTCTTGCTGGGTGGTATTATTAAGGGCAGTTCCTACGGGAGCTGCCCTTTTTCGTTTGTGCTCTAAAGGCCTGAAGCAGGCGTTTTGCGAACACTCAAAAACAACTTAAAAAATAATGGCTTAGAGGGTTGACCAAGGTGGGGGGCATCCCTATAATGCGCGGCCTTGGTTGAGGAAACAGACGAAACCAAGTTGTTGATGCGGGGTGGAGCAGTCTGGTAGCTCGTCGGGCTCATAACCCGAAGGTCGTTGGTTCAAATCCAGCCCCCGCTACCAAATTTAAGAGTTTGGTTTTATTTGTCAAGCTCATGCGCTAAACTGTAGCGCAGCAGGAAAGCCCCTTTTAAGGGGCTTTTTCGTATCTGAAGGATACGACTGCAAACCCCTCTTGCTTGGGGTGGTTCTTATTCAATGACTGCACCGCGGCCTTGCCGTGACGAGGGAAGCGGTCGAAGTTTGATGGGCTTAGTGCCCATTTTTTGTTTGTGGCGTTTAGGTTTTTGGGCGCAGCAAGCGATACACCAGATGGTTATTATTCATGGCATCAAAGCACGATCAATTAACAGAGCTCTTGGCGCCCGTAGTGGCTTCCTTGGGTTGTGAGCTATGGGGACTTGAGTATTTTTCTCAGGGGCGCCACAGCACCTTGCGACTTTTTATCGATCATCCGGATGGCATTGGCTTGGCCGAGTGTGAAAAAATCAGTCGTCAAGTAAGCAGTGTGATGGATGTTGAGGATCCTATTGCGGGTGAGTACACCTTAGAGGTGTCTTCGCCGGGCATGGATCGTCCGCTCTACACGTTGGAGCACTTTGCCCGCTACCAAGGTGAGCAAGTGTCGATCAAGCTTCGTTCGGCCTTTGAAGGGCGGAGAAAATTTAGCGGACTTTTACGCGGCGTCGATGGCGACGACGTGTTGGTGGTGGTGGATGAGCATGAGTATTTGCTTCCCATCGAAATTATTGAAAAAGCAAATATTATTCCCCGTTTTTAGGGATGCACATGGTGCAGCAAACGAGGCATACACATGAGTAAAGAAATTTTATTGGTTGCGGACGCAGTTTCCAATGAGAAGGGTGTCGACAAAGACATCATTTTTGAAGCAATTGAATTGGCATTGGCCGCAGCGACTAAAAAACGTTACGACGAAGATGCTGAGATCGAAGTTGTTATTGATCGCAGAACTGGCGATTACGTAACCACTAGAAGCTGGGAAGTGGTTGCCGATGATGTAATGGCATTGTTGGGAACTCAGTTCACTACCGAAGAAGGCCATGAAAAAGATCCTGCATTGAATGTGGGTGACGTTTATCGTGAAGTGGTCGAGAACGTCGAGTTTGGTCGTATTGCTGCACAGACGGCTAAACAGGTCATCGTACAAAAGGTTCGCGAAGCCGAGCGTCAGCAAATTGTTGAACTTTATCGCGATCGTTTGGGTGAGCTGATCAGCGGCACCGTAAAGAAAGTGACTCGCGACAGTATTATTGTCGATCTCGGTGGTAATGCCGAAGGTCTGTTGCCGCGTGATCAACTGGTAGGTCGTGAAGTCTTCCGTATGGGCGATCGTGTTCGCGCTTTGTTGTTGGATGTGCGCACCGAGTTGCGCGGCCCACAGCTTTACTTGAGTCGTTCATGCCCAGAAATGTTGGTTGAACTGTTCAAAATCGAAGTGCCGGAAATTTCCGAGCAAGTGATTGAATTGAAAGCCGCAGCTCGCGATCCTGGTTCACGCGCCAAAATTGCGGTTTACACCAATGATGGCCGCATTGATCCTGTTGGTGCCTGTGTGGGTATGCGCGGTTCGCGTGTGCAGGCGGTGTCCAATGAGTTGGGTGGAGAGCGTATCGATATCATTCTTTGGGATGATAACGTTGCACAGTTTGTCATTAACGCAATGGCACCGGCAGAAATTGAATCTATCGTCGTTGACGAAGATGCCGGCTCCATGGATGTAGCGGTCGACGAAGACAACTTGGCGCAGGCCATTGGCCGCAGCGGTCAAAACGTCCGTCTCGCCAGTGAGCTGACCGAGTGGGAAATCAACGTCATGAGCGTTGAAGAGTGGCAGTCGAAGCAAGAAGCTGAGTCTGGTAGCTATATGGAAACTTTCATGAGCGCTTTGGATATTGATGAAGATATCGCCGGCGTTTTGGTTGAAGAAGGTTTTACCACACTGGAAGAAATTGCTTACGTTCCACTCGAAGAGATGGTCAACATCGAAGGCTTCGATGAGGAAATTGCGGAAGAGCTGCGTTCACGTGCGAAAGATGCGTTGTTGACGCAAGCGCTAGCTTCCGAAGAGCAATTGGACAATGCCGAACCGGCAGAAGACCTGTTGAACATGGAAGGTGTTGATAAGCATCTGGCCTATTTGTTGGCCAGTCGTGGAATCATCACTATGGACGATTTGGCTGAGCAAGCCGTTGATGATCTGTTGGATGTAGAGGGTGTTGATGAAGAACGCGCAGCTGCATTGATCATGAAAGCTCGTGAACCTTGGTTTGCTGATGAGCAAACGGACGCAGGTGAGTAAGAGAGAGGATTGAGGAAAGATCATGGCAGAAGTAACGGTAAGTGAGCTCGCCAAATCGGTAGGCACATCAGAAGATCGTCTTCTCAAGCAAATGGCTGAGGCCGGCTTGAGTCACACCAGTGTTGATGCAGTAGTATCAGACGATGAAAAACAAACCTTGCTGGCGTTTTTAAAAACCAGTCACGGTGAATCCAGCGAAGCGCCTAAGAAAATTACACTTAAGCGCAAGACCACCACGACCTTGAAAACCGGCAGTGGCAGCGGACGTAAAACCGTCAACGTAGAGGTGCGTAAAAAGCGTACTTACGTGAAGCGTGATGCAGAAGCTGAACAAGTGGCGCCGGAAGAGCCTGCAGTTGTCGAAGAGGCAGTTGTTGAAGAGGTTGCAGTAGCAGAGGTGGCTACACCTGAGCCTGCAGTTGCTGAAACAGTTGAGGCTCCTGTAGAGAGTCCGACTCCGAGTAGCTTGGTCGATGACGCAGAAGAAAAGCGCATTGCTGCTATGGCTGCTCGTCGCAAAAGCGAAGAAGAAGAGCAAGCTAAGCGCAAGCAGGCAGACGAGAAGAAAGACAAGCCTGCTGACACTAGCGGCAAAGCTAAGGCTAAGCCTGCTAAGACTCAAGCCGAAATGC
>CERE01018961.1_pt1 | contig 21137 bp, 17 predicted proteins | sample 530911 | NCBI WGS metagenome assembly CERE01 (sample SAMEA2621092, study PRJEB7988) | marine metagenome | biome: marine biome (ENVO:00000447); feature: mesopelagic zone (ENVO:00000213); material: "saline water (ENVO:00002010), including plankton (ENVO:xxxxxxxx)" | depth 800 m
TATCTCACTTGCGAAAACGGGGGAGTCCATATACGCGATGACGGGGTGTGTCATTAAGCTACACGGCCCTAGGAAGGGCTGTTTTTTGGTGACCAGCAAGTAGTGTCATCAGCACGTTACACCGCTGCTTCCATAACCTTCACGGAACGTCATCATTGCCCAAGGCTTTTACTTTGACCCTCAGCTACCGCCTAATGAGAAACGGCCAAAAACACGGTAATATTCTCGAACAACACAAAGACAATCACTCACACGATCACCGAATGACGGCACCCATCCAATGACCAAGACGGAAGATCACATCCTTCGCTTGAAACGCGATCTCAGTGACATCAGTACGCCAGCCAAAGCCACTGCCGCTCAGCGCTACTTCCCCCATGCGGTGAATTGTATGGGAGCGACGGCCGCGGATATAAAAGCCATCATCAAAGACTTTCAAACACAACACCCAGAACTGGATGCCAACGACACTCTTGGTCTGGTCGAACAACTGTTAAAAACAGCACATTACAATGAAGAAACCCTGCTCGCCTTTGGTTTATTGAATAAATTTGTCAAACAACACTACAGCGATGATTTACTGCAGAGGTTTGAGTATTGGCTAGAGCACTACACCGATAATTGGTCGCAAGTGGATGACCTGTGTATAAAAACCATTTACAACTTCTTTCTTAGCCGCCCCCATTTGATTGAAAGCACTCAGCACTGGGCAAACTCATCGAGCAGTTGGTGCCGACGAGCCAGCAACGTGGTGTGGGTAAAGTTCATTCATCGAAAAATCGGCAAAGAAGTTCTCCAACTGAACCTTGATCTGGTGTTTGGCAATTGCGACAAGTTACTGAATGATCCCGACGACTATGTGCAAAAGAGCATTGGCTGGTTGTTGAAGGTTACCTCACAACATCACCCACAGGCGGTGATGGAGTATCTAATCGCTCACCATCGACATCTACCTAGATCCACATTGCGCTACGCCATTGAAAAGCTCCCCGCTGGCACGCGACAAGATTTGTTGTCATTGAGATAGGCCATCTCGGCACTGATACCCAACAGATGCTACTCAAAACAACTAGCACGCGATTAAACCTGTTCACCACCGCTTGGCGCCTTGGCATCTTGCAGTTCTTTAGGAACACTGACATCACGGCACAACAACATATCACCAAACCGCGAGGATGCGCCGTCATAGAAACCGGATTCTGCGGCAAACTCTTTGGGGTTATGAAAGGTGCCAAAGGCGATATCGAACAGCGGTAGATCCGAGTAGTTATAACGGTGCAAGCCTGCCTGGTGATGTACGCTGTGACTCTCTGGGCGCTGTATCAAATAGCCCAGCCACTGAGGTGTTTTGACGTTGGTGTGCTGAAAGGTCGCCAAGAATAGCGTAACCATCAAGAATAACGTGACCGCCTCTGCCGCCAATCCAACCAAAACACTCAGGGTTAAACTGCCGACAAAGGCAAAACCCGCCGTATCGAGAGGGCTAAAGTAGAAGGCGCCCAAGGCATCCACTCGCTCTGCACTGTGGTGCATTTGATGAAAGATACGCCATAACCCTTCGTGGCTATGCATAGAGCGGTGCCAAACATAGATCAACAGCTCGAACACCAGTATCGCAATTGAGGTGCTCGCATAAATGTTCATGTTCTCGAGATGAAACACCTGATACGGTAACAGGTACTGATCCCAAAGCAGCGGCAGGTAGGCGGCAAGATAAAAGTGCAATACAAATACCGTACCGGCTCGTAACCACCAGCCGCGCACGTTCGGCAATTGACGGCCAGGCCACAACGCTTGTGCCACTAACAAGCCGGCAATCAGCACCAGCATTGCCAAAGACAAAGGATCGAATAAGACTTCTAGTGGAGTGGGTAAATCGGCATACCAAGACATCCTGTGCTCCCTGCTGTAATAGACGACACTTCAAGTGATATCAATGGGTAAGAGTGTGACTTATGACGCTACAACAACCTGATGGGACGATAATCTTTCGATAACATTTTGCTAACCTAGGGTACCTCTAAAGTACTACAGAGCAATTGCGGCACCGCACAGGGAAAAAAATGCGCTACCAATTCGATCAGTTCACTATCGACACCTCTCAATATCAGATCCTTCACAACCAGTCCCCTGTCGCTTGTGAACCCAAGGTATTTGATGTGATTGTCTACCTGGTCGAACATCGCGAGCGACTAATCTCACGGGATGAATTGTTTGAGCAGGTGTGGCTAGGGCGCACGGTATCGGACACCTCTCTGAGCAATCATATTAAAAGTGCGCGAAAGCTATTGGGCGACTCCGCCGACGAACAACGAATGATAAAAACCGTACGCGGACGGGGCTATCAATGGGTGATGGACACGGCATTGCAAGATGTCGAACAAGGCGCTCTATCCATCAGCTCGGTTTCAGACGACCTACGCGATCCGCCTAGTGATCCCGACCATACAGTTACCGACGACAATCGAAGTTTTGGAGATGCATCTACAACGACCCAGCCGATAGCGAGCCCTTCCTTGTGGCAATTGCGGCTCTATCGTCTGGTCATATTGGGTTTGTTTATCGGGCTCTCTGTGCTGTGGATAAGCTCACCACCAACCGCTGAAAACAACCGCAATATGCAGCGCATTGCAGTGCTGCCGTTTCACAAACTAGGCAGCAACCCAAAACATGACTATTTGGCCATTGCACTGGCGGATCAATTGATCGGGAATTTGGATCGGATGACGCCTTTAAGCGTGCGCGCGACAGGCTCTATTCGACCCTATCAAAACACACAGCAATCCCCAAAAGAGATCGGCGAAGCCCTACAGGTCGACAGCTTGATCATGGGCAGCTACCAGATAATCAATGATCAGCTGCAACTGTCGCTCGAACTTATTGATGTGGACAGTCAAGATCTGCGTTGGCGTAAGGATTTTACTGCGCCGCTGGATCGCAGCTTCGAATTGCAGCCCGCAATTGCAAAGAACATCGCACGACAATTACACCTCACACCCTCCCCCTCTTTCGCTCACAACGCCGACTCTTTCCCCGCGAGTCCATTAGCCTACGAATACTATCTGCGTGCACTGGCGTTTTCCGATACCACCGCCGAAGCGAAATTGGCCGTGGCCATGCTCGACCAGGCCAAACAACTGTTGCCAGACTACGCGCCCATACACAGCGAACTGGGAAGACGCAGCCACTTTCTTGCCCTATTTGATTTGGCCAAAGACATCGACATCGAACAAGCACAGCAGCACTATCAAACCGCATTGGCGATCAATCCGCTGTCATTTTCTGCACTCAATGGTCTGGCCAGCATCTACACAGAGACCGGTCGAATTTTTGAAGCCGTGTCACTGAGTCATCGGCTGTTAGCGCACAACCCGAATAACGCTCAAGCGCACTTCACCCTCGGCTACAGCTATCGCTATGCGGGGTTTACTCAAGCCTCCATCGAGGCCATCCAAACTGCACTGCAGCTGCAACCGAACGATCGCTGGTCACACAACCTAGCCATTTCTTACATTGCTTTGAGCGCCTACGATGAAGCGCTAGCCGCACTCAAAAAGGGACAAGAAACCCCCTACTCGCTGGGCTGGATGGCAACCATCTATTTGCATCAAGGGAAGAAGGATCTTGCGCTGAAGCAACTCAATCGAGCCATCGAATTACAGCCCGGTAGTTTTTGGAAAAACGACTCCATAGGATTTCGAGCCTATATCACTGGAGAAACTGCCAGCGGACTAGAAGCGGCACACACACTAGAGGCCGCCAATGTCAGCGACGGTGAAGCACTTTTTTACTGGGGTTGTCTCTATGCCCTGCTGGATGATCCGGTATCGAGTTTACGAATGCTCAATAAAGCCGTCGATCACGGCTACTTCAATGCCTATCATTTTCGCCATGAACGTTTTTTAGAATCCGTGCGGCAGACCAGCGCATTCCAACAGCTTCTGAAACGTGTCGAGACTCTACACGAGCAGTTTAAGCAAGAATATTTTACCAACGAAGAGCAGGTTTGATTTCTTCAGTGATTGTGAAGAAAGCCCGAACTTCATAACCTTCCTAGTCAACGATTCAGCGCCGGAAAAACCCTCACTGCGCCAGAAAACTCTTCGCCACCTCGGCAACAGTGGCCACGCGATTGGACAGTGGTTTGTGTCGATAACGCCCCATAAACACCGTCTCTTTGACTGGATTTCCAAGGCGATGAACACGAATACTCTCAGGCTTCGGAAAAGCTTCGACCGCGTAACTGGGTAACACCGTAAACCCCAATCCCAAGCTGACGGGCTCTAGTATCAAATGAATCTGATTGGAGAAACCCGCCGCCTCGAACTGACTGGCGTGCTGAAACTCGGGATAGTTCTTTGACAACAAGCGTTGGGCATGATGAAAACCATCGGGATGATCGACAAATCCCAGTTGACTCAAACTTTCCCAACGGACGTCGGTGATCGCAGCAGGTGTGATCAGCTGCAAAGGCTCTTCAGCGATCGGCTCGACACTCAAATCCACAGAATTCGATACATCGGTCATAAAACCCAAATCAATTTTATGCTCGACCAGCAGAGAGGCGACATCGGCGTTGGGGGCAAAGCGGAAATCAATCACCAACTCGGGGTGCTGTACTTGGAACTGCAGCAGCTGACTATAGAGTTTCAGGCCCACGCTTCCCGGTGAAGCGATCCTCACCAATCCCGCGTGGGTAGGATCACTACTGACGTTCTGTTCCAGCTCTGTCATCGCATTCAACAACTGCCGCCCTTCGCGATAGAGGCGGCTGCCGGCGTCTGTCAGGGAAAATTGCTTTCCCTCTCGAATCAACAAGGGCGCACCGAAGTGCGACTCCAGCTTGCGTATTTGCTGGCTCACTCCCGATTGAGTCATATACAGTTTTTCTGCCGTTTGAGTAAAGTGGCCGACTTCGACCAGCGTGCAGTAGGTACGCAACCACTGGGGATTAATCATTACAAAAAGTACTCATTTATATGAAAAATGATAATTAGCACTAATCATAGAAGCTTTGTAAGCTGATCACAAATCAAACGAATCAAACGAATCAAAAAAAGGAGCACAACATGAGCACTGCGTACCCAAGAACCTTTTCTCACATCGGTATTTCTGTACCTGATCTCGACAAGGCGGTGAAGTTCTACACCGAAGTCATGGGTTGGTACCTAATCATGACCCCTACGGAAATCGTAGAAGACGAGAGCGCCATCGGCGAAATGTGTACCGATGTCTTCGGCAGCAATTGGGAGAAATTCCGCATTGCTCATATGTCTACCGGTGATCGTATTGGTGTTGAGCTGTTCGAGTTCAAAAACCAAGAAAACCCAGAGGACAACTTTGAGTATTGGAAAACCGGCGTCTTCCATTTTTGTGTGCAAGACCCCAATGTAGAGGAGCTGGCTGAACGTATTGTTGCCGCTGGCGGTAAAAAGCGCATGGAAAAACCACGCTATTACTACCCAGGCGAAAAGCCCTATCGCATGATTTATATGGAAGATCCCTTCGGCAACATCGTCGAGATCTACAGCCACAGTTACGAATTGGTTTACAGTGCTGGCGCCTATTAATATCAGTTGCTATCTGGCGCTGATGCTCATTAAAGCCAAGCCGACAGTTCCAATGTATGTCGGCTTGGCGAAACTTTGAAAAAGCACACCTTAATTCTGCTCTAACAACACTAACTCTTCACCAACCAACTTATAGTGCTTAGTCATAAACAGCTTGGGTTTCTCTGACATAGCTTGATCGGCATTGTGCTGACGATAGGCAATAAACAGTTGACCGTGATCAGCCGCGGGAATAGCCACACCAGTGATCGAAGACACAGACTGAGGCCCATAGATATCCAATCCGTCAATGTGAAGCCGATCACCTAGGAACGCTTCAACCACAAACGTCAAAGCAGAGGTTTGGTCTCGAACAAACACATTCAGATAGTAAAAAATGCCGCTGCCCGAACTGTTCAACTGGAGCAGTGCTATGTGATCCATCAGACCGTCGCCGTTCAAATCGCTATCGGCTGACAGCAGCAACTGTGCTCGGCCATCGATGGTATCAACGCCCAACACCATGGGGTTTTTCTCAATGGTATAGATCAGTCCCACCTCGCCCACTTTATTACTACTCGTCTCGCTCTCTTGGCAGGCCGGCAATGTTATCAACAGAGAGACCAACCACAACGCGCGCCAGCATCTCACTGTTTCCAGCGTTGCTCTCAAACGAAGATTCTCTAACACATTGCTCTTCAAGTTTATTTTCCCTGTTTAAAAGTAGCAGCCTCCAAACACCGGGTTACTGCTCGTTTTTGCTATTCAATAAATCAAAGACATCCCAAAACAATCATCTAAACGCCATCTGTCATACAAATGATCTTTTGGAAATTTCTATTGGGCACCCCATAAGCTTATAGCTTTTTCCAATACCGACCATTGTATATAAAAATCGGACAATTTAAGAAACAGAGACTAATCTTCTTCCCCGTTGAACCCAAAAAAATTATGACGGAGCAGAGCCAATGTTTAAGAATCCATTGCCCCTATTGGGGCTATTGAGTTTATCAATCTTGCCCATAGCGAGCACCTATGCCAATCAAGAAATGTCCAGTGGAATGACCAACCAACAGTGGTGGCCTGAACAATTAAGTCTGAGCCCACTGCGTCAGCATGACGACAAATCTAACCCTTACGGCGCCGACTTCAATTACGCCAAAGAATTTTCAACTCTGGACTTGGATCAAGTAAAAGCCGACATAGAGAAAACACTCAAAGATTCTAAAGACTGGTGGCCCGCTGATTGGGGGCACTATGGCCCACTGATGATTCGTATGGCGTGGCACAGCGCGGGGGTATACCGCGTTAACGATGGCCGTGGCGGAGCCGCGGGCGGTCAACAGCGCTTTGATCCACTCAACAGCTGGCCTGATAACGCCAATCTCGATAAAGCTCGTCGCTTGCTTTGGCCGGTAAAACAAAAGTACGGCCGCAAACTTTCTTGGGCTGACTTGATGGTATTGTCCGGTAATGTTGCGTTGGAATCCATGGGATTTAAAACCTTTGGATTTGCTGGGGGGCGCAAGGACGACTGGGAACCCGATCTCGTCTATTGGGGACCGGAAACTGAATTTCTAAAAGACAAACGCCGCGACAAAAAAGGAAAACTCAAAGGGCCTTTAGCCGCGGTTGAGATGGGCCTCATTTATGTCAACCCAGAAGGGCCACACGGCAATCCTGATCCACTACTGGCCGCTGCAGATATTCGCATGTCGTTTGGTCGCATGGCGATGAATGATGAAGAAATCGTCGCGCTCATTGCCGGCGGCCACACCTTCGGAAAAGCCCATGGAGCCAAAAAACCGAACAAGTGCGTTGGTGCAGAACCCGCAGCAGCCGCTATCGAGAAGCAGGGATTGGGTTGGGAAAACCGTTGTGGCAGCGGCAAGGGAGCCGACACCACCACCAGCGGACTCGAAGGTGCTTGGACGGTTAGTCCCACACAGTGGTCAAGCAACTTTCTCGATAACCTGATGAATTTTGATTGGGTATTAACCACCAGTCCAGCCGGTGCAAAACAGTGGAAACCAACCGCTAAAGGCGCTGAGAATTTGGTGGCCGACGCTCACATCAAAGGCAAACGTAATGCCCCCATGATGCTAACCACCGATATCGCTTTGAAGGAAGATCCCAAGTTTAGAGCCATTGTCGAGCGTTTCCGCAAGGATCCCGCCGAATACGAATTGGCCTTCGGCAAAGCATGGTTCAAACTGACTCACAGAGATATGGGACCGCGTGCACGCTACCTTGGCAGTGAAGTGCCCGAAGAAGTGCTGCTGTGGCAAGATCCACTACCGACGGCCGACTACAAGAGCATCAGTGATAAAGATGTGAAGAAGTTGAAGAAAAAGATCCTAGCATCCGATGTATCTCCTGAAGAACTGATTCGCACAGCGTGGGCATCCGCTTCAAGCCATCGAGTGACCGACATGCGAGGCGGTGCCAACGGAGCTCGAATTCGTTTGGAGCCTCAGGTGAACTGGGCGGCGAACAATCCGGCCGAACTCAAGAACACATTGGCAGCATTGGAGAAAATACAGACAGCCTTCAATAAACGCTCTGGCAAAAAACAGGTATCTTTGGCCGATGTCATTGTTATCGGTGGTGCGGCAGCGATCGAGCAGGCGGCCAAGCGCGGCGGACACAGCATTGAAGTTCCGGTAAGACCCGGTCGAGTGGATGCGTCTCAAGCACAAACTGAAGTCTTGTCTTTCTCGTACTTAGAGCCCAGTGCCGACGCCTTCAGGAATTACTACGCAGCCTCCAGTTACATGGGCCCTACCGAGATGATGGTAGACAAAGCCAACATGCTGGGCTTGAGCGTACCTGAGATGACGGCCTTGATCGGCGGCATGCGTAGCCTGAACGCCAATGCTGAGGCTAGCCCACACGGTGTTTTCACCGAACAGCCCGGCACGCTGAGCAACGACTTCTTCATTAACCTTCTCGATATGTCGACGCGCTGGAGTCAATCGAAAAGTGCCGAGGGTATCTACGAAGGCTATGATCGCAAGAGCAATGCCCTGAAGTGGACGGCAACACCTGTTGATCTTATTTTTGGATCAAATTCAGAGTTGCGCGCCATCGCTGAAGTCTACGCAGCCAACGACGGCGAAGACAAGTTGATTAACGACTTCGTTGCCGCTTGGACAAAGGTGATGAGGCTGGATCGCTTTGACTTAAAATAGAGCTCTGTCTCTGGCTCTATTAATTCCTACTAGGCTGCTCTCAATCACGAGAGCAGCTTTTTCTTTTGATCAATTCTTCTTTTATTAACTCTTCTTTTAGTCAATGAGGTTTCGAATATCCCGAGCGATGGGTTTTAACACGTCTTTGTCTGTCCAGTACTGTTGGTGGCTCATAGGATTCCAACCGCTCATTAGACCGCCGACGTTGACTTTTTTGTCGTGCAACCAAGCCACGGTATAATCGTCCGACATATTTTTTAGCGGATAGGCGAGTACATCGTGAGCGTCAAAATAGTTTTTCCATCGAAAGCGACTGTTCGGCCGAGAAAACAATTCTGGCTTTTCGATTCCCGCCCTGAAGATCGGTATATTGCATCCGGTGGTATACAACCGATAGCAACTCGACAAACGCCGAAAGGCCTTCTTCTGAGCAGAACCCTTGTCAGTTTCAAAGAAACGTTTGTTGTGTCGTGAATCCCAAATATAGTTGGAGATTTGCTCACACCCCAAAGAATGGGAAACAATGACGACGGGACTGCTCTCATCTTCTAAGGCGTCAAAAGCGCCGTCAAAAGCCGCTGCAATTTCGCCGTGAACCGCCAAGTAGAGCGACAAATCATTGCGTAAACTGTGCTCGATGGACGCCGCATCGGAAAAAGAAAACAACATGAATTTCCGCAAGAAATCCCACTTCAGAGAATACTCATCGTCAATATCATTCCAGTAGTCTCTTTGGTTTTCTTGCATATGTTTTTGATAGAAAACTGACTCCAGATGCACATTGTCTTGCCATCGCTCTCTGCCGACATAATTAGTGAGTTTACCCTCCAGCTCTTTGTGATAGCTGGGGTTGGTGTCTCCCATGCCATGAACGGTGATAATGGCCACTTTTTTCTTCATCCGCTCGACCTCCTTTCATCAATCACCTGCAGACTTTTTCAGACTGCCCTCGCGTGCCACAGGCCTACTAAAATAAGAAAAGGGCCTTGGCTCACGAAATATAGAAGACGCCCTTTAATAGGTCTATCCGCCGCGTAGACCAATAACGCATGACCGAGAAACTGAATAAAACTATTTTTTTGAAAGTTGACGTAGAAGATAATTTTGATGACAAATCTATTCAGGTGACATTTTTCTGTCGCGAAAACCGTAAGATTCCTGCACAAAAATTAGCCACAACAAGCATACAGAGAACTTTGAAAATACTGCCACATTGGAAGCGGTGGCGCGTTAGGTACAACCCCATTTGACCCATGGCTGTACAGGCGAACCGCCGCATAAAGCCTCGTGGTTTTGGCGGGTTCTTGATGTTAAACTACGCGACATTTTGACAGCCGCAAGAACGCTTAGCGGAAACTTCGCCGAAGAGCACAGCAAGGGCCATATTTCATGGAGCAACCGAGCATTAGAGTTCGCACACTATCGCCGATCTACATCCCGATTGAACTCAAAACAGGTAGCAATAGAAGTTCGAAAGAATACCAAGAGTTCCGACTGCAGCTACAACACGCCTTTCCACAAAACATCGTGCCCAGCTCACTGTCACAGAGCGCGGAATACGAAACCATTGAAAGCGATAGCTGGGAAAACCAGTTGTTCTGTTGGCGCAGTAGCGATTCGGCGAATGATATCACCATCCATGTATTTCCCAACAACATTGGTATTGTCGCGATCGATCACAAAGTGGTGGATAACGCTTCATCGAAAGCGGCGGCTGTAGAAGCTCAGGTCCAGAAAGAAGCCACGGAGAAGATCACACGGGTTTATGCAGAGTTTCTGCAATCGTTGCGAGAGGTTACCCACTTCTCCAAGACCGGCTACTTTAAGCTCGGCAGTGATACCCTAGATCCTTTAAACCCCGAAATATTCTGGATTTCACGAACATTGCTGTTCGATAGAAAATCCCTCAAAGCCCAACACCAACCATTGATTCGAGAGTGGTTAGAGCACACCTATCGCCCGCAAGATGCTGAAGACATCATTAACGGAACGACAGACTATTCAATGACATGGCTAAACTATGTAGTCATCGATGCGTCAGGCGAACAAGACGAACGTATCGATGCCATGGTGCTGGCTCAGTATTACTATTCCGCGCAGGAACATTGCAATAAGCAACTCAAGCAAGCCATTGATGATGCCTATAACTCGACCAAGAATGAAGCGGCACAAAAACTGCTCAGCCGCAGCCGAGTAAAATCCAGATTGCATCAAGTGGACTATCACGAACACTTAAAATACCTGACGCGCACTAAACGCCGTCTTTTGGAAGAGATTTTACTGTGCTGGAACTATGATCAACTGACCGAGAATGGTCACCGAATGATTGAAGTCTGTTCCAGCAAGATTGACGAAACGGAGAATATTAAGCGTGAAAAGAGTGCGCTGCTAACCGATCTGTTGTTAGTGGCTTTGAGCTTTTTCACGGTATTTGAACTGTCGTTGTATTTGACCGAACTCAGCCGAGAAATGATGTCGCGGCCAACTCTCGACTTCAATGACGATACCCGCTCATTCATGCTGCAGTTTATTGCCGAGATTGATACCGACGTTATGTTTGGCTCTGGCTTCTTCCTCACGCTGTTGCTGGTGTTCATCTACAAGATCATTAAATCCAGATAACTGATCCGCTCTATGAGAACTTTTAACATGCCCTTATCGACGAGTACGAAAACTCATAGCACCATCCAGCGCTGCTTGATGGTTTGCCTGCTGTCATGCTCTTGGCTCGCCTCAGCCGCTTGGTCAGAAACCCGCATTCTAACCGATGTCTGGCCACCCTATATCAATGCCGAACAAGAGACTGTCGGCAGCGCGGCAAAACTGATCAACATTCTGCTGGATAAGGACCAACTGACACCGAGCTGGCACTACCTGCCGTACGAGATCTCCTTTCATCGCGTTAAGACTCAACAAACACTGCTCGCGTTTCCGTACTTTAAGACTCAAGAGCGGGAAGGCTCTGTCATTTTCTCTGATCCGGTATTTTCGGTGACCAGCCGTATTTACTACAACCGTCAGTTTCTCAATCAGCAGCAGGCCGAACATGCCTATCGAGAAAAAATCCGAATGGGCAAGGTGGCAGGCTACAGCTATGGCAGCGCTATCGATGAAGAAGTTGAAGCGGCCAAGGTCTACGCCAGCGAAGAACAAGCACTAACCGCCCTACTCAATCACGACATTGATCTTCTGCCCATGACTGAAGGGGTGATGGAGCATCAACTGAACCATAATTTTCCACTGCGAAAGCAGCTAGTCGTCGCGGTTAACAGCATCGCCGACACCTCTAGCCTACATGTGATTGGCGCCAACAACGATGCCGGTAGAACACTCATCCAAGTCATCAATAACGCTCTGGCGACGCTTGACGCCCAAGGAATGGAGAGTTTGAAGAGTACAGCCACCACCACTCCGTCACCGGTGGACGTTGCGAGATTGATGACGTCGGAAGGCTACCCATTGATCATGGGACAATCTCACGCTTCCGGTGATGACATCCAGTACTTTACCCTGCCGCAGGGCACCCAAGCGCTGATTATTCAGTGGAGTGAAAAGATGCTGTCACCTTCCAATACCGATCGCATCTACAAAAACATGATGGATCTCAGCAAGGTGGTTATTCTCAACGGCCCTCACGTAGGCAAAGAACTGTTTGTTCGCAATATGCATATTGAATTGTTATGACTCTGATTACTGCTATCGGCTGGTTGGGTACCTTGCTCTATCTAGCCAATCACGGTTACATATCGCTGAATAAAAACTGGAAGAAAGGCATCTATTACGGCGGCAATGCTATCGCCGCTGGGTGTTTGGTTCTCAGCTCGTTTTACAGCCAATCTTGGCAGGCTGTGGTTATCAACGGTTTCTGGCTGGTGATCAGCGCTGCGCTGCTGATGAACGCCAATCTGAACGCGCTCAAGTTTAGCCCCAAGCTGTTTTACATCATTGTTGGCGGCATGCTGATGCTCTTCGCCGGAGGCTTAGTGATAGAGCAACAAGCCAACCTAGCATTGCTTGGCTGGGTATCGGCGGTGGTGTTTTCTGGTTGTTATCTGCTGTTTAGCCAGGAAAAAATGTTGCCGCGATTCTATTTGTGTTGGAACGCCTTTGCCGCCATCGCGCTGCTACCGCAATTGTGGTTAGACGCAAACTGGCCAGTGTTCGGGCTTGAAATCGCGTGGGCGTTGATATCGATTTACGGTGCTGTGCGACGATTTGAAGAAGTTCATTTGATCGATTAGGGCAGTTGCAGGATACGAGATACGAGATACGAGATACGAGATACGAGATACGAGATACGAGAGTATTGATTGGGTGTTGCCTGCGGCACAACACCCAATTGTAAACCGTTACTGATGACTTTCTTGTTTGGCCATCTTGTATTGCGTTGCCGCCATCAGCATGGTCATGAAGGGGCTGATTAAGCAGAAAAATGCAAAGGGTGCGTAACTCATCGTCGCCACACCCAGCACCGACGCGTGATAAGCGCCACAGGTATTCCAAGGGACCAACACCGACGTCACCGTACCGGTATCCTCCAGCGTGCGGCTCAAGTTTTGAGACTCCAAACCACGCTCTTTATAAGTATCGGCAAACATTCTACCGGGCACTACGATGGCCAAATATTGATCGGAGGTGGTCGCGTTACTGAACATACAAGTACCTGCTGTCGTACCGATCAAGCCAACAGTGGATTTCGCTTTGTGCATCAAGGCTGTAGTAATGCGTTGCAAGAAACCTGAGGCCTCCATAGCGCCGCCAAACATCATGGCGGAAATAATCAGCCAGATGGTTCCCAGCATGCCCGATATACCGCCTGCGGTGAGCAACTCATCGAGCATGTCGTCACCGGTAACAATGGCAATATCACCAAAGCAGGCCATCATAATGCCTTTGTAGAGGGCGAAATCACCCTCGCCACCAATACGGCTCACCTGCTCGGCTTGAAACACCACCGCAAACAGAGCACCTAGAACTACGCCCACGAATATTGCTGGCAAGGCGGGAACTTTGCGCACAATCATGATCAATACCGCCAAAGGCACCAATAACAGCCACGGGGTAATATTAATATTGGAGTCCAAAGTTGCCGCAATAGCTTCAGCACCGAGAGAGTCGGTGTCGGCCGCGCTAAAACCCAAGAAGGTGAATAACGCTAAAGCGATCAAAACCGATGGAATCGTGGTCACCATCATGTAGCGTATGTGAGTAAACAGTTCGGTACCGGTGGTCGCTGCCGCTAGATTGGTGGTGTCGGAGAGCGGCGACATCTTATCGCCAAAGTAAGCGCCTGAAATAACCGCACCAGCCACCAGTCCCGGCGAAATACCCAGCACTTGGCCAATTCCCATTAAGGCGATACCAATGGTGGCCGAGGTTGTCCAGGAGCTGCCCGTAAAAATAGCAACGATGGCGCTGATGATCACGGAAGACGCCAAAAACCAACTGGCATCCATAACGTGCAGGCCGTAGTAAATCATCGTTGGAATGATGCCTGACAGCAACCAAGTGCCCGATAGGGCCCCTACCATGAGCAAGATCAACATGGCCGGTATGGCAATCTTGAGACTTTGAGTAATGCCCGATTCGACCTCTTTCCAACTGACGTGATAGAAGGAGGCAATGGCCGTGGTAATCGCGGCGCTGAGCATCAAGATCACCTGATTGGAGCCACTCACCGCATCGTCGCCAAAAATGAACACATTGAGACTCAGTAAAGCAACCAACAGCAGTAGCGGAACACTAGCGACTATTAAGGGGACTTCAGGGTGATTACCCAACACAATCTCAGTTTCAGGGAGTCTCGCCCCATTACTCTCTAGATTCTCGCTATCGCTCAAAAGATCCCCCAACAGGTGTCATCATTGTTTTCAACCCAGCCTATCAAAAGCGCTGATGCAGCAACAGCATCACCGGTGTTATTTCATGGCTATACTGTCTATCTCGCTACCTACCTAACTGCCAAGCTCACAAGCCTGACAGACAGTGTTGGGTAGCGATCTCAGGATAAGTCCCAACGCCACCCAGTGGAGCAGACTAATAAGACGAGCCAAACGTCATACCCCTCCTTTTCAGAGAGGCATAAAATCTGCATCATTTGCTCTAAACTTCAGCAGTATGCGGCCCAGCACTCCAACCGCCCTCTGCTCACCAGCCTGTCCCCGCAATCAAGGGGTAGATATCCACCCCTTTCTGGAGCTCAAATATGACAAACGCACAATCATCAGGCACGGTGATGAACACTGATTTCAATGCGTTTTTGCAGCAACACCGCCTTCCTGCCGATTATGCCGAGAACCTCAACCGCTATTTCACCCCTCTGGCCGCAGCCTTGGCGAGGCGAGCCGGACAACAAAGTACACCACTGAAGGTGTTGATCAATGGCAGTCAAGGATCGGGCAAGACAACTCTAGGGGATGCGCTGGTGATGCTGTTAGCTCGCCAGCATCAACTGAGCGCTGTGGCAATATCCATCGACGACTTCTACCTCACCCGTCATGAGCGCGAAACTCTGGCGAGGGATATTCATCCATTGCTGCTAACGCGAGGGGTGCCGGGTACTCACGATCTACGGTTAGCAGAGGATACCCTGCGAAAACTCGCTGAAGCCAACACCAATGTCGCCATCCCCAGATTTGATAAAGCTAAAGACGATCGAATGACGCAAGCAGAGTGGCCCGTCATTGATGCGCCTGTGGATATTATTATTTTGGAAGGTTGGTGCGTAAATGCTCAAGCTCAGGCGATGCAAGATTTAATCGAGCCCATCAATGAATTAGAAGCCCAAGAAGACAGCGAGGGTAATTGGCGGCACTATGTCAACACGCAACTGCAGCTAGATTATCGAGATTTGTTTCAGAGTTTTGATTGCAGCATCATGCTCAAAGCCCCTTCCTTCGACTGCGTATTTCGCTGGCGCCAGGAACAAGAGGAAAAACTGAAAGCGAAAAATCATCATCAAGGCAGCGGCCTTATGTCTGACGCGGAGATCGCCCGTTTTATTCAACACTACCAGCGCATCACCGAACACAATCTAGCAATACTGCCTCAACAGGTAGACTATCTGTTTTCATTGGATGAAGAGCGTGAAATCATTTCAACGCAAGGACTAGAATCGTGAAAGTACCCGCCACTCACAACCACTCCCCTTCCTGAAAAACGTATACGAACCTTATCTGTCCTGTAGCAATAACACTCGCGCATAAAAAAGCCCCTATAAATAGGGGCTAAGAGAGCGTTTCCTATCACTTCAATATTAGAAGCTAGCGCTAGCAGTCAACCAGAGTTTGTCGGTATCAGAACCGTGATCATCCGCTGAGTAATCCGAGTACTTAAGACTCAAACCAACAGGGCCGAATTTCTTGGCAACCACAAATCCTAGCTCGGATCCAAGATCGTCCTTACCGGAAGCATCTGAATCGTCTGATTCAAGACTGTGGTACACCACAGAAAGTTTTACACCGGCCAACTTGGTAGAGGCAGAGACGTACATATCTTCAATACCGCCAGTGATGTTACCGGTACCACCACCTAAGAACTGATCGTTCCAACCTTGGAAATTGTGCAGAGTTGCCAGAGGGGTAATGAACTGTCCATCTGCATCATCGGCACCAAGCACCTCATAACCGGCTTTAAGAGTTACATCAGCAATTTTGTAAGAACCCTCAGCCAGAATATAGTCGGCGTCGTAGCTGTTGGGGTTATCCTCGGCGTCAGACTGAGTAGCGTACTCTAGCGCATAACCGAAATCACCGGTTTTACCAGCGAAACGAATACCATAAGTATCGGTTGAGAAGGCCGCGGCGTCTTCATTGTCGATTAGATAAGCGTAAGCGGTCAGTGCGCCAGCTTTGAAACCGGTGTACTTAGCGTTGAACAAATAGGTGTCATTTTCGTGATCGCCACGCGGATCATCTTCACCAAAGATACGATTGACATTATCAATGTGGGCCGCGAAAAGAGTCGTGTCTGGCAAGCTCTTGTTAACAACGGTAAGTCCGTCATAAGTCTGCTCGTTCTGGCGGAAGCCGACACCACCCACGAAACGCTGATTGTCCAACAAGATTCTCTGACGCCCGTATTTAACGGTCGTATCGGAGAATGTGTACGCAAGATACGCCTGATTCACTTCAGTGCCTTCAGGGTCACCGACGCCACCCTCAAAATCACTGATGTGGGTAACATCATCCATTTCGATTAAACCACCGAAACCCTTATAATCAGCGGACTTATACGTCAATCGAGTCTTAAGCGACGTTAAATCCACATCGTTGCCATCCACATCCACCTCTTCATAACGCATACGAAAGCTGAGACTAACATCACCCTCTTTCAGAGCTTCGGTAATGGTTTCAGCAGACATCGAAGGTGCTGACACGGCGGCCATGGCAACGGCCAATGATAGTGCACTTTTCTTAATGTGATTCATGGTTTTCTCCTAAGGATTGCTAGAATAATTAATGAGTTCTACAAATGAGACCGATGACTAAGCCGCCTCAGTCTTCTTTTTATTTCGGGTTTCTGAGCCCTTGGTAATGGGCTCAACTTTGCGTTGTTTTTCATACAAGAATTTCAGAACTTCTGATCGAAGACGCGTATATTCACTGTCTTCTGCCAGCGCCAAACGGTCACGCGGGCGCTCAAGATTGACGTCCAAAATCTCACCCACGGTAGCCGATGGGCCATTGGTCATCATCACGATTCGATCCGATAACAACACCGCTTCATCAACATCGTGAGTAATCATGATCACAGTATTGTTGAGCTCCGCTTGGATTTCCATGAGTGAATCTTGCATGTGAGCTCTGGTCAAGGCATCTAACGCACCAAACGGCTCGTCCATCAGTAAAACTTCTGGCTGCATCGCCAGCGCCCGTGCAATACCCACACGCTGCTTCATACCACCGGAAATTTCCCCCGGAAGTTTGTGCATGGCGTGATCCATATGCACTAACTGAAGATTGTGTTCGATCCAGTCTTTCTTTTCGGCCTTGGTTTTGTCTTTACCGAAAACTTGATCGACCGCCAACTCGACATTTTGATAGGCACTCAACCACGGTAGTAAAGAATGATTCTGAAAAACCACCGCACGTTCAGGACCAGGTTCATTCACTTCCTTGCCATTGAGTAGAACACCACCACTGCTGGCCTGATAGAGCCCTGCGACAACGTTCAACACAGTGGACTTGCCACAACCGGAGTGACCGATCAGCGAAACAAATTCACCTTTATTGATCTTTAAACTGACGTCACTTAGAGCAGTAAAAGGTCCCTTCGGGGTTGGAAACACCATATCGATATGACTGATATCCAGCAGTACACTCATTTTAATTCTCCTAACAATTCTGTTCTCATTACTGTCGACAATGTTGGTTTTTTCAACGATTACCAGCGCTTAGCGATCTGCACTGGCTTTGTCCCAAGAGACGTAGCGCTGAATCTGTAGCATCATTCGATCCAATAAAAATCCAATCGCGCCAATCACTATCACCGCCGCCATAATTCGAGCCAGTGAATTTGAGCTACCGTTTTGGAACTCATCCCAGACGAACTTACCAAGACCTGGATTTTGCGCCAGCATTTCTGCAGCAATCAACACCATCCACGCCACCCCAAGAGACAAACGCATGCCAGTAAAAATCATCGGGATCGATGCCGGTAGTACAATTTTTCTCACATGGGTCAATGCAGGTAGTCGCAATACTTTACTCACATTAACCAGATCGCTGTCAATCGACGCTACCCCAACTGATGTGTTGATCACCATTGGCCACAAGCAACATAGCGTCACGGTAATCATCGAGTTAAGGAAAGACTTTGATACCATCGGATCGGGCGAAACATATAACGCACTCACCACCATCGTCACCAGTGGCAACCACGCTAAAGGCGATACCGGCTTAAAGATCTGAACAATGGGATTTACCGCCGCATTGAGAGACTTACTTAATCCCACCGCGATTCCCAATGGCACAGCAATCGCAGCAGCTACTAGAAACCCACTCATCACGGTGACCAGACTGGTCACGATTTGATCCAGAAAAGTCTCCTTACCCGTGTAAGATCTAGTCTTTGCTACATAGCTCGGATCTTTCTCCAAACGCTTTTGATTACGAAGTTCTTGACGTTCATAGAACTTTTCCTCTTTGGCGCGCTCACTGACATGTTCGTCATAAAGTGATTCGAACTGTTGGAAAACTGCTGTAGGCCCTGGAAACTTACCCAGGGAAGTATCGATATTCTGTGCAGAAACAGACCACAGCAACAGAAATCCAAGTATCCCCAGCAGAGGAAAAACCAACCATTTTGTTACATCGTTGATGATGAGTTTTACTCTTTCAGGCAGCATAGCGCTGTCACTGATTTTGTTGAATATTGAAGCTGTTGCCATGATCTGTTACCTATTTCTTACGTCTTACTTGAAGTATTTAAAGTCGAATAACTTAAAGCTTGTCACCGGCTTTTAGACCAATTGAGAACTTGTTGATGTACGCATTGGGCTTGGTACCGTCGTAGACAATGTCATCGATGAAATGCGTTTGTGGATCGCGGAAACCATCTTCGTCAGCCGCCGGCACTTCATCCGCACTGACCAAACCTTCTTCGATCAGTGAGTTCGCTGCAGCCATATAGATATCAGGGCGATAAACTTTGGCAGCAAGCTCTTTGTACCACTCGTCACTCTTATCTTCAGAGATTTGTCCCCAACGACGCATTTGAGTCAGGTACCAAATAGCATCGGAGTAGTACGGATAGGTAGCGTTGTAGCGGAAGAACACATTGAAATCTGGCACTTCACGCTTATCGCCTTTCTCGTACTCGAAGGTTCCGGTCATACTATTGGCGATCACTTCGTAGTCAGCGCCTACGTAGTTTGACTGAGACAAAATCTTCACAGCTTCTGGACGGTTAGCGTTGTCATTTTCATCCAACCATTTCGCCGCGCGGATCAGAGCACGAGTCAAACGGATAGTGGTGTTGGGATACTTTTCCGCAAACTCCGCGGTGATACCGAATACTTTCTCTGGGTTGTCTTTCCAGATTTCGTAGTCGGTTACAACTGGCACTCCGATACCTTTAAATACAGCCTGCTGGTTCCATGGTTCACCGACGCAGTAGCCATAGATAGTGCCAGCTTCCAAAGTGGCAGGCATTTGCGGTGGAGGTGTTACGGACAAGAGTGCATCAGCGTCGATTTTTCCTGAGGTATCACCTTTGTGGGGAGCGTAGTAGCCAGGATGAATACCACCTGCCGCTAGCCAGTAGCGCAACTCATAGTTGTGGGTAGAAACTGGAAACACCATACCCATATTGAAGGGCTTGCCTTCATCTTTGTACTTCTCAACGACAGGTTTAAGAGCATCTGCCTTGATTGGGTGAACTGGGCGGCCATCAGCCATCTTAGGAATATTCGGCTTCATTTGCTCCCAGATTTCGTTAGAAACAGTGATACCGTTACCGTTCAAATCCATGGAAAAAGGCGTAATGATGTGAGCCTCAGTACCAAAGCCCATGGTTGCAGCGATAGGCTGTCCAGCGAGCATGTGCGCACCATCAAGACGACCATCGATGACCCCATCAAGTAGCACTTTCCAGTTCGCTTGTGCTTCGATGGTGACGTATAAGCCTTCGTCCTCGAAATAGCCGTTTTCATAGGCAACTGCAATAGGAGCCATATCGGTGAGCTTAATAAAACCAAATCTCAGCTCTTCTTTTTCGGGATAACCCAACTCCTCTGCCTGAGCAAAGCTGACGCTCATGCCCGTCCCAATTAGGGTTGCTAGAGCAACTCGTTTAAAAGGTTTCAGCCATTTCATATTCTTTCCCCTCAAAAATTCAAAAAAAAAGGCGCTCATTATCCTGCCAGCCTGATAGCCGACAGGGTAATGAGCGCCTTTGCTCGAGAAGGTAAAACGCCGATGCTCTACCTTAATCTATTGTGATCCTAAAACTCCCAATAGCTGCGAAACGACTGTCGCCGTTGACAGAAGCCGCATCACTCTCGTGAGTTGCCAGTGCTGATTCAGACTAGCAACTAGAGTAATGCAGAGTGTGTGCCAACATAGGAGAACTGCTGAAAATCTTTGCTGTGAGGCTCAAAAAGAGGAGCAACGCACCATTTTCCGGCGCTTTTTCAAGCATCTGAACCAAAGCCAACCACATTTGAGGTGCAGTTCGCCAAAAAAAATCCCATCAACTGTGCCTGAGCTTGATGCAAGTGCACCACAAAAGAACAAGCCCGCAAAAAACGACCAATAACGATTACTTAGGTCTGATCAATGATTGTCGCAGAAGAATGGACAGTAACCTGCCAGAGAGCCAAGTCACTAGACAAATAGGATTGATTGAACTGAACTTACGCCATCGAGCAGATGGCGTGTTTTGAACTAACCGAGGT
>CERE01086333.1_pt1 | contig 21045 bp, 18 predicted proteins | sample 530911 | NCBI WGS metagenome assembly CERE01 (sample SAMEA2621092, study PRJEB7988) | marine metagenome | biome: marine biome (ENVO:00000447); feature: mesopelagic zone (ENVO:00000213); material: "saline water (ENVO:00002010), including plankton (ENVO:xxxxxxxx)" | depth 800 m
GAGAGCCCGTAAGAGTCCCAAACTTTGAAGTATTTCCCGTTGTGGAATACCTACCCGTTTTTCCATTTGGCGGCATTGGTATTGATAGGAATTCAGCCGAGGGATCGTCTTGCTCCACCAGACTTACGCCAGCTCAATTTAGCTTTCTGAAATTGCTTACGGCGAGTGACGTATTCACCAGAAATACATTGCAAAGTATGACTATGCAAACCAAGCTCTTTATCAGCACCTACAGTGAACGGGTGTAGACATAGCGTGAGAGCCACACGCCTCTTTCTTTGATCGACCTAGCGCTTAACTCGTTTATATAGTTCCAGACAAAATTGACAGATCGAGCCATCTCATTAAGACAAGCAACATGCTTGTCTTTTACTCGCAACTTTAGTGTTTTGCTCAATCTTGTCATTACTGCATAAGAACACAGATGGATTTATTCTGCGATACGGTAGACGCTATCCTTCCCCGCACTAGAAGTACAGGGTTCGTCGCGCACTTTGATCATCCGTTGTCACTGCTTCGTGGCTTGTCATTTTGCCGTAACTACCGCGCTCACCGCTCGCTAGGCTGGCATGGGAAAAAGAGCTAATCAATACTGTAGCGATAAATGTAGTTTTAAATGTCATCATTTTTTCCTTTTATACGCTTGCTTATGGTTTACAATTTTCGTTAGGGATTCAAAGATCCAGCGTTTTCTTACGCCACAAGAAATAAATCGCAGGTACTACCAATAAAGTCAAAACAACAGCGCTAACCATACCGCCGACCATCGGTGCAGCGATACGGCTCATCACTTCCGAACCGGTGCCTGTACCGTATAAAATGGGCAGTAGGCCAGCAATAATCGCTGCCGCCGTCATCATCACTGGGCGCACTCGCATACCGGCACCGTTGAGTACAGCGCGTGCAAGTACTTCTGTCGTCGGTGTGATGCCCTGCTTTTCGCAGCCGTTTAGCATTTCACAGTAAGCCTGATTCAGGTAGACCAGCATAATGACACCTATCTCCACAGCTACGCCAGCCAGGGCGATAAAACCAACAGCCACAGCCACGGAAAAATTATAACCCTGCAGATACATCAGCCAAATACTGCCTACCATCGCCAAAGGCAACGTGCCCATAATAATGCCGACCTCGACAAAATTACGGAAATTAATGAACAGCAAGATCACAATAATTGCCAAGGTCAAGGGAACAACATAGGTCAGTTTTTCCTTAGCCCGCTGCATATATTCATACTGTCCGGACCAGGCAATGGAATAACCCGCGGGTAAGTCCAGCTGATCTGCCACCACCCGTTGAGCATGTTCAACATAGCTACCAACATCAACGTCTTCGATGTCGATAAAGGACCAGCCATTGAGGCGGGCATTTTCACTCTTGATGCCAGGCGGGCCGTCTTCGACAAAGATATCGGCCACCGCACGCAGGGGAATACGCTGTCCCGATGGCGTCACAATCGGCAACAGAGCCAATTGCTCAGGTGAATTGCGAAAATCCTGCGGGTAGCGAATGTTGATTGGGTAGCGTTCCAACCCCTCGACGGTTTGCGACACGTTCATACCGCCAATCGCCGAGGCAACCACCTGCTGGACATCGGTAATGTTGAGGCCATAGCGTGCTGCTTTTTCTCGCTGAATATCTACTTTAATGTAGCGACCACCCGCTACCCGCTCGGAATAAACCGACGCGGTTCCAGGGACATCCTTAAGGATAACTTCCAGCTGCTGACCAATGGCTTGAATTTGTGATAATTCCGGTCCGGCAATCTTGATGCCGACGGGGGTCTTGATACCGGTTGCCAGCATGTCGATACGGGTTTTTATAGGCATCACCCAAGCATTAGTCACGCCGGGGAATTTAACCAATGCATCCAGTTCTTTAATCAGGCTTGCTGTAGTGACGCCTTCACGCCATTGATCGCGCGGCTTTAGCTGAATAAAGGTTTCGATCATGGTCAAAGGGGCTGGATCGGTGGCAGTATCGGCACGACCTACTTTACCAAATACCGATTTAACTTCAGGCAGAGTATAAATTAGCTTATCTGTTTGCTGTAGCAGTTCCCTTGCCTTGCCAATGGAAATACCCGGGTAGGTGGTCGGCATATACATCAAATCACCTTCATCAAGGGGCGGAATAAATTCGCTGCCAATTTTATCCAACGGCCAAAGGCCGACTAACAATACCAGTAATGCTAGCGCCAGCGTAGTTTTTGGTCGCTGCAACACCTCCTTCAATACCGGTAAATAAGCGCTAGTCAGGAGACGATTAACTGGGTTCTTGTGTTCCGGTAATATCTTGCCGCGGATAAAGTAGCCCATCAACACGGGTACCAGGGTAATAGCCAGTGCTGCCGAGGCTGCCATGGCATACGTCTTGGTAAATGCCAGAGGTGAGAACATGCGTCCTTCCTGAGCCTCCAAAGTAAACACAGGTACAAAGCTGACGGTAATAATGAGCAAGCTGAAGAACAATGCTGGCCCTACTTCAGCGGCGGAATTGGCGACGATGTCCCAGCGGTTCTCTTTCGTGATAGGCGTTCGTTCCATGTGTTTATGCATATTTTCAATCATCACAATGGCACCATCGATCATGGCTCCAATGGCAATGGCGATCCCCCCCAGGGACATAATATTGGCATTGAGTCCCTGCAGATGCATAACAATAAATGCCGCCAAAATACCCACTGGCAAACTAAAAATAGCCACCAGAGACGAACGGACATGAAATAAAAAAACCATGCACACCAACGCCACCACGATGAATTCTTCCAGTAGTTTAAAGCCCAGGTTATTCACAGCTCGTTCAATTAAGCCGCTACGATCATAAACAGTGACCACCTCAACACCTTCAGGCAAGCCCTTTTTCAACTGCTGTATTTTTTCTTTAACACCGTTAATGGTTTGCTGCGCATTTTCGCCAAAGCGCATAACGATAATGCCGCCGGCGGCCTCACCTTCGCCATTAAGCTCGGCGACACCGCGCCGCATCTGTGGACCTACGCCGATATCTGCGACATCTTTGAGCAACAGCGGTGTACCGTTTTGGTTAACACCCAAAGGGATATTGCCCAGATCCTGTTCACTCTTCAAATAACCTGTGGCGCGCACCATATATTCGGCTTCAGCCATTTCCACCACAGAGGCTCCGATTTCCTGATTGCCGCGTTTAATGGCCATTTGAATATGAGAAAGCGGGATACCAAAGGCTCGCAATTTGTCAGGGTCAACCTTAACCTGATACTGCTTGACCATGCCCCCCAGGGATGTGACCTCGGATACGCCGGGTACCGTCTGCAGCTCATACTTTAAAAACCAGTCCTGCAAGCTGCGCAGCTGGCTGATATCGTGATTGCCTGTCTTATCAGTTAGGGCGTATAAATACACCCAACCGACCCCAGTGGCATCCGGGCCCAACTGCGGTCGCGCCCCTTCAGGCAGCTCCGCCGCCACTTGACTCAAGTATTCCAGTACCCGCGAGCGAGCCCAGTAGAGATCAGTATCTTCATCGAAGATGACATAAACATAAGAATCACCAAAGAAAGAGTAACCGCGTACGGTCACCGCGCCTGGCACCGACAACATAGCCGTTGTCAGGGGGTATGTGACTTGATCTTCCACTACCTGCGGTGCTTGCCCTGCATAACTAGTCTTGATGATCACCTGCACATCGGAAAGGTCAGGCAGTGCATCTATCGGGGTATTTTTTACCGAATAAAACCCCAACCCCACCACAATCAGTGTCGCTAGCAACACAAAAAATCGATTTCCGACCGACCAGCGAATAATAGATTCAATCATTCTATGAACTCCTAATGTTGCTGATGGCTGGAAGCGCCAATGGGTTGTATGTCGCTGGCTTTAATATCAGTGATTGTGAATTCGCCCTCACTGACATTGAAACTGAATTGAACCTTCATGCTTTCACTCAAAATTGACATATCGACACCGCTGTCAACCAGAAAATCGACGGTAGCTGCCGGTCGATTCCATTTAACAATGGGGCCACGACTGATATTTATCATGCGGTGATCAACCATAATGCTATTGATAACCCCTTCCACCGTAGCCGAATCGGAATAAGCGTTATCAGCAGGACGCACATTGATTACTTCATAGGTGTTGTCAGCGTTGTTTTGAATTTCAATTTTCAGTTTTGTACCGGGTTGCAATTGGCTCATGTCAACATCAGAAGCGACTATAAAGTCCATTGTCATGGCGGGCCAGTTCCACAAACCGATGGCATCATGGCTAACGTTGATCATGCGGCGATTCACTATCACGCTATTAATTTCAGCTTCAGCCCAGACTGAGTCCTCAGCCAACGTATTGGCCACATTATCACTCTGGTGATTCATGCGTTTGAAATCTGAGGTTTTACTGGACTCGGAATCGAGTAAAAATTGTGCCGAGGTCACCACACGTTCACCGGCCTCAACACCCATTAAAATCTCGGTATTATCTTCGCCTGAGCGCCCGAGCTTTACCTCAACAGATTTATAGCGACCTTCACCGAGGGCTAGAACCACACGATCAACAGAGCCTGTTCGTACTACCGCTTCTTTCGGAACCAGCAGAGTTTCATCATTACTCTTGGCATGAATGGCAACCTGAGCAAACATATTGGGTTTTAATTCTCCGCTGTTATTATCAAATCGCAATCTCACTTTGATGGTTCGGGTTTTGACATCCAACGTGGGATAAACATAGTCCACTTGCCCCTGCCAAAGCTCGCCTGGTAAAAACCCCAAGGTCATGGTAACGGGCAACCCCGCGGTGACGGCAGCGGCTTGACTTTCAAAAATTTCAGCCTCCACCCATACCTGGTCAAGTACGCCAATCGACATCAAGCTGGTGCCGGGTTTGACAAAAAATCCCTGCCGAATATTTAGGTTATCCAACACGCCTGTTTGAGGTGAATAAAACACAACATTTTGTTCAACTTTGCCGGTGTTTTTTAATGTTTTAATAGCGCGCGCCGGTAGCTGTAGTGCGGTCAATCGGTCTTCCGCAGCACGAATCAAGCGCTGATTTTTTCGACTCATGGCCAATACCAGCTCTTCCTGGGCATTTACCAAGGCCGGAGAGTAGATTTCGTACAGAGGCTGGCCTTTCTCTACCGGGTCACCTTCAGCTTTTATATAGAGTTTATCAATCCAACCCTCAACCCGAGGGTGGATATGAAGCAGCTGGTCTTCATCGTACTTGACATAACCGACGGTTTTAATTTCTGTATGCAGGGTTTTACGCTCGACGAGAGCTGTACGCACACCTAGGTTATTCACTACTTCTGAAGAAATGGTAATGGTACCGGGGCCTGCGTCCGTACCTCCAGACTCTTCAGCGTAAACCGGAATTAAGTCCATTCCCATCGGCGACTTGCCCGGTTTGTCACGCCGGTAATTGGGGTCCATAGGCGCTACCCAGTACAAGGGTTCATCGGCTGCAGCTGAACTGACAGCTGCATCGTTGCTGCTACCCAATAATTTGTAAGCACCGACAGCCACCAATGCTCCCAAAATAATGCCGCCTGCCAGTGTAAATGCGGTATTGCGGTTATTGTTCATCGTTATTCTCCGGCTGGCTCGCACTGGGGCGGCTAGCAATAATTTGATCGGCTCTATCCATGAAAAAGTAATTCAATTGCACACGTGATTTTTGCCTGTCAACATCAATGCTCAAAGCATCAATATTGGCATTGAGCTCGGCAATACGAGCGCGTACCACCTCAGCAAAATCCCCATCATCGTTGGTATAGGCGGTGAGTGAAGCCTCAGCTTGTTCGCGCATTTGCGGTAATAGCTGTTTGCGATACAGTTCTCGGCGCTCATTCAAACGCCATAACTGCGCTTTCGACGCCTCAAAAGAAGCCATCATTTTGCGCAGTAATAACCACTTTTCCGTATGCACCGCTGCCGTTTTGGAAACCGCCGACTGCAGCTGCCTGTCCTGTCTATTTTCGGTAAACAGAGGCATATCAAAACTAATTCCCACAGAAAAGAGGTCAGCTCGATCACGCCCCAAGGGGTCTTGATCCCGATAACCATAACTGGCATTGATGCCCCATTCTGGCTTGTATTTTTGCTTCGCCAAGTCGATAGCGACACGACTGGCTGCTATTTTTTGCTCTAGCCCCTTCACGGCTGCATGGCCTACAAGATACTGATACAGCGTTTGCGGTTGGATTTCTTCAGCATGGATGTAAAGCTCAGGGTTGAGCAATGTAATTTCAGGTAGCTGCCGATTAAGACTCAGCTGCAGTGAGGTCAATGTGCTTTCTAAACCATAAATTTCACCGTAGTTATCAGTTGATTCTTGAGGCATAAAATAGACACTGCGCCACTCAGCCAAGCGCTGAATGGCAACTTCCCGCTGTTGATTTAGAACCGTTAGACGATCATCCAAGCGCGTTAACTCCAGCTGCGCACGGACAACATCCTGCTGCCTTGTTCTACCCAGAGCGGCGGAGTAACTAGCTTCTGCAACATCAGCAAGCTGCTCGAACAAGGATCGATCCTGTTCGATCAAAGCAATACTTTCCTGGGCTTTATAAGCATCCAACCAAAGCTGCGCAACGGTAACCACCACTTTGGCCTTACGATTCTGCCGCTGATAGGGGTACTGGCTGCCCACTAGTTCAAGCTGTTTACGCTTAATATTGAGGCTGTCACCACGGGGAAATATCTGCGAAACCCCAACTTTAAATTGGGTCATACCTTCTTGGTCAAGATCAAAGGTATCAGTGGGTAAATTAGAAAAACCGACCGACATTTTAGGGTCAGGCAATGTGCCGGAAGCGACACTCAATGATTCTATTGAGTCCTGGGTATGTTGGTTTCCCAGTAGCCAGGGGTCATTGGCCTGTGCGCTTCGTACCGCCTTTTCCAGAGTTAAGACATGAGTATCGTTGGCCCGGGGAGCATTTGACTCACCATCATCGCCAGCCTGAACTGCGGATATTCCGGCCACAAAAAAATAGACTGCAATTACACGTCTAAACCCTAATCTGTAAAAGCATGGGAGGATAAATATGGACACTAATATTGCTCCTGTTGTTGTGTTATTTGGGCATATATAGTGCTACTGCCATCAGCCTTCAACAGCAAGACGTTATAAGGCGAAAACATAGCACCCATCTCCATTCCAGGACTACCCTTGGGCATACCTGGCACGGCCAAACCAATTGCGCCCTCGGGTTTCTCGGAGAGAAATTGTTGAATAATGCGGGCCGGAATATGGCCTTCAAACACATAGCCTTCTTTGGACACGCCTGTATGGCAGGATTGATGCCGTGGCGCAATACCTCTCTCGGCTTTGAGTGCCGGCATATTGCTTTTATTGTGCGCCTGCACCTTAAAACCCTGGCCCTGAGGATTATGGCTCTTTAGGTGAGTGATCCACTTGCTGCAGCAACGGCAGGTTGGACTTTTATAAACATCCAACAGGGTCGATTCTGATATTTCACCTCCGCCTGAGGCCACTAACTTTTCGGATTCTGAAAAAGCCTCCAGCGAAAATGCCGCTACGACTAGCAGCGAAATACGTAATAAAGGTTTAGTGGACATGGTGGTCTTCCCCTTTTTCTAAATCGGTCCCGGCGCTTTTAAAACACTAGTGCATAGCGAACAAGCGCAGTGACGTCAATGCCAGATTATGAAGAGGCATTGGATATTAATATTTTGGGGATAAGCCCCCGCCGCGCACAAAAAATATGAACATCCCGCCAAATTCTAGACGGATTTGTCCTGTATTAGCGGGTTATTGGGGGGCGGAATAGAGAGGAAAAATACCGGCTTTGCAAGGTCATTAATGGTGCAAAAACTGGTTGAGAGGGTTCTACCCCTAGGCCTAATGCCGTTTCATTGACTAAAGCGGCACTGCAGCCTGCCATGGAACAATTGCAATCATGCTTACAACAATCGAATAAACCAGCAACATCAGTTTTGTCCATCTGATTCATTTCATGATGCCCTGAATGGGTATCCATAGACGTCGATATACCAGACTGACTCATATCCATTTGGAAAGGCATAATAACTGACGCTACCGCTTGACCCACAAAGGCCAACAGCATAAGAGAAATAATTAAAACCCTAATATTATTCAACAATGGGGCAACCATCAAGTTCACGAGATACCAGAGGATATTAAATAATAAAGGCATGTCAATGGCGTGACTTATTCATCGATACCAAAATCCGCCGCGATAAGGGAGTGAGAGCTATCGTCCGTCATTGGTGCAGGCATAGCAGCCATTAGTGGCTGAGCAATCAACCCCCAAATAACCAACACTATGCCTATCGAACGAAACATAAACTTTCCCTTATATTGATCAATTGCAGCATATACCCAGTGCAGACTGCAAGTTTTGACTTAAATCAAGCAATACACACTTAGGTTTTAATCCTAGGAGTCACTCCTGCAATAACGGCAGAATGAATGCAAGCGGCTAGTGGCCATGGAATATAGTGGATCAACTGTCTACCGCTGCCTCTAATTGCTTAAGTAACTTTTGCATGTCTTTCAGACTGTTCTTGATCGCCGCCAAATAGTCTAAGTCATACTTACTTAAATCAGAACGAACCGACCGATTATCTTTAACCAGCGAATTTCTCAGCAATAGAATTGTACTTTGTAGTGTAGATATTTGCTTCTTGATGTTACGAATTCTCTCTTCTTGATTTGTCGCAGCCGGGTATTCCTTTTGGTACTGAAGTACGTAGGATCGCTTTTTTACTACTTCTGCGGCTGGATCTTCACCGTTGTGCGCACTAGCCATCATGGATAAAAATAGCACAGCTATTGCAGGAAAAATTGTTTTCATTGTTCTCGCGCTTTGATTAGTGATGTGACGAACCATTGGTTTCGTCTCGTGCTGTAAGGATTTGATATTGCTCTGGGGTTAAGTCGGGCAATTTTTGCAAAAACGCGACCATTGCCCAAATACGCTGATCGTCATGTGTAGGTCCCCAAGCCGGCATACCGGACGCCTTAATTCCGTGTTTTATAATCCAGAATTGACGTCGAGCGCTTTGCTCGGAATCAGCATGATCGTGCCCATGCTCATCTTCTTTTTTACTGAGATTAGGCGGTGCAGGATACAAGCCTATACTCATATCACTCTGTATTTTTCCGGGTTTTAGGTGGCAAGCGACACACATATCGTTATAGTCCGGCCCGCCCGCCAGAAGCAACTCTGGATCATCTAACGAAGGAACACTTATGTTTTGGGCGGCCCTCTTGATTGATTGTTCGCGCACCGTTTCCAAGAGCCAATAAGTCAACTTATTGTGAGGCACATCGGCTCCCATTGGATAAGCACCGGAATACACATAAATTGCTCCACCTGCGAATACACCGATGGCAATAAGAATGAGGTATTTCACTGTTTTCATTTTTATATCCCTGGCGACATCAGTGGTCGCGCTTGTCAAAATTGGCTGCGGCAAGCCTGATTACAACGCGCCACATCTCAACAGTTCAGGCTAGTGGTTATGTCCATCATTATGTTGATCCACTTTGTTAGCATCGCTGTCATCGGTTGTATTTTTTTCAGTATCACCACCATGATGGTTTTCAGCAGATTCTTCACTCATACACTTTTTCATCATTGCCATCCTGATTGGATCATTCGCATCCTTTTTTGAATGATCCATATTTTTCATTGCTTCACAGTTGGGTTTCTCCCTCTTTGTCTTATGTTCAGATGGATCGTGAGCATGAACAGATGCGATTGAAAATAAGCTGACTAACAAAAAGCAAAAAGTGACTTGTATATTCTTCATTGGTAAATCCTCATATTGATTTAGAGTATATTTAGTTAATTAAAGTGGTAACGGCGTTAAAACCATGCCCGTACTCCTATCACCCATTGGAGATCATCGGTGTCCCCTCCTTCGGCACGCGTGAAGTCAGCGGTATTACCAAAACCTTTGCTCCAATTAACACCTATGTATGGGGCGAATTCACGTCGAATTTCGTAGCGCAACCTTAATCCAGCCTCAACATCAGAAAGACCGGAACCGATGCCGAGACCCTCATCGTTTTGCCCATAAAAATTGACTTCGATCTCAGGCGTTAAAATCAACCTCTGGGTAAACAACAGTTCATACTCGGCTTCCAGTCGTAATGCAGTACGCCCACTTTCTCCGATAAATAATGCTGCGTCGATTTCAAAAAAATAGGGCGCGAGACCTTGAAGACCAATGACCGCCCAGCTCCGATTCGGAGTGGGTTGAAAGTCCTGCCGTAACCCTACCTGTACATCCCAAAACGGCGCAATTGCCTGGCTGTAGAGGGCCTGTAATTCGGCCTCTTCGGTTTCTCCATCGCTTCGTTCTACTTCTGCCTTGAACCATAGTTTTTGCAAATCCTTTCCAATCCAGCCTTGCCCACTCAAAACCCACGGATCGCCATCATCTGCGTCGCGTACTTCAAATTGATCAATTAACACCTTAGTTAACAGTGGGTCATCCTTACCGCCCGCTAACACATGGTTTGCAGAACCCACCAACAAAGATACGATAAGTGTGGATAAGCAGAATTTCCTGTTAAACAAGAGTGAGTTTGGTGGTCGTCTATTAAATAACTTCATCAATTGATTCTCCTTAGCTCACTCGGACTTCGCGGAACATACCGGACATGTGATACACCAAGTGACAGTGGAAAGCCCACCGTCCAATGGCGTCAGCAGTGACTAAATAGCTGATTTTTGATCCCGGCTGAACCATCACTGTATGCTTACGAGGAATAGATTGTGGATCACCAGTTTCCAGTTCACTCCACATGCCATGTAGATGCATGGGATGACTCATCATGGTGTCGTTTACCAGTGTGATTCGCACTCGCTCACCATATTTCAGCTGCAATGGCTCGGCATCGGTGAATTTTATACCGTTCATCGACCACATATAGCGACCCATATTCCCGGTTAGGTGGAGTTCTATTTCACGACTGGGTTCACGCGGATCAGATGTTTGATATAGGTTTTTAATGTCGCCATAAGTCAGCACCCGCCGCCCATAAAGCCGCTGGTGATTCCGCAGGCCGATGCCTGGATCGTGCAAGCCGCTTTGAGGGCTCTCGGCACGCATATCAACATGCGGCCCCGTTTCACTGGCAACATGGGTTATTTCACGAGTGCTGCCGAAGCCAGCCTTCCCTAACGCTTCTGCTTGGTTCCGATGGTTTTTGTTCTCCATGGTCTTCATGCCGCTCATCTGATGTTGACTATGATCCATATCCGGCATTTCGCTCATGTCGTGCGCGCTGTGATCCATAGCAGCCGTTCCCGCCATACCAGTCATACCGTGCATGCTGTGATCCATACCCATGCCCATGCCCATGCCCATGCCCATATCTCGATGCCCTAATGTGGGTGCGTCATCCATGGCGGGTACTGATGAGACCAGCTCGATATCCGGTGTTAATGTGCCACGGGTATAACCCGTGCGATCAATGCTTTGTGCGAAAACGGTATACGCGCTGTCATTACTGGGTTCAACAACAACATCGTAGGTCTCGGCAACACCGATACGAAATTCGTCAATCGTGACCGGCTCAATATTTTGGCCATCAGCGGCCACTACTGTCATTTTTAAACCAGGAATACGCACGTCAAAAATAGTCATTGACGAGCCATTGATAAATCGTAAACGTACTTTTTCACCGCGTTTAAACAGACCGATCCAGCCTTCATCAGGCGTAACACCGTTCATCAAATAGGTGTAGGTGTAACCCGTAACATCGGATATATCGGTCTCACTCATGCGCATTTGGTTCCACATAGAGCGCTCATTCCATGTTTGAGCGACACCTTTATCCTTAATATCCCGCCAGAGATCACCAACTGTGCGTTCACGAAAGTTGTAGTAATGACTAAGTTTTTTTAATTTAGCGTAAATCGCCTGCGGATCTTCGTCAGACCAATCCGACAACATGACCACATAATCTCGATCATAACTAACCGGATCGGGGTCCTTGGGGTCAATAATGATCGCACCGTACATCCCTGTCGGCTCCTGAAAGCCCGAGTGACTGTGGTACCAATAGGTACCGCTTTGATTAATATCGAACTGATACTCAAAAGTTTCACCCGGCTTTATGCCGTTAAAACTAAGGCCGGGAACGCCATCCATGTCCGTTGGTAAGATAATGCCATGCCAATGAATTGAACTATCTTCAGCAAGGTTATTCTTAACCCGTAACGTCACTCGATCACCCTCGCGCCAACGCAAAACTGGCGCTGGCACTGAACCATTAACAGCCGTCGCCATACGGCTCTTACCAGTGTAATTAACCGGCTGATAGCCTATGTTGAGATCAAACTCATTTCCTCTTAGCATCGTTGGCCCCAGGCGATTTGAGGGCGAGGCGATTGACAATCCCGGTCCAAGCCCTAAACCTAAAAGGGCGCTACCTGCTGCAATGCCTGTCACAAAACGTCTGCGAGACATTAAAGGCGACTCCAATAGTGTCTCGTCTTGCAAACTGTTTTTCATTTCATACCTCTCAAAATCAAATGCCAGCTAAGGCTTTCCATTGACATGTTCATAAACTGTGTAGCTACCATCCTTGCTTAATAGCAATACGTCGTAGGGGTCGAAGCGATCACCCACCTCCATACCAGGACTACCCACGGGCATACCAGGTACAGCCAAACCAATGGCATCTTTAGGGGGGGCGGCAAGAAACTGCTGGATGATATGGCCAGGGATATGGCCTTCAAATACATAGCCATCACTTGAGACAGCTGTATGGCAAGACTGATAACGTGGCTCTATGCCTTTATCAGCTTTTATCTTGTTCAAATTCGCCGGGTGATGTACTTCCGATTCAAAGCCGAAATCCTCGATATGCGAGATCCACTTTTTGCAGCAACCGCAAGTTCGACTTTTATAGACATCCAGCGAGACTATTTCGCTGGTAATTGAATTTGATGCAGTGGTTAAATTTTCATTATCGGAACATGCAACAACACTCACCAGCAACAGCGTGGTGGTGGCAAACCACCTTATACTTCTAACAACCCATTTCATGGAAACTCCCATAGAGCGCAGGTCTTTTCAGACTTTCTATTTGGGAGCTTGGAGACTCCCGCTAATAACAATCGAGTAAGAAGCGCCGAATTTCAGGCGCACTTACCCTGTATTAGCGGGTAATAGGGGGACGAAAGAGAGAAACAGCTAACTGAAAATTAGCCGACTCGTCATAGTGACCAGTTTTCGATTTAAGACTAGAAGAAAAAGTGGACTGGTATGCAGGCAATGCTACTGAGGAGCACCCACCCAAACTGCAATCGCAATCAGGACAGCAGTCGGCGGTAGCCGCACCATCTAACGAGAACGCATTTGAGCCCATATGCTGAGAATGATCCATCATCTCTTCCTGGGCGGACAGGCTTTGGCAAGACACATCTATAGACGCAGCAACCACTTGGCCGATGAATACCATCATCAGTATCGCAACGAATGTATGTCTATATTTTGCTGCTCTCATGATTCCAACCATGGTGAAAATACCAAGCTATGGATTGTATTTCAATTATTCCCCTTTCGCAAGGACTACACACTCCTAATTACAAATCATCCGAGTTCAAACTGGAAGTACGTCAACATTAATTAAGGGCCTCAAATTTCAATACCGCTCCTGGCATGTAGCTTTGTCTTACCAGTTTTAGACAGGCACCTTTGGAAAACACTACCCAAGTAATCCGTTCTTATTTCCTTAAGCCTCGCTCTATAAACTACAAGGGAGCACAAAATAGACCTCTGCTTAAACAGAAGCCACTATGAATATAGGCTGGCATCTGATGACTTACTACAATCAGAGCAGGCCACATGCAGCCAATGATGGCTTGCCGCCGGCTGTGAAGGAAGAAAAACTTAAATCAGTGTCCGGTAAAAGTTGACCACTACAGATGAAGCTAATAGATTCAACAAGTTTATCAGCCAGACCTAACTTGCACCGAATCTAGCTGCTCGTTACGTGTAGACTGCCAAGTCTACTCACAACTTAGCTACAAAACAGACTCTAGCTCAATATAATTTTAGTGCTGTACATGTACAGACAGGTGAGTTTTTTGTTTCCGTGCTCACTCCCCCTTGATTGCTTTCATTAATCCCTTAAAGCCACCATTAAGCCTGAGAAAGCTGAACTGAAAGTCCAGTGAGTTCTTCATAGTCTCGGCATGCTCCACCTGCTCTTCAACCGTATTCCCATCAATCGATGATTGCTGAGGAGTACGATAAAAGAGATTAGGGCCCCTAACTGCACTGGGCGCCTCGAGGTGACCTTGACTAGTCAGATTCAAATTAACTTGTTTCGACATTTGTTCCTGCAGAACACTCTGAAAACTCACGTCCCGTGCTTTGAAATTTGGTGTATCTGTATTCGCAAGGTTGCTAGCCAACACAGCTGCCCTTTGGCTACGAAATTTTAATGCTGGTTCATGAATCCCCAACGCCCGTTCAAAATTGATCCCCATGATATGTATCCTAAGTTAAAGAGTCTTCTTCCTATCGAGTTACATCGTGATTACTACACACCATCTTCCCAAATTTTTCTTAAGATGAATCTTCTATCTATGGTAGCTCAAAAATGCGTTAATGCACCTGAAATCCGCTAATTTGATGATCTTTTCACACATCATTCAAACCTGCGAATTAAACTAGAGAACTGACCATCTACACAGTATCTCGTGGTCAAACACCACTCGACCACTAAATAGAACAAACCAAAGGGGGCTTTGTCATTTCCCTGATGACCATATTTATCCACTAAATTCGAAGTTTCAGTGAACGCGTGGTGTGTATCGCTATTACCTATATAACAAACAAGTGTGGAGAGTTCAAATCATTATAAGGAAGCCGAATTCAAACCCCGATCAAATTCTAAGCGCTATCGGTTTTAACTTGCTTAATTTTAGGTGCTCTAGCATCGCCGCTCACACCCACCACATCAACACCGAATAATTTTTTCTTAATGATTACTGCCAAAATACCATAAGCAAGACCAAGCATCCCTTGTGCTTACCCTACTTGCTATACCAATGTGTTGACTACCCAGCTAACCACCAATTGATAGGTTTGAAAAGAACCCTCTATACATCACCGCACTAACGGCTACATCCCTATTACGTTTATCCCAGTCCGAACAATTACAATGAGCAAGGCTATCTTGTTGTATACATGCTTCTCAGACAGCATCAGCTTTCGACAAAAATTCTAGCTGGTTAAAGCCCCTCCTTTCAGTATTAGCAAAATTCTTCAAAACAATTGCTGTCAAGTATACTTAAAGTTTGGCCTAATTCGCTTCGCTGCTAACTGTCCGACTGTATATAACCGCAAGTAACCCTTCATCAGAATCATCCAACCAACTAATTCAATCAAAAAACCAGACCATACCAACATCTAGCCCATCTGCATGATATAGATCTGAGCCACATGTGCAGTCATCTGCACGTAGAAAAGAAACAGGGCCACAAGTACGCTATATAACCAACAATAACCTTGTACACTCCACTTACCACCGCAAATTGATTCCTGTTACACATATTTCCCTCAAGGGTCGCTTGCCCAACACGTAGTTGGTTTATTCAATGCAAGTAATGTATATACTCTTGACCGAAACTAGTTCAAAAGTCAACACAATCGTTAAGATCATGCTGTATCTCCTTCTTCGGTTAATACCTGATAGTCGGCAATCGCAGGCAATTCTCGACGCTTTTCTTGGTATTGCAGAATAAGGCTATAAATCACAGGCAGTACCAAAAGATTCAGTATCATGACCGTCAACATCCCGCCTAACATCGGCGCGGCAATACGGTGCGTAACATCGGAGCCAGTGCCGCTACTTAGCATGATAGGAATCAGTCCAGCCATCGTGGATATCGCCGTCATCGCCACAGGTCGTACCCGCTTTGAGGTTGCTGACAGTACCGCATCCTTTATTTCCTCTAGCGATAGCAACTGCCTCGATTCGGCGCGTCGTTTGGCGATCTCGACATCAATAAAGCTTAAGACCAGAACACCAATTTCTGCCGCCATCCCTGCTAACGCAATAAAGCCCACAGCAACAGCCACCGACATATTGTAATCATTGATATAGATGAGCCAGATTCCTCCTACGAGACCAAACGGAATCGACATCATCACAACTAATGGCTCGGTGATGTTTCGGAAATTGAAATACAGGAGTAGGAAAATAATGAGCAGTGTTGCTGGTGCCACAATGCTCAGGCGCTCAGCAGCACGTTCCATGTACTCAAATTGCCCTGACCAGGTAATGGTATACCCAGAGGGCACTGTGACCTGCTCTTCCAAAACACGTTTTGCCTTGGCAACATAACCACCGATATCCGAAGTGGAAATATCAACATAAATCCAGGCGTTAGGCCGCGCATCTTCGCTTTTAATGACCGGAGGACCCCGTTGATAGTCAATATCCGCCACCATCGCCAGGGGAATTTGAGTGCCCGTAGGCGTGGGTATTAATACACGCTTGAGGGTTTCCAGATCATCGCGCAACTCACGCGGGTAGCGTAAATTGACCGGGTACCGCTCAAGCCCCTCGACAGTTTCGGTGATATTCATACCGCCAATCGCGCTTTGAATAATATCCTGAACCGCTCCAACCGTTAGCCCGTAGCGCGCTGCGCTTTCCCGATTGATGTTAAAGTCCAGGTAATAGCCCCCAACTGCCCTGTCACCAAAGGCCGAAGTAGTCTCCGGTAGTGTTTTCATGGCTTGCTCAATATCCTGAGACACCTGTTGTAAGACATTCAGATCGGGGCCAGAGACTTTGATACCAATAGGCGTTTTAATACCCGTCGATAACATATCGATTCGGGTTTTGATCGGCATTGTCCAGGCGTTAGCCAATCCAGGGAATTGAATCGCCTTATCCATTTCATTCATCAAGTCTTTGGTTGATTTTTTGGGGTCTGGCCATTCCTCTTTCGGTTTTAATCGAACCGTGGTTTCTATCATGGCCAAAGGTGCCGAGTCTGTTGCAGATTCCGCGCGCCCTACTTTGCCGAACACATGATGCACTTCAGGAAATGTCGATAATATTTTGTCGGTTTGCTGTAACAACTCCTTGGCTTTGGTAATGGAGATGCCAGGGAAGGTAGTCGGCATATACAAAATATCGCCTTCATCCAACGGTGGCATAAACTCGCTACCCAGCTTGGAATAGGGATAGTAGGTCACTGCCAACAAGCCTACAGCCACAATTAAAGTAATGCTTCTCCACCGCATCGCCAGCGTCAACGCAGGTTTATGCAACGCATGTAGTGCCCGATTAATCGGATTCTTGTGTTCAGCAATGATTTTCCCTCGTAGGAGATAGCCCATCATCACTGGTACTAAGGTAATAGCCAAAATTGCCGAAGCGGCCATAGCATAAGTAGCGGTAAAGGCCAGCGGGCTGAATAGCCGACCTTCCTGGGCCTGCATAGTAAAGATCGGTAAAAACGATACTGTAATGACCAACAGAGAGAAAAACAGGGCCGGGCCGACTTCATGACAGGACGCGCCAATCGTCTTCCAGCGCTCATCCAGTGTCAGCTCACTGCCTTTTCCTTCACTTGCCTTTTTTTCACTGGCTTCGGCTAACCGACTATGCGCATTCTCAACCATCACAATAGCCCCATCGACCATGGTGCCGATGGTAATAGCAATACCACCCAAGGACATAATATTGGCGTTGAGCCCCTGGAGGCGCATGACGATAAAAGCCATCAAAACACCCAATGGCAGCGTAATGATCGCCACGAAAGCCGAGCGTGCATGTAGCAGAAACAGGATAACCACTAAACTGACGATTATCAGTTCCTGCATCAGTGAGGTGTTCAGGCTTTTTACTGCACGCTCGATCAAGTCACCACGATCATAGACTGGGACAATCTCTACACCGTCTGGTAAACCGGGTTTCAATTCCTCTAACTTAGCTCGCACCGCTTGGATAGTAGCCAGAGCATTTTCGCCGAAGCGCATAATCACCACACCACCGGCAACCTCGCCCTCGCCATTCAAATCTACGAGACCTCGACGCAGCTCAGGGCCAATTTGAACATGCGCCACATCCTGTAGGCGTATGGGCGTACCGTTCGCATCAACAGCTACTGGAATACTGTTGAGATCATCAATCGACTGTATGTAACCCAGGCCCCGAACCATATATTCGGTTTCCGCCATCTCAACCAGACGCCCACCCACATCCTTGTTGGACATTTTGATGGCCATCTTAATTTTGTTCAGCGGGATGTTGTAACGCAACAAGGCATTGGGATCGACTTCTACCTGATATTGTTTAACGTAGCCTCCCACTGAGGCGACTTCTGAAACACCCTCTACAGTCTGCAACGGGTAACGTAAATACCAATCCTGCAAAGAACGGAGTTGGGCTAAGTCGTGTTTACCCGTTTTATCCACCAGTGCATATTCGTAGACCCAGCCAACACCTGTTGCATCTGGCCCTAATGTCGGCGTAATGCCTTGCGGTAATCGGCCACTGACATAGTTAATAGATTCCAGCACCCGAGAACGTGCCCAGTACATATCGGTACCATCTTCAAAAATGATGTACACGAAAGAAAGACCAAAGAAGGAGTACCCTCTAACCACTTTGGTACGTGGTACCGCCAACATCGAGGTGGTTAACGGGTATGTAACCTGATCTTCAACTACTTGTGGCGACTGGCCGGGATATTCGGTAAAGATGATGACCTGTACATCCGATAAATCCGGTATTGCGTCCAGCGGGGCGTTTTTATAAGCAAACAAGCCGACTAGCGCAATAATGACAGTCGCGATCAGCACCATAAAACGATCGCGCAGGGAGGCATTGATAATGGCATTAATCATGATCATGCACTCCATGCTCTGGGCCATCCATCTGCTCGCTCATTTCCATATCGGCGTGACTGTCCATCTGCATCTGGGAATGATCAGTCATCTCCTCATTGCCGTGAACCATTCCTTTATGGCTTTCCATGCTCCTCGAATCATCTTCTGAAATACTTTCAGAGCCGTTTAGCGCGTCCATCATTTTGGCCGTCGCTTCCCGCAATTTGGATTCGGAATCTACCAGGAACTGGGCGGAGGTCACGACCTCCTCGCCCGCCGCAACACCCTCCAGTACAGCCACCTGGCCACTGGACTCAATACCCAACTTAACGGTTCTCGGTTCAAATTTACCGGGGCCTCTCACAACAAAAACTTGCGTCCTGCCGCCGGAGCGGATAACCGATTCAGCGGGTATGACGATGGCGTTATCCAGCGTATCGGACTGTATGCTGACCTCCGCAAACATATCCGGGCGTAGTAACAGTTCACGATTATCAAACACCAAACGTACTTTCGTGGTCCGTGTTTTCGATTCCGCATAGGGGTAGATATAGGCCAGGGAGCCTTTAAAGGTTTTACCGGGCACAGATGCCAAGGTCATCTCAACTTCATCGCCAAGCTTGACCCAAGGTAATTCGTATTCGTAGACATCGGCGTAAACCCATACCTGGCTAAGGTCAACCATCATGTACAACTCGGTTTTTGGCGTAACATATTGCCCTTGGCGGGAGCCAATACGTATAACCGTACCCGCTACCTGTGAATGTATATGCAAACGTTTCTTAATTTTTCGGGTTTGTTCTAGCTCTTGAATCTGATGCTCAGGCACGTCCAGTAATTCCAAACGTTCGCGAGAACTCTTTACCAGATCCTCTGCACCTTGCCTGATTTCTTCAAATTGGCTTTTACTCAAAGCAGACAGGTTATTGAGTGCCAATAAATATTCCTGCTGAGTCGAAACCAACTTAGGCGAGTAGATACTTAGCAAAATATCGTCCTTAGCCACATTCTGCCCCGTCTTATCAACACGGATTTCTTCAATCCATCCTTCAACCTTGGGATGGAAGCGCGCCATACTCTCCTCATCAAAATCCACTCGACCAACAGCGCGAATGGTTCGGCTGATTGGCTCCTGCTTGGCTATGGCGGTACGAACACCAATATTCTGAACCACTACCGGGTCGATCTTCACTGTACCTGCAACTTCACTGGCTTCGTTGTCGGCGTAAACCGGTACATAATCCATTCCCATCGAATCCTTAGCCGGTACAGGCGAAGTCACTGATGGATTCATTGGGCTCCGATAGAAAAGGATTTTTCGTTCGGACGATGGTTTATCTTCATCCGCATAGACAGGTATGTAATCCATACCCATGGAGTCTTTTGCTGGTACCGGCGATGTAATGCTCGGGTTCATCGGATCACGGTAAAACAAAGGCTTTTCATCCTGCTCTGTTACTGCCACTGTCGAGCTGCTATTACCGGACAACCAGTAACCAGCACCAAGCCCAATGCCTAGCATTAGGATGGCGGTTAAAAGGGTAGATTTATTCATAAACAGTTTCCTCGCCAACGGCGGCCTCAAGGCGGGCTAATGCTTGCTTCGCATCGCTTAACGCGTTCCAGTATTGCAGTTCGTAATTAAAAAGTGTCATTTGGCTTCGCACCAAGTTCAGGAAGTCCACTTCACTGACCTGGTAGCCTGCCAACATTGATTGAACCGTTTGTTGAGCTTGCGGAACAATGCCGCTACCAAAGAGCGAATATTGTTGCTTTGCCCGGTGGTAATCTGTAACGGCGGATGAAATTGCCGCCGTCACCAGGCCTTTTTCATCGAGTAATGCGTAGTGGTTTTTCTGTAGTTCCAAACTTTTCTGAGAAACTGCCTTGGATTGTTTCCGGCCAGCGTAGAGTGGAATTTTTACTCCCACCATGACAGAAACCAAATCTGAGCGTGCGCCACCTGGAGTGGAGGGATTTTCCCCGGTTCGATCGCCGTAGGTCACACCCAGTTTAAAATCAGGATAGTAATCGCGCTTAGCCAGATCGAGACGAGATCTCGCAGCATCAATCTGCGTTTCCATTTGTTTCAAGCGCGGTCGCACGGACGCCGCTTTCTGGTAAAGCTCACTCTCATTAACAAGATTTGGCATCATTTTGGAAACCTTATCCGGCAGCGTTATAGGATCGTTAGCAGGTCT
>CERE01021382.1_pt1 | contig 20948 bp, 29 predicted proteins | sample 530911 | NCBI WGS metagenome assembly CERE01 (sample SAMEA2621092, study PRJEB7988) | marine metagenome | biome: marine biome (ENVO:00000447); feature: mesopelagic zone (ENVO:00000213); material: "saline water (ENVO:00002010), including plankton (ENVO:xxxxxxxx)" | depth 800 m
CTCATCCATCTTCTGGAGATCCGCTCCATCCAGTGCATTCAGCCCTTTTATCTGGCTATGAAGGGAACGGATTTCATCCTTTACCGCATGGGTTTCATCCAGACCACGAACTCCGGCATCGAGGTCATCCTGAAGTGACTTAATCCGACTTTTTAGGATGGTTGCTTGCACGTTATTGGCCTCTCGTAAGGCTTTGTGGGCGGCTAGAATATCCTTTACCGGTTCAGCAATACTCGGACCCGGTTCCCACCCCTGTACGGCATATTCAGCGATCCGTACTCTGGCACTATCATAGGCATCATCAACCTTTTTCGCCGCCGCCCTAACCTCGGGGAAAACATCCACATAGTTATAGAAGGCATTTTTTATCTCTAGAAGGTTGTCGGCGGACGTGGGAAAGTCCGACCCCTTGGCCAGGTTTGCAAGCTCTCCACCCTCACCGAACTCATTGGTGGATGCCTTAACAGCGGCAACCACCTTGTCATGGTTCTGGGCATATCCCTCAGCCGCAAACCCTACTGCCTCCTGAGCGGCTTTTAATCTTCTGGCATATTCAGCCTCGGATAAGACCCCGGCGGCTGTATACCCCGCACCGGCCTCTCTGGGGTAGCGACCATGCGCTTTTACATCCTCTAATGCCTGAAGTGCATCAATATAGATGTTCTTGCTCGTGTCCGCATGTTTAACGGCAGTTGACACACTAGCAGACCCTGTTAGGCCCAAGGCCGCATCGTATGCCTCCAGAGATCCTGCTATATATTTCTTAGTGGCAGTGCTCGCCGCTACTATCTTAGCCGCGGTGGTAGGGGCTTTCGTTCCTCTAAGTAAATGGATTGGAACACCAAATCTGAGAGCAAGCAATTCCCCCGCATCGAGGGCGACTGATGCCATCCTCATCTTGGGTCCCATGTCTTTCCATGTATATATAGTGGCAAGAGGACCGGGTATTGAGCTTAATACCGCTATTTTCGTATGGTGCTTTACGGCATCTTGGAAGATTTCATTTTCCACCCTATCAATTAGGAATGCCTTAACAAAGTCAGCCTCATTGGTCGGTGTATCCGGCTTCATCGTTGCTTTAGCAATGCTGTCATCAATGGTAGCTTGTGGAAAGCCGGGCGGCCCCATAGCTTGATAGGCGGACCACCGCGCTCCACCGAGTTCACCGGGGAGCTCACCGCCTTTGAAATTTCCATTGCTGTCATAAAATTCCGGATTCTCCTTCCGGAACCTCATAATTAGGGCTTGTTTTGATTCCTCATCTAGAAATGCTTTCTGGATGAGTTGCGTTGGATTTAGGGCGGACGGGGGTTTCTGGTCCACCGGTACAAAGGCCCCACTTGTTTGCTCTGGGTCATCTGGGATATCCCCTGTGTCAGTTTCAAAAAGTTCCGGAAATGCCGAATATACTCTGGAAACTGGTGCTTCCCCTAGTTCTGTGGCTGAGTAGCCCCCTTCTCCTGTACTGGACGGAGGACGGTCTGCGGCCGGGGCTCGGGGAGAAGACACCTTGGGTTTATCAGCAGGGTCAGGATCGGATTCTTCTCCCTCTCCCGACCACAGCTTGGCCAGTCCCCCGAGTGCCTCCTTATGTGCTTGATCCGCATCATCGCCATCTTCAAAGTCATAGGCCATCTCGTCCGCGATGGCATCCTGCATGGCAAGATCCTCAAGGTCGAGCGTGAGTCCCTCAAGGTCATCTCCATCGGATGCCCCCACTCCTTCGACCCGCAGACCGCTCAAGGGGGTATCATCAGCAGTCGTTTTCTCAGGAGTGGGGACGGGCAAGCGGTCACTGACATAGGGGTCAGTGAGAGCTAATTCTGGGTATTCGGTCTCTCCTAGTTCGGTATCTCCAAGCTCGGCCAGTTGGTCATTTCCTATCTTGGCAAGGTCGGGCATTCCTTCAGAATCACTTCCCACAGGTGCTACCGCATCGGCAAGACCGGGAAACCCTGCATCCAGATCCCCACTACCACCTTTGGCAAGGTCTTCGGCTCCCAGGGTCTCAAGTCCCTCGAAAGCACCATCTTCGAGACCGTCAGGATCACCGTCAAATTCGAGGGTCACGTCACTGTTATACTCAAAATCCCCATCCTGATCCTCATCACCGGGCATCGGAAAAGACACACTCTCATTTGCGTCGGACACACTCGTAAGCATTTCTGACCCACTTGGCTCATCCGGTTTCCCTCTCGCACCATCTAATGGTTTATCCATATCAGGTTTAAGGTCTTTATCAAGGGCATACGAGGTCTTTGTCTCAGGGTCGTAAAACCGTCCGTGTGGAGAATCCTTATCACGAGCAAAAGGGTTGTAGTTGGCGGCATGGCCCATGACCTGACCGTCCGGATTCCTTCGGTGGAACTCCTCGGGAATCTTTTTAAGGAGCTCGCTGTACGGCACGGTGTTGGGATCGAAATCCTTGGAATCGGAGACCGCCGAGGATGTTCCGGAACTTTTTGAAAGGTCCTTGACATCAATCCCTTTGGAGCCGATTGCCTGATCTATTTCCTTCTGGTTATCAGCAGTTAATACCGTGGCGTCTTGGCCGTTCTTATTCTCTCCATTCTTCTTCTTATTCTTGGCCTCTTCTTTTACTGCCACTTTCTTTCCTCCATTCTTCTTCTTATTCTTGGAATCATCCTCTTCAGGCGGTTTCCCGCCGGGGTACTTGAACTGCCCGGATTCCTCGTAATCTTCAAAAAACCCACTTCCCATTACCATGATTAACTACCTTCCATTGTTTAACTATCCGCCAGTTTTATGAAGAAAAAGGAACTTTCGTTTTCTGCGGGGCTAAAACTTGCACAACTTCCACACATAAAATTGAATCTAATCCAGTGACTTGAGATATTATCAATGTCCACAATAGTCATTACCCGCCCGCAATAAATTGGGCTCCCCCCCATGTTGTAGTGTTCCCCATTATCACGACCTACCGCAAACCAACTACCACCGCTATTCTGGGTGAGTTCTATCTTCAGCCCCAGACTGGTCGTGGAACCACCTTCCCCATTACACATGGTCGCTTGGATTTCATAGATGCCTGTTTCCGGAAAAGTAAATACGCCCCCCGATTCATTCACAGTGCTTCCCGTAGTGGTAAAACCAAAACTAGCGGGCCAATGGGCATACTGGCCTGTTATCACCGTCCAACTGCTACTCCAACTGGTTGTGTCATTGTAGTAATGTCCGTCAATCACAGCGAGTCCACTACCGCCAGTTGGAGTTGTCCAAGTCATGCCTTTGTTGGCTGTTGAATCAGCGGTGAGCTTATCTCCCGGTGTGCCGACAGCGATTTTATCTGGGACGCCCCCGGTTTTCCCCACCAGAAGGTCACCCTTATCCGCCATGTCCACCGCCAAGACGCCACTCACTCCATTTCCAATCACGGCGGAATTAGCGGTAATAGAGGAAGTTCCGGTTCCGCCCTGAGATGGAGGAACATCGGCTCCCCCGGCACGGTAAACCGTCTCACCTTCAATGTTTATATCGCCCGCAATAGCCTCTTCAAGGGTGGTGAGGTCTGATCCAATATCCATCCCTGAAAGTATCCCCACCGTGTCTAGGGATGAGGAGAGTACGGTGGCTTTAAGTTGCGATCCTCCGAGGTCCCCTGAGTTGTAATTTGCCCCCGTATTTGAGGTAAAGTCAATCGTCTTATTTGTGACGTTATCTACCGAGGAGGAGGACATCAATGTTCCGGTTGCATCGGGAAGGGTTATCGTCTGGTCAGCCGTATTCAAGGCCGAGGTAAGGGTGGTGGTGTAGGCAGTTCCCCCCTTTACCCCCACCGTCCCTGTAAAGGTTGAGGTAGCACCTTCGGGGCACGACTCATCAGCAAAGGCACACGGCGGAGCCGATGCCATCACGCCAACTATGGATATGACTATCCCGATTGCGATTCCTGTTAGAGGTAAATGTAGTTTCATATCCTAATCCCCCAACTTGACGAAATCGAGGCGTATGTACCAGTAGCCAGTGTTCCCCATGTGCATAGTCGGGTCCGTGTAATCAGTGTATACCTGATAGATAATGTAGTCGTTCACAAGGTCATCAATATCAACAATAAAATAGACTGGCTGTGAGGTGTAACAGTAGTTATTACAGTAGTGATCCCGTGAATAATATGTCAGTTGATGATTGGAGGAACCCGCATTGTCTGTATAATTTATCGCTGTTCCCAACCCCATGATTTGACCACCATTCATTGAGTAATTCGTGTACCACGCAATTGATCCCCTTACCATCCATTGTCCTGTTTCCTTGAAAACCCAATTGCCCGCATATTGGGCGGGTTCATCCATCTGTGTTCCAAGAATATCCATGACATTACTCGCACCATAATAGTTCCACATATTGCTAGCCTGTTCTGATTGTAAATCCCGCCAAGCCCCGCCAGTGGGGGCGTAACCCGCGAAGTTATTGGTATAAGCCCACGACTGTAATGCCGTTGATCCACCGCCCCCTGCCGCCTCCCAAATCAAACCGGTGGGTTCACCAGAGTCGGATACAAGCTGATCCCCATCCGCTCCTACTGAAAGAAACTGAGGGACTCCCGTCCCATCCCCCGCCACAAGATCCCCCTTGGTTCCTAGTGATACTGACGTAAGTGCCACTGTCCCATTAACTATTACTCCATCCATTGCGAGGGTTTCCACACCTGTTCCACCATCCCCGATTGGTATGGTGACACCATCGTCACGGTAGATTACGTTCCCCTCGATATCGACATCTCCCGCACCATAGGTGGCACTCTCTGTGAGGGTCGTCAGGGCGGAGCCGATACTGAACTCATTTAGGATTCCGAGAAGAGTCAGGCTCGATGAGGTGACGTTTGGATTGAGGATCGTCCCGATAAGGTCTCCGGCGGCATAATTCGATCCTGTATTGAGGGAGAAATCTATCGTCTTGTTTGTAAGGGTATCGGTGGAGCTTGCGCTAATAAGGGTGCTTGTTGCATCAGGTAATGTCACCGTCCTGTCGGCTGTCGCACTCGCCCCTGAGAGAGTCGCTGTATAGGGAGTGTCCGACTGTATTCCCAGGTCTCCTGAAATGGCATCGGTTGTCCCAACCGGACAGGTCGTGACAGCGGAAATACAGGGAGGTGAAGTGATTCCTAGAAATGCGAGTCCCGCTATCCCTCCGGTTAGTATTCCGAAAACTGCGAGTCTCATTCTGGTTGATGACATTAAGTTCCTCATATGTCAGCTATTTTTTTGAACCAGACACGAACACCGGCATCTGTGTTATGAAACTGGTTGCCGTTTCCATACCGCATATAGAAATAGATACCCGAATCCGAGTCTGCTGAGGTGGCTTTCATGAGTCCCTGACCGAGTATGCATGTATAGGTGTAAGAAGTTGCATACCCCACCCGCTTTCTAGCCCACATGACCTGAGCTTCACTCGACCAGTTATCATTGGTCCCATAGGCATAAAGCTGAATTTCCTGATTTGCATAGACATAGCCACATAAAGAAAAGGAAATGTCATAGTATCCAGTTTCCCCAAATCTGTACCACGGTTTTGCACCGCCTGTGTAAGGCATATTTTGCCATGCACCGATATTTCCCACGCCACCAGTAATAAAGCCATCGGAGGAGGTTAATTGCACGATTGATCGGTTGGGGGAAGGAAAGTAGAAAGGAGAATTCATAGAACTATATGTGCCGTTTGTATAGGCATCTATAACGCTGTATCCCCCTGCGGGGGCATCGTCCCATTTCAGGCCCGTAGCCTCTCCTGAATCTGCCGTTAGAAACTGTCCATTGATTCCGGGTGCTAAAGTGCTTGGAGGACCTGTTCCATCCCCCGCTAGGAGATGTCCCTGAGTGGTCATGTCAACGGTGGTTATCGGGTTGGCGTCATCCCCTATAAGGGCGTGTCCTGTCGGAAGGCTCGTTACTCCGGTTCCTCCGTCATCCACAGGGATAGTTAATCCATTAGCCCTGTAAATCTCCTTCAACTCGATATCCACATTCCCCGCTGACGGCTGTGTCAATGTGGTTCCTGTACTTCCAAGCTCAACCTGGGCCTGTACTCCGAGGTTCTCAAGACTGGAGGTGACCACGTTGGCGGGGAGAGTTGCCCCGGTGAGAGTGTTGGCATCGTATTCAGTTCCACTGTTTCCCCCTGTGAGGAAATCAATGCTTTTGTTGGTGAGGGTGTCAGTAGATGCCGCCCCGATGAGGGCCGATGTGGAGTCGGGGAGAGTGATCGTCCGGTCACTGGTGTTTGCGGTGGTGAGAGTCGTCTTGTAGGAGGTTCCCCCATATATATCTATATTGTTATCAAATGTGCGTGTCTCCCCAACCATGCAGAGGTTATCCGCAAAGGCACATGAGGGAGACTGGACATAGAAAAAGAGCCCCACCATTACCCCTATTAGGGCTGTGGAGAAAACTCCCAATCTTGCTCTTATGCTCATTCCCTTACTCCTAGTTTAGAGGACATGCCGACCACCCTATGAAAAGCATCCATAAAACAGCGGGAAGTCCCCCGACCAAAGATCCTGCAAAAAGTGTTCTCATTAAATCGGGCTCAACCTCCTCAACGTGGCAATAACCTCAAGGATGACTGGCATAATCCTCGTCACGAGGATGAAACTCATACCCGCTGTAATTGTCAGGAACACCCACCGGACTATGTTCAAATTCCCCTTGAAGAACTCGTAGTCCCATAACATGAGTTTTACCATCGACCCGAAAAAATCTAGGTTCGGCCAAGGAACCGTAAAGGTCTGGGCAAAGAGTTTAAGCTCAGTAAACGTCAACACTTTGAGTTGGATAATTGTGTTCATGGCACTTTGGTTATCCTCCGTCGTGGAGTAGGCCATATCCATAAACCCCCCTAAAAGGGTCATGCTTATCCATATAAAGGTCACATACATCCAGAGTGAAACACCCATTTTTTACTCCTGTCCCCATCTTCCGATCAACCATATTGATATGGCTGACATTGCATATAAAACCGTTATCCACGGAGCGAGTAGCCCATTGAAAGCCCCGATAAGAAGTCCGGCCCCCGGGACAATAGCCGCTATCTCAGGTCGGTTCGTAGTCATAAGAACCGCAACTCCCAGAAGGCCAAATATTCCTCCGAAAATCAACGTCCACCACGCATCTGGCCCTATTCCCATATCGGATCGGGCTGTCTCCAGAACGCTGTAAAAAGGCATGTTGACATTGACTGCCCCTGCGGTAAAAAGATCATCCGCAGTAGGGTTGTTAAAGACGTCTGCCAGAGATTCCGGAATAGTCTCTGCGGGGCTTGCCGAGATAGGCATTACCGGCCCGAGCGAGTAAGTAATTCCGGACTGGCTCCTATTCCACGCATAGGTCGCATCATGGCTCGAACCCATCATGTTTACGATTGTTCCGGCATAATTGGGGTCCACTGCCGAGGTTTCCGCCATATCGACAGGATTGAAACCGTATTCCTGAACTTTTGAATAACCCACAAGACCTACATCCTTGTAGGTTTTAATCTCCCTTAAGATCCCGGCGAATCCCTCTCCCATAAGGAAGTCGTTGGCATTATGGGAAACGGCGGCAATGGTCCCGCCACTCGCAAGGCTGTCCCATGTGCTTGTAGCGGTGTTGTACTTGAAGATCTCTAACTTATTCCCTGCGCCGGAATCAAATCTCATCCGAAAATTTGCCTCCACTCCATCCCAAGCCCCGGATATCGTGTCCGTTGTTACTCCATCTCCGACCTTGGCCACCACGGTCCCATTATCAAAGCCAAAATAGTATCCGGTATTCGAGACAGGCTCATACTTATCGACCCATCCCGCATTTGTCTGGGTCATCTTGTCCGATTCGACTTTGGCTCTGACGATAATGTCAAAATCATCTGTCCATTCGAGATCGGTATGATCTGGAACGGTCATGAGATCTAACCCGGCGAGATTGACTCCCTGATCCCTAGCTATGTAGGGATTGCCGAGATAGAGCCATCCGGAAAAAGAGCCGGACGCAACTGCGGAAACCGCCACCCACCATCCTGCGGTAGTCGCCGCTAAATCCTGAGCCACGCTTTCAACAGGATTCAGGGAAACCGTAAATCCCCGAATATCCCAACCGTTGTCATCTATGAAACCCTGAGCCTTAAAATCCGAGGAGGGAATAGCCAGTCTCACAGGATAGTTGGAAAGTGGCGTTATGTTGGTATTGCTTACCGTTATTTTCATCCTGTAACAGTAGTCACCGGGTTGGTGATGCGCTCCCTCGACTGTGCATCTCGGAACTAACGGAAGGGCGTGGTAAAGAGAGACCATTATCAGGAGAACCGGGAGAATAAGACTCGGCAGACTCCACAATTTGAATCTTTTCGGACCCTCTCTTCTTGAATCGAACCAGTTGGAGGTCATGTTGGGAACCTCCTGAAAATATAGGTTGAGCCAAGCAAGAGGAGAAGTCCGATTAACACGAAAAGCCCGGCGACAGGGAATAACCCGGCGAACATGCCACAGATGAGAACGAGAACTCCCAACATGGAGCCATACATAACTGATCTTGTAACCAATCCGACCGTCATTACAACAACGATTGCAAACGTGAGAAAGAAAATCCCGCCCAATACCGTTGGAGTGGTTCCGAGGTATTCTGCGGCAACTCCGCCAAATGCCTCATATATTCTCCCGCTCTGATTTGCTGTGGCTATACCAGTTTCCAAGGCAGTCGGGGTAAGGGTAAGGTCAAAGTCCGTCCACGGTTGATCAATTCCAACATAGAAGGCATTTGGAGCCGCAGTTCCAATTGCGCTCATTGCCTCCCTTGGTATAACCGCCCCGGTTTGGGTAATTATGTTCTGGTCCACATATGTGTTGACTGTTTGGTTCATCTCATCCTGAACATTTGTCATTAGTGACGTTAGGATGGCAACCATGTTCTCTTTTTCAGCAACCGATGGAATAGTTATCCAGAGGGGATTCAAACATTCAACCGGAGTCGAGGTAAAGTTCGGACCTGTAAAAATGGTGGAGCTCCCCTCTATACACGTCTCGAATGAACTGGATGGCCCCCCAGGGTCCGGTAACCCGTGTCCCGCCCGGATGTAAATTCCACTTAGCCCCTGCCAGATGCGCGGAATAGATCTGATTCCAATCTGTGTGACACCGGGACCTCCTCTGGCCCCATCATAGAAAGTATGGAGCACCATGCCGTTATAGATAGAGGTATAACAGGGATCCACCAGAGTAATAGGCTCGGTGGGTGTTTCGCATGTCGCATCCACCATGAAGGCAACAGGAAGAGTCGGTGGACTCACCATCGAGGAATCAATCTGCCAATCATCTAGAGGTAGGTCATACCTCACCAAGATGAGCCTATCATCGGTCTCCAACACATTGGAGAATCCGTATGCCTCAACCAGATCAATAGGAGGAGGAGCGACAGCGGCGGCCACCACCCCTACCGGAAGGGTAGCTAAAACGACTAGGGTGAAAATCGCAACTAATTTTCTCATCTCCTCCCTACAATCTCAAAAAGTGACCGTCCTGCCTCGATTGCGGTCTCAATCAAAACCCACAGGGCAAGACCGTAGACAACAAAAGACAGAAAAGCCGATTGTGGTTGGACAAGAGTCATGCCCAACCACAAAACCGCCATACCCGCTAGAAAACTCAGAAAAACTGACATTAGTTAGACTCCGGGGGATATACTTTTTGCTTGTTTTTACCAAGGACTTCAATATTGAATCCCCGATCAGTTAATTCTTTCTTTAGATGGGAAACAGGAAGTTTCCTCCTGTGAAATCTCCGAATAAGTAGGTCGTAATCTACTCCCACCGATGTGATTTCATCGAAAATTCCGTTCATCTCATTTCGGGACGCCATCCCCTCGGGGGACTCGGGGTCAAAATGTGTTTCAGCCGACAGAAGTCCCTGCTCTTTCTTGGCCTCTTTCTGTCTCTTGTAATACTCCGTTGGCATCACAATCTCCTCGGTGTCGTAGAAATCCCAGAAACGGTCTGCCCTTGTCAGGTACATAGTTCTGTCGGGAGGTCTTTCCGGTGGCCAACCTGTCATTACCGTGCTTTGGTTGTCCAACCACCCTCCCCACTGGTCGTAGAGGTCTAATTTGATGGATCTCGCACCGGGGGAGCTCTTGCAATCAAATGCCACATCTGTCTGCCAGAAAATCGACCTGTCGATTCGCATTGGATTCTGGGCGGTGTAGAAAAGATGGACTCTTCTTTTCCTCAACTGTTCAACAAAGAGGCTGAACATCAGGTTGAGTGAGGACATCGACCTACGAGAGTTCGCAACCGCAGGGGTCTCATCCACAAGCAGTACAGATTGTGTGAGCTCGTCAGGAAAGGAGCTAATAAATTCCGCGATATTTTCGTGGTAGGCATCCTGAAAGGTCACGTTGTAGTTTGAAAAGCATTTCCAACCGAGCAATTTATTGTTGACGAGGGTTGTTCCACAAACAGGACACGCCGAACCGACAGTTAGCGTCCTCTTCTCGTCATAGCTATGTTTGAAGGTCCTGAAAAGTTCCTTGCAGTTAACGCAGAGGGGAGAATGCAGAAAAGACCACCCATAGGCGGTCATGCTTAACGTCTTCCCGGCTCCCCGGCGTCCAAAAAACCCTGCGACTGTTGAATCCAATGAATTTTGCCCCTTTTACCCTGTGAATAGAGTTCGCATGTAACACCCCCCTAAAATCGGGGGTTTTTTATAGCTAGAAAATTCTTTAGGGTATGCACACCCCTATTTATAGCGATTTACCTGACCCGGCGATCATGTTTGCAATGGTCATTTTCGACACAGACTTCTTTTTCCCGGCTTTCCCTCTCTTGGTTCTCTTGGGCCTTCTCTTTACGCCTTTTCTACGAGTCCCCATGACATCCTCCGATTGTTTTTAGATTTTCCATCCCACGGACATGCCCCTTTTCTTTCGGGCCTTCGTCTTCGTGTTTTTCTTAGGACTTTTCTTTATGACTTTTTTCTTAGCCATGAACTTCTCCTATTCTCCATACTTGCCTGTTTAATGGATTGATCTTCCCCGGAGTCCATAAGAACCCCGGCCAATCCTCTTACGGGATTTCGCAAGACTTTTAGTTTCGTCTAGTTTTTTTTGGGCACTAACCGCGGCACGAGCGGCTTTTGCGTGTCGGGTGGAATGCTTCTTTAGCTGAACTGCCGTCATTCTTGGGTTTCCTTTCCCCTTTGCCAACACATATGCGTTGAAGCGTTTAGTTTCCGCCTTGTACTGCTTCCTGGCTGTCTTTACTTTGCTTTGAGCCGCTTTTACCCCGTTACCATTTCTAGTTGCCATTTTTCCTCCTACCCCCGGTTTATATCGTCGAACTTCTCCCTTTACTTTCTCCCCGCGCTCTTGCGATACGCCCGTTGGGCTTTATCAAATGCTTTCTTAGCCAGATTGTGTTTATTGCGGGCCTTTGTAGTCCCGGTGGTGTAATACTTTTTAGCGTTTGGATCGTGAATGCCTCTAGGTCCGTACTTTTTCTTCATAGCGGCTTGGGTGTCGTAGTCAGAGGCGGTTTTCTCAAGATTCCGAGCCGATGACGCTAAGGTCTTCCTTGCTTGCACCAGTGAAGGCTTTCGCTTGGTTGTTCGCTTTCTTTTTGTTGCCATGAAGTTCTCCTATGTTCCGGAACTTATTTTTTCGGCTCTAGACGGCTCTACATCTTTTTAAGCCTTGGATTCGATTTGATCCCGGCAAGTTGGTCCTCAAGAGTGTGAAGGTTGAGGGCTGATTGCCTCGCTTTTGCACTTAAACGGGTTATTTTGGTGCGGTTGGCCCTTTTCTTATCCTTAAGGGGGAGGCCGCCCGTCTTGGCGGCATCTCTCACGGCCTTTTGATCCGCCTTTAATCTTTTTTTTGTTATTTTTACTTGGTTCCTAGCGGTTGATAAAAGGCTTCTTCTGGGCATATCCATCTCCTATGTTCCGGAACTTATTTTTTCGGCTCTAAACGGCTTCTTCTCTCGGTTTCTTTTTGAATGCCCGCTGTGCGGCTTTCTGCCAAGAGGCGGGTCCGGGGAATGGAGTCATAATCCTCGTGTACATCTGAACGGCCTCATGGCGGGCCTCGCCGTATTCAGCGATCCCCATGAGTTGTTCCATCTCAAGGAGCTTGTCGTTGTCCGGCAATCCCTTGTTCTTGATGAACTCGTCCTCGTATGCGAGGTCGCAGAAGTCCTTTCGATCAACTGGTGTAATTCTTAATCGGACGTATCGATCCTCCGGGGTCTCCCCTCCGGAGAGTATTTCCCTGATGAGTCCCTTGGGGGTCATCTGTTCGGATGCGTTGAAGATGTCACCGAATGGATCTGCGAACCCTTCTCCCCCTGCCATCTGTTGGAGCATCTCTGCGTCTATGCCCTGATATCCGTTGTTATTATTTTCCTGAACCATATGCTATTACCTCCGTAATCCCATCTAATGACATAGAGCTTTAATTAGCCCCATCCGTTACTTCGCTGAATATAATGAAGAGAAGAAACCCGAGCCCTCCTGCCAGAAGGACATACATGGTGGCTTGAGCCTTCTGCATGGCAGAGCCTCGCCGGGAATACCTCTTTCTCCTCACCTGTTGTTTTTCCATGTGGTAGACCTGTTCTGTGGTGGCCGTTATCTTTTCCAAAAACTCCTCCGGCTTATCCGCGAGGACCGCCTGTTTGCGATCCAATGGAATGGGGTAGTAGTTGGGGCCCGACTTAAATACACAGTACATAATCTTTGGTTTACCCAACCTTCTGGGAGATACGAAACGAGCTCGCAGTGGGAGGAGCTCCTCCGCTTTCTCCACATCCCAATGTTCCGTGCTAAGTGTAGGCCCAAGGATCTCAACCTCTACTGTCTTGGGTTTCTGGGATCGTCTTCCGATCCAGTTCTTGAAATTGCCCATGAAATGAAACCTGGGCTTTGGAATCGTTACTGTGACCAATGCTTTCTCCTGTGGTGGATATGGCGGTCATATATCCAGTTTCCTGTTCTTCTCCCTAATCTGTATGCAATGAGCCCTCCAACGGCTCCGAGGATCAATAGAGAGGCGTTGGTACGGGTAACCGCACTCTCCACTACATCTAACGCTATATCGCCCAATCTGAGATCCATCGCTATGGCCTCAGCAATCCAATCACTATTACCAGAGCTATCAGGATCCCAAAAGAAAGGATCACCCATGCCACGGCATTAGTAAGAAAGGAGGTGTCCGTGAGTTTCATTGTGGAGAACCGTGCGTTGTTTTTTGCAACCGCTTGGAGGTTCGTGACCTTGGACCAGTGGAGCTCGTAGTTCCAGTCATATAAGTCAAAGAGATTAAGAGGCTCTGGCTCCCCCCATATGCAATAGATACGTCTTCTAATACTAGGGGCGGCGATCCGGGCAAGAATGACGGCCCCGATGGGAATCGCAAGTATGGTGATGCCTAAGATGACCTTATACAGGTCTAATGTGGGTAAAACGACGGTCATAATATATATATATATAGGGACGACCAATAAAATGCCTATTCCGAGAGTGAAAAAAGTCTTTTTGAAAGGGACCCGAACTTCTCCTACATGGTGGTGGGGGTTTATGAACACACCTATCTGCGCTTTATCGTTGTATGCGTAATTGCCGTCAACCTTCATATCAACGGTGTGCCGAGATAAGTCGTGGCGGAATATGACCGCCTCTAGTGTTGTGTCAGATGGCATCTTCGAGTAGTAGTTCCCCCATGTATATTAGGAGCTTGTCTGAACTGACAATATCCTTTGTCTTTCTCAGGATCCTCTTTGACTTCGAGGACCAGAACTCTCCTTCCTTCTTCTCCCAATCCCCCTGTAATTCAAAGGGATAGTCCGAATGTTCCGGAATGCTAAATTCATATCCTTCGGGAAGTTTCTCTAACTCCCTTATAGTCAATTGCTTAAATGGAGACACGGTAGCCACATGATGTTTCTCCCTTCGGAACGCCTCATTCAATACCGCATGTAGGCACTTGAGCACATACTTGTAAGAAGGTTTGTGCTTTTCATGTTTCCATCTCCATGATGTGTTGTTGTCCGGGGCCTCAACTATATGGCCGAGTTGGTTCCAGTTGATCCCCATGAAGGCAACGGCGGCATCAAACACATCGAAAACTATCGGCCTTGTTCTCTCTTCAGGTCGGTAGTAATACTTCAACCTCGCCTTACTGCCGGGATCAGTCGCCTGTTGGGAACTTAAAGAAACCTTTGTCCCGCCAACGTCACCCACATCAGATTTAACATATATTCCCATTCTTATAAGAATATAAGAGCACTAGACCTTCGACAATCGGCATGTATATATGCCGAATTTACCAATGCTTAGTCACAGAATAGGCTATTCCCTGTCGTCCGTATTAGCACTGACCGGATCCTCACTGACTATAAGAGGACTGGAGATTGTACGGGCGACCAAAAAGACTATGAGTATTTTGAAAGGAATTTCAGCACTGTTCGGCCTACTACTGTGTACGGCCTTTGCTATCGCTTTCTTACCGAATGTTGCGGATCTGGTAAACACTTCAAGGACAGACCCGGCAGTAGAGACCGGGCTGACCTGTACCACCAATGGAGCGGGAGACTGTACGATCACCCTGGCTGATGCACACATGCACGCAGACACTTCTGGAATGACCGTAGACGAAACCTCCCCCTCCACCGCTGACAGAACCTCAAATACAACCGTGGGTGCTGACAGGGTGACTTTATCCCTTACAGGACTCGCGGCCATAACCCTTTACACCTTTACGGTGGATTACGAGAAGGTGGACGCCCAAGCAAGTACCGCAACGGGTCTCCCTGACTTCTTGAACCTAGCTCCGATCATTTTCGTACTGATGATGCTCGTGGTAGGCGTAATCGTGGGAGGTGCGGCAATGTCCCGCACATTTAACTAATAGCTAGTAAAGGGACAGCAAAGGTAACGAGTTATTGCGTCCCTAATTTATTTACTGGATAGGAGGTGTTTTAAGAACATGGCAACCCTGAAGGCCTTTTTTACCGGAATGGTAAAAGACCAAGAAGGGAACGTAAGCGTTCAGCAAATCATGGGAATTATCTTTGCGGTAATCCTCGTGGTAGTTGGACTGGTAAAAGCAAAATTGCCCGCTATGTCGGTGACGGCATAGATGAACCGGATGAACTGTCGGGAAACCTAAGTCGAAAGATAAGGCAATCCGCAACCAAGCCCCCAGAAAGACATAGAAGTAAGGGGGAAGGCTCAGAGACTAGAACTTGACCAGTCTAAGGAATAAAAGTTCACTAGCGTCCGGCAACTCAGATGAGTTGAAGAGATAGTCCTTGCCCCATGAAAATGTGGGATTAACAAGTATGCTCCCTCTGGTCCTTGACCAGACTTCAGAGGCCCGAGGTAACGCCAACATTGGGAACTTCACAGGTGAATATACGCCTCACCCATCGGTGACGATGGAGTGATAACCGGATGAACTGCGGGAAACCTAAGTCGAGAGATAAGGCAATCCGCATCCAAGCCCCGTAGAGCCGGGGAAGGTTCAGAGACTACCTGAGAGTGGTACACCACTCGTAATACAGGCTAGAGCGTCCGGCAACTCGGAAGAGTTGAAGAGATAGTCCACGCACGGCTGAAAAGTCGTGATTAACGTGACCAAATCCATAATAGATTTGATTCCTCTGTTGTACTCAGTTGGTGTCCTTGGTCTCGCAGGATTCGTGGCTATGACAACCATTCGAGGCAGGTAATTCCTCAATTGGGGAGTCCCGCCTTGAAGTTGGTGTCACACCCACGGTCAAGCAACCATACCCGGCGGTCTCTAGAACGGAACCAGATTGGATAACAACCTTTGCATTCTGGGAAAGGACTGGAGGCATCCGGGTTAACCGGAGGATTTATGAACCTATTGAGCGTAATCATTCCCGCACACGATGAAGAGGAATCTGTCGAGCGTGTGCTTAGGGATGTAGATAAACAAAAAGATAAACTGAAGGATCTCAACTATGATCTGGAGATTCTTCTGGTACTGAACTGCTGTACCGATGACACAGGGGCGATTGCCCAACGGATCAGCTTTGCATACGACATTCCCACCCGGATTCTCCGTGAGGAGAGGAAGGGATACGGATACGCACACAGGTTAGGGATAGCAGAGGCCAAAGGGGACATTCTACTCACCCTGGACTGCGACAACACCTACCCCGCCGATATTATTCCGGAACTTCTGGAAATGATGGAACAAGGCTACGGTTTTATAACAACTGACCGCCTCTCCCTCCAACCCGCAATGGGAAAGACCTCCAAGCTCGGAAACTTTCTCCTTACCCTCGCCGCCCGATGTCTTACTGGCCAGAAGATGGCCGACTCCCAGAGCGGGATGTGGTTATTCCGCAGACGGCACATTGCTGATCTTCTTGCAGGGATCGGAACAGGGATGGAGCTCTCGGAACAACTAAAGATCCGTCTGGCCCGGACTGCTCACTGGACCGAGGTCCCTATTAAGTATTACGAAAGAACAGGCGATTCAAAACTCAATCCAGTTGGAGATGGTATCCGGTGTCTCTGGAGACTGGTAATAACATGAAAAACACTTGCGACTTGCACGATGACTTGCACCCCCTTGCAAGTCGGCAGGGGGTAGCACTTGCAAAAAACTCTTATGTAATAAGAGTTTATTTGCCAAGTCCCACCATTCCCTCTGATCGGGGAAATATTTAATAAAAAAGAACTTGCCGTGCAAGTAATAGAAGGAGAAGGCAAATGCCTAAAGCAAATGGAAAACACTACCCCTATACAAAAAAGATATGTGGTCGGAATTTTCGTAGTAGCGGAAAGACTTTTAGCCGCGTAGATGCCGACAGCAATGCGAGGACAGTGCGGAAACGTGGTAGCAACGCTCGTGTAGTCCGTCTAGGTAAGTCAAACAGATACGCCATTTATTCAGCTATACGTTTAAGTAGGCGAAAGTAATGGGAACACGCAAGGGATACAGGGTAACTGTTACCGACAGGACAAATAACAGGAGAGTTGCCGCTTTCAATGTTACGGGTGCATCCGGATCCTTCAGTACAGGATCCACACGTCCTCCATCCCTCACAAGGAAGAAAAAGAAACCCGCCAAGCCCAAGAAGAGACCAAGTAAGAGAAAGAGCACTCCGGGGTTAGAGGGATTCTCCCTCCAGGCCTATGACACGGGCGGAGATAGGTAAATGCCACCCACATGCCGACATAAGTGGCAGTTGTCAGCCCCCGAGAAAGGATGGCGTTTGGGACAATGCAAGAACTGTCATAAGCAGGATGCCTTTCCTGTCGGGCCAGTGGGCGAAACAGAGTATTGCTCCCATTGCAGGACGACACGCCTTAACAAGGATTTATATGGTGAATACTTCTGCTTTGTCTGCGGTAACCGGCCTTTAGGTCCCACGATAACCAAGAGGGAGTTCTTCCGCTACAAGGGGATCAGGATGAGGCTGACACAGGAGGAGATGGCTCCGGTCATCAAGTACGCATCCATCCACGGCATTACGGCGGCATCAAAGCACTTCCAACATCCTCTTTCCACCGTGGGGAAGTGGGCGGCGGGTATGAGCCCCAAGAAATGGCCAGAGAAGGAATATTCTGAGGTCGATAAGCAGAAAGCACATGAGGTCTACCAGTTAACAGGTAAGAACTTCTACCAGACATCAAGAGAGACAGGAATCCCCCGATCAACTCTCCAGAGTTGGAAGGAAAGAGGAGTGTGGTACAGAACGATATGAGTTTGAAAGTATTTGCAACAAGTCTTTTAGAAGTTCTGGTTGACCCACCGGGAGAGATGACCCAAGTAAATGTCCGCCAGAGAATTTACAGAATGGGAATATATACATGGCAGTCAGCGAAAAAGCTGTTGCCATTTCTGAATAACTACTCCCATCTCGTGGGAAGGATCGCCTTTGCCCTCTTCCCCCCGCATAAAGGAGAAGTAAGGGCAGAAGTTCCTTGGAACTTCTGGGCAGTCGATGGTCCAAACTACCTTCTCCTCCCACCTAACTCGCCAAGCTCCCGAACCTACGTCTCCCAGAGGTATGAACTGGAGGTGGTGGACAAGATGATAGAGTTACCCCTCGGAATTTCCGGGACCACCGCAATAGACGTGGGTGCACACGCGGGATACTACACAAAGCTAATGTCAGAGCGGGTTGGTCCCACAGGAATGGTTTTTGCCTTTGAACCCAACCCCATCTCGTTTAAGTATCTCCAGAAGAACATGAAGAAGGCTCTCCCTATGCAAGGGTCAATCTTTCCGGCCCAGGTTGCGATTGGGGAGAGGAAAGGAAAGGGATTTCTGGAGGATGTGGATGATCTTGAACACGGGCAGATTAAAAGTTCCGGAACATGCGAGGTCGTTGTCGAAACCCTCGATACTTTATTCGCCGATAGGCCATCCCGAATCGGGCTTATTAAGATAGACACCGAGGGCCACGAGGTCAACGTAATCAAGGGTGCGAGAAACCTTCTGGCTAATCACCCGGAGGTTGAATTGATTATTGAACACCAGTCCCTCCGGGAGAACGATGCTTACGAGATGCTGAGTTGGATTCTCTATGTCAGGGGATTCACGAGGTATCAGGTTATCGAGCGGGGGACTTGGCATTACCTGAGAGAGCCATTTCCCTACCAGACCCCTAACATTGTCTACAACCTATTCCTTCCGGCACGGGGAGAGTAACAATGTTTACTATTCCTCTGCTAGGCCTAGCCAGTATCTACGACCTTAAGAGTCGGAAGATCCCTAATGAAGTGGTGATAGTCGGCATGATTGTCGCTCTGGGATCCGCGGCGTCTCTTGGATGGGATCCGCTCGGGTGGTCCGTGGCCGGAGCTCTGGTCGGATTCATCTCTATGATCCCCCTTTACAACTGGAAGTTAATGGGAGGAGGTGACGTTAAGTTAATGGCCGTCATCGGAGCAATGGTAGGGTTTCCGGGCATCTTGCTTGCCGTCCCTCTCTCCCTTGCAATCGGTGGGGTGGCGGTAGCGACTCTTCTATGTTCCGGAACAATCAAGACAGGGGATAAGGTTCCGTTCGGTCCGATCCTATCAATAGCCGGGATCGTATCCTACTTCTGGGCGGACTGGATCTTCGCCTCGTATGCCAGTCTCTTTGTTGGATAAGTAATTGAGGATCTCCTGTTCACTCACGCGCCAACGACCCGTCTTGGCATCCGCTGTCTTCTTGCCCCTGAGCTCACCGCTCTGGAGGAGGGCATACACCTTCTTCTTGTCGAACTTCAGGATCTTGCAGACCTCTCTCACGGTATATGTCCTTAATCTCCTCTGGAAATTTAGTTGGACGTCTCTCAGGGACATAACAAACCCTCCTCATATATGCTTTACCCGATTTTAACCCACGCCAACCGGCTAAGGATGAAGAATTGATGCAAATTCCGGGAACAGCCCCTTACTCATACGACTCCATCAAGAAAATGGCCATGCGGTGGGAATACGTCATGGAAGATTACGAATACCCAAGCCGCCGCCATGCCATGAGGATCCTGTACCAGATGATCCTTTCGTGGATGGACGGTGATGGATCCCACGATAAGGATCCACAGCATCTCTATGAACTATTCCTCTCAGGGTTTGCCAAGGATGTCTGCCGTTGGCTGACCGAGTATCCAAATGTCGAAACCTACTGTCCCACGTTGGTGAGGATGGGACTGAACACACCACAACTGATAGAGGAGGCACTTAAAGAATGATAAGCCCGGCAAAGATAAATATTATTGATCGCTTGGATGAATGGGCCCAGATTAACGAGGTGGACCTCCAGTATCTAGGAGGAAGTCTTACTAATTGCCCAAAGGAGATACGGGAAGAGATCGAGAGGTTTGTCCCGGCCATATTGGGAGTCAGTGACGGATACTGGACCACAGAGGAATACGATGACCGGATCGCCGTTATGTATGATGAGGACAAAGTGATTGAGATCATCTCAGAGGATATGGAACCGTGCGGGGATCCGGATGACCCGGATGATGAGTACAACAACCCTCACTTCCTAGCAAGAGAATACTTTGACTACAACGTAAAGGGAGGGTGGCACGGAGACCACACCCCCATTTTCATTCAGACCTTTAAGTGAACGGACGCTCTTCGCCTGTGCTACATCGTTTTTGAGGGCTCGCTCCATATCTTTGCTACATCCTTCTTCGTGGCTCGCTCGATCTGCTTGCTACATCTTCCGGAATGGCTCGCTCTAACCTGATGCTACATCGTCTTCGTGGGCTCGCTCAACATAAATGCTACATCGCCACCCAGAGGCTCGCTCATATTTCCTGATACATCTAATTATCTGGCTCGCTCTTCAGACGTGCTACATCATGCGGTAGGGCTCGCTCAATCCTCATGCTACATCGCCGAGTTGGGCTCACTCCTGTGCTGTGCTACATCATCGACTTTGGCTCGCTCATGACATTTGCTACATCCCTGAGAATGGCTCGCTCCGTGCATTTGCTACATCACCTATAGTGGCTCGCTCTTCTGCGTTGCTACATCGGTCCGCGTGGCTCGCTAGTCCCACTCGTCATGAGAGATTACAAGCACATTTCCCACCATTGGCCGCATTAGTTGGATACTCGCCGCGTCATTTGGCTCCAGTTTCTTTTGCTGACCGTCTTCGTCACAAAGAAACACCCGCGCCGGGTAGAGGTGTTGCGGGACCACTTGAAAGTATCCCCCGACATGAGCTTGGAGCTCCTCCATTGAGAACAGCTTTCCATTGGAGGGAGCTACCTCTGTAATCTCACCGCCTACGCTTATCAGTTCTGCCATATTGTTGATACCCCTTTTTTTTGAAACGCTCTCATTTCTTGCTAGATCATTCTGAGTGGCTCGCTCTGGCCTCACGCTACATCTCTCTCAATGGCTCGCTCGTTTATCTTGCTACATCATGCACAAGGGCTCGCTCAAAGCTGATGCTACATCTCTTCATTTGGCTCGCTCA
>CERE01108016.1_pt1 | contig 20795 bp, 17 predicted proteins | sample 530911 | NCBI WGS metagenome assembly CERE01 (sample SAMEA2621092, study PRJEB7988) | marine metagenome | biome: marine biome (ENVO:00000447); feature: mesopelagic zone (ENVO:00000213); material: "saline water (ENVO:00002010), including plankton (ENVO:xxxxxxxx)" | depth 800 m
ATCATTTATCTGCATTGGTAGGTACCACTTACACAAAAAAGTGCGGTGGTTGCTGGATTAGCAATTGGTATGTCGTTTTGATTAGTGTGCAGCGACAATAAAGTTTGTACACTAGATCTTTACTTGGAACAATAAAGTTTGTCCACTAATTTGATCCGGAGGAGTGGTTATCAGCCGGTTCATCAAGCTCGTCTTGGGGAGTGTCCTGATCTACACTCTCAAGCTCCCTGAGAATCTTTTCAGCTTTGTCTTTTGCTGCTTCAACCACCTCGGGCTTCTCCTGCTGGAGAAGTTCTTCCAATGTTCTGGCCATAGAACCACCTTTTGATCATTTGTTGTTCAGATTGGGCGTTTCCGCTATTGTAGCAGTGCGAAGATTCCTACAAAATCAGCGGATCCAGCGCTTTCGCAGCCGCCTTTAGACGCGCTTCACGTTCTCTGCGATAAGCTTGTGGTCCTCCTGCGGCAGTAATAGCCTTACTTTTCTCAATACTGTCTCGCACAAATCGCTCACCATCAGTTACTTTCAATCGCCTTTGATGTAACTCAACATCTGATTCCAGATTATCCAATGATTTATCACATTGATTCTCTGCTGATGATAAATATCCACCTGTGCAACTTATAATACCTGCCGCTGGGCAAGACCTGAAATCGTCGACATTGCGCTTCAAGCAGTCTACACATTCTCTATTATTAGGTTTAATCACCCAGTGCTCTTTACCAAAATGGCAAATAGCTATGATCTCAAGATCTTTGATGCAATGCTCCATTAATGAGTGATAATTATTACTCAATTCATGTTCATAAGCTTCCTCAAGATGATTTTTCAACGAGTCTCTTTTCCTCTTTTTAAACAGGAGATCTCTCTGGATCTTGGAGAGAAAACCATAGTCAGCAATTGAAGAGAAACCTGTTGGATAATAATCAGAACTACTCATAAAGTATTCGACCAGCTCTTTTTTGGCGCAAGGAGAGAAACTTAGCATTCGGTTATCTCTTGTTAAATCTAACTCCTCAATTTTATAATGCTCATTCTCCGGTAACACTTCTTCTGAAACCAGATCTAAAATTTCAGGCCAATCAGCAAGAAAAACAAACTTCAATGTATTTCTAATTTTTGAAAGAGATAAGCTTTCCTTAACTTTGAGTAGAGGTGTCGCATGAAATTCACAGAAGGTTTCGTACAACCAAGCCAGTTTAAAATACGAGAAACCCCTTTCGTAAATTTGTTTTTCTATGCAGGCTCTACAGAAACGTAATGGTACTCTGCTTCCACAAAATGTTTTTTTCTTATGAGGGAAAAAAGTCTCTTGGAATAGGCTTATATGTGAAAATCTTTTATCAAATAAACTGTACTTTTTGTTTGTATAATACTGGTTTTCAAAGAGATCCAAGAGTACAGAAGCATTAAATGCATCGAATTCCTGTTTAATCTCGTATGGAACAGACGGATTATTCCCCCATCCTCCATGAGTTATAAGGGTTGTAACATCGCTCCAGCCAACACGAATCATCACCCTAAGAATAAAGCTTTGAAGCGACTCATCCGATTGGGGACATATACCACTAGCCTGACTCATTGAGAAATAAATCTTACTGCTCTATTAGGTTGGCAAAAATCGTGATCTTGCTCTGGATTCAGGGGGACCAAAGTCATTGCCATCCCATCCAGCCGCGCTTTAGTCTTTTCCCACTTCGGCATGACCTGATTCATCAGCCGATAGAACCGTTCGCTGTGGTTATGTTCGGCGATGTGGCAAAGCTCATGCAGAATCACGTAGTCGATGCACTCACGAGGGGCTTTGACCAGGTGCGGGTTCAAGGTAATGCAGCCATTGGGTGAGCAGCTTCCCCACTGAGTTTGCATAGTCAGTATGCGCAGCGGTGGTCGTTCTTCTACCCATAGGGCTTGCTCCAGCATGGCATCCAGACGTTTAGCGAAGATTTCCTTAGCACGTGCCCTGTACCATTCTGCCAGCAGCTCCCTAACCTTGTCGGTACTTTTGCTTCGCACCGACACTTCGAGCTTTCCGCGCAGCAGCTTCACGCTCTGGGCCTGATCCGGCGCTTCAATCACTTTCAGCAGGTACTGTTTGCCCAGGTAGTAATGACTTTCGCCACTGATGTACTGACGCGGGGTGGTAAACTCAAGCTGTTTGCGGAAGTCTCTAAGTTGTTCATATATCCAACGGCCACGCTTTTTAACGGCAGAAATAACCGCATCGTTGTCAGCATCCTCGGGACTCGATACGATTACCCTGCAATCTGGATGAACTTTGATTAGTATTCTGTTTGAGACGGATCTTCTCGTTACTCGTTCGAACGGGATAAGATGATCGCCGTAGCGGAATTCAAAGCGTTTTGAATCAGTCATCTTCAAACATGTCTCTTACATTTGAAGCAGATACTTTGTTCGGGCGTGCATCAATTAATACAAAGCCTTTGTCTTCTTTTAGCTTTAACTCCCTCATAACCTTGCTGACGGATTCAAGTTCGGAATCACTGAAAAAGAGAATTACTTTAATTGACTGATGAGTGCAGTTTGCAGCCTCATAAATCTCAACCTGGTGTTTCAGGTTTTGTTTAAGCTTTCTGTTTGATGCCAACTTAAACTCAACAAGAGATTTGTCTTTGCTCCCGTTTGATATTTTGAAATCAACGGGCCCTCTGCCATTATTAACTTCTGCATTTACATCATATTTACTGGCAAACCATGTTAGCTTGAATAGGAGCTGAAGATCTTGCTCTCTTTTTATTGGATTTCCTTTTACATAGAAAAACCTGTAGCCATCATTGTTCTCTATCATCTGCTTTAGAAAGAGTATACGCTGATACGCTTCGTCTAAGGAGTTTGATGGTTGCTCATAAAACGACGTATCTTGCTCTAGACTGCTTACAAGCTCCTTAACTTTTTGAATGAACAGATACTCTGTCTCATTTACCTTAAGTTCGCTAAGCTTAACAGCCTGATCACCATTCTCTTCTTTAAGTTTTATAAAATAATCAATATATTGAGGGAATTTTATGATCGTGCTTACTACGGCTTTATCAAACTCTTTTTTATCAGGATCTTCAGGAAGCATCCTGGTTAGATAGTCATTCAACTGTGCTCTTAATTGGTCATTGGGAATGCTTTCGAGTACACCTCTAAAATCACCAATCATGTCGGACTTGTTAATCCAGTTTTCATCTTTGGTGAGGATATCTTTCGGAGTTAAAAGTACATAATCATGTTGAAATGTTGGTAGCGTATAGGTTTTCGCCACCCATGATCTTGTCTTGTAGTTAAACTCGACTTTATCAACCAGATGGTTGGATAAAAAACGAGCATTAATATGCTCTTGGGCGAACGCTTGAGTGTAATCAAGTAAAAACTTTTTGATAAGATTGGTTGTGAAGTCACTTATATTATCTCTTCCAACACCATCTTTGATTAAACAAAGCTTCTCAAGGTGACTACCGTTGGTAATCTCCTCAGTGCCAAAATTTGTAAATACTGTGTTCAGGTTTTCGTTAAGAGACTTTGCGAACTTCTGGCCAAGGCCACTACCACCATTGCCAATTTTGCTGTATCCAAACCATGTTTGTTTTACTTCCGGGAATAAGAACCATGCTTTTATTAAACCTTTGCTGATCCCTTCCTTTTCAGAACGATCACGCAGAAATGCAACATATTGGATAATGTCATCATGTAGTTTCTGATATTCTGGTTTGTCGCTATTGAATAAGAGGAATGGGTCAATGAAAAGGGGAAGATCATTGATTAATGAAGGGTCAAATGAACCATAAGCCTCTAGCTCTTTGGGCGATACTTCGAAAAAATCAGAAAAATAAATTTTCATATCAAACCCCGCTCAAGCCTACGCGAGTGATCTGTACAATCATCTCAACAATCTTCTTGGCCTGATCCATACCGCCGCCAATCGCTTTGCACTCCTGGAACATGCGTGGCAGTAGCTTCTTGCGGATGTCCGCTTCGATATTCTGCGGGTTGATCGAGTTTTCCGCTACCGAGGTTTCTACCAATTGGTCGATTTCAAAGGCCAGTTCTATCCATTTATCCTGTCTTTGCTGATCAAGCACGGCCAGAGCCTCCGGTAGCACCTTTTTGAATACACCGAAGTACGCCTGTGCATGGCGGTTACCAGCAAAAGCATCGGGGATGTCATTCAGGCGTCTGTCTTGTACTTGCTCTTCAAACTCTCGGAACAACATGTATTGTTTTAGTGGGTGGTCGAATAGCTTTTCGGCTTCTTCAATGGCCTGGCGCAGTAATTTGGAGAAGGCCTCCTGAGCGTAGGGGTCATCGCGCAATTCCTGTTCAATCATTCGCGTGACGCGGGTTTTGATGATGTCGGTTTCGTTGCGGGTTTTGTCGTCGCTCCAGTCTTCCGGTTGTTGCTTCTGGCCCATCTTGCCTACTTCATACACACCACCGGGTTCTTTTACCTCTACACCCACCACATGCTTATCCAGTAGCTTTTTCACTTGGTCGGCATACTCGTCGTAGTCGATTTTCTCACCAGCATCTTGCTGCACTAATTGTCGCAAGCTGGAGAATTGCTTTACCGTTTCTTTATAGTGGCGGCGATCTTGGTCGCTGAAGCTCTTATCTTCAAAGAAAGTAGCCGATTGCAATGCGACTTTCAGGCAGCTGGCAAAGGCGGTGAGTGCTTCGTAATAGTCTTCCCGCACCTTCAGGTGCACATCAACCAGCTCTCCATCACGCTCTTCAATCTTAGGCACCAGAACCTGACGCAGCTGTTCAATGTCGTTCTTATTCTTTACGCCATCAAAGATCGCCCACAGCTTTTTGTAGAGATGCGGTAAGCGCTTGTACTCGGTACTCATCTGGTTATAGAGGCCAGCAATATCATTGATGTCGTATCCGCCCTGAGTGCGGGAGGCCAAGTCCTGATATTTCTGAATGGTGGTATCCAGCTCAGCAAGAATGCCGCGATAGTCGATCAGCAAGCCAAACTTCTTTTTCGGGTACAGGCGGTTTACCCGTGCAATGGCTTGGATCAGGTTATGCTCCTTCAGTGGTTTGTCAATGTAGAGTACGGCGTTCTTCGGTTCATCGAAGCCCGTCAGCAGCTTATCGACCACAATCAGAATCTTTAGTGCACTATCTTTGTCGAAACGTTCAATCAGGTGTTTGGTATAGGCCTGTTCGTCCTGGTTACCGACATTTTCTTTCCACCATTGGGTAACTTCTGGCGTGGCGGCCTCATCTACTGCCGTGTTGCCTTCGCGGGTATCGGGTGGGCTCATGACCACGGCGGACTCAAACAGACCTGCTTCATCCAGATACTTTTTGTACTTAATGGCCGAGGCCTTGCTGTCACAGGCCAATTGGCCCTTTAAGCCTTCATCGATGTTCTTCACGAAGTGGTTGGCAATGTCCAGCGCAATCAAACGAATGCGATCATCCGCTCCATATACCGGGCCTTTCTTGGCAAATTTACGCTTCAGGTCGGCTTTCTGCTCATCAGAAAGCCCTTCGGTGATGCGTTCAAACCAGCTGTCGATGGCGCGTTCATTCACATCTAAATCAGGGACACGTTCTTCATATAGCAGCGGTGTAACGGTTTTGTCTTCCACCGCTCGCTGCATAGTGTAGGCGTGAACAATGGGGCCGAATTTATTGGTGGTTTTGTCGTCTTTTAATAGGGGTGTGCCGGTAAAGGCTACAAACGCGGCATTGGGCAGCGCCTGTTTCATTCGGGTATGGTTTTCACCACCCTGGCTGCGGTGGCCTTCGTCAATCAGGACGATGATGTCAGAGCTGGTATTCTCACACTCCGGCATCTTCGTTGCGGTATTAAACTTCTGGATCAGCGAGAAGATAATGCGCTCAGTGCCTTTGCCAATCTGTTCTGCCAGGCGTTTGCCGGAGGTGGCCATAGCCGCTTCTTTGTCTTTTTTGCCAGCCAGTTCACCGCCTGAGGCAAAGGTTTTGCTGAGCTGGGTTTCCAGGTCTACCCGGTCGGTCACGACCACAATGCGACACCGCTTCAGACTATCGTGCAGAATGAACGCCTTGCTTAGAAACACCATAGTGAACGACTTGCCTGACCCTGTGGTATGCCAAATCACACCACCTTCACGCCCACCGGTTATGCTGCGGGTACTGATGCGTTCAATCAGACGCTTTATGCCGAACACCTGTTGGTAACGGGCAACAATCTTGCCTGCTTTTTTGTCGAACAGGGTAAAATAGCGGGTCATCTCCAGCAGGCGAGCATGGCTTAGCAGGCTGACTAGCAGTTGATCCTGTCCGGTTACAGCCAGTTCGCCAGCAGCGGTAAGGCTTTGGTACCAATCCTGGTCTTTCGCGGGGCGATGGCCAAACAAGCCTGCGCGTTGCTCGTCGCTGAGTTTTTTGTTCTTGACTGCGTACATCTCGGCGTCGGAGATATCTTCCTCACGCCAGACTGCCCAAAACTTGGCTGGGGTACCGCAAGTACCATAACGGCCTTCATTGCCGTTTATGGAAAGTAGCAACTGGCTGTAGGCGAATAACAGCGGGATTTCATCATGGCGCTGGTTACGCAGGCTTTGCGAAATGCCTTCGTCAATGGTCGGACCTTTCTTAGCATTACCATCGGGGCGCTTAGCTTCAATCACCACCAGTGGAATACCGTTCACAAAACAGACTATATCCGGGCGACGGCTTTCCACACCACCAGAGCGTGTCACGGTAAACTCTTCGGTAAATACAAAGCTGTTATTGGCGGGGTTTTGCCAGTCAACCAGGGCAATGGTCGGACTGGCTTTTTTGCCATCCACAAACTCAGTCACCGAAATGCCATACAACAGATGGTTGTACATGCGTTCATTGGCAGTCAACAGGCCTTCGTTCAAAGCTGGGCTGCACACCTCGGCGATCAGGTTATCGATGGATTTTTCTGATATCGGGTAGCTTTTACCTGAAAAGGTAAAAGTGCGCTTTTGCAGTTCGCTGCGAAGCACTTGGCGCAGCACCACTTCGTTAGTCTTACCACCACGAGCGGCTAGGGCTTGTTCTGGAGAGAGGAAAGACCACCCTAAGTTGGTCAATAACGTCAGGGCCGGTAACTTGGCACTGTATTCTTCCTGAAATTTGGGTGTGTATTGTGTCATTCGTTATCTCTCTTCAACCCTAGGGCGAGCTCATGAGCGCTCAATTTATAAACAGCATGCTCAATCAACAAACTGAGCCTTGTTCGGTTTAGCCGACCTTGATTGTTTAGCGAACAAATTCTGTACATATAGAAATCAATATGTGCTCAATAAACGTTCGCGATCTTGCCCTATCTTCAACCCCTGATACCCGAAGTGCAGCTTCGGGTTATGGCTTTGATATATTGCAAACAAGTGCTGCGATGTCAGAAAGCGACCAAATTAACCCAGTAATTACAGTAAGCATTGTGAGCCACAGAGATAAGGGAATCTTATCGCGAAAAAAATTGAAATTGAGCTGCTCATTTACCCAGTCAATTTGATGTTCCCAATAGAACTTATAGTGCGCATACCAGTTACTAAATAAAATCTGCTTGCTGATGCATGCTGGATAGTAGCGGCTTTCAAGCTCTGAAAATTCTTTCTGTAATTCAGAAAATTCAGCGTCCTCTTCAAGACTTTTTACTTTAAAATAGAGTGACTTCAATTCGTTGTATATCTTCGTTAAAGCAACACCTGACTGCTCATAAGAAGATTTCTTATGATCATACAGGTTGATGTACAGACCTATAACACCCAATACAATAAATATGGCAGATGTTGTCTCAGTTGAAAGACCTTTAACTGCCAGAGCAAAGATGCCAAAGGCCATTGAAGAAAAGCTAATGAATCCTGGGGCTTTCTCAATGATGTCATAGGTGGCAAAGTGCTTCTTTGCGCCAAAACCAACGTCATAGCCTTTTTCGGCAATGCTTTTTAGTAAATCTGATTTTTTCATATTGCCTTCCTACCGAATCGGGACATCAATAGATGCGCGAGCTACGACAATTCCATCCTTAATGGCATAACATTCAACAAAATGTTCACCTCTGAATGTTGTGGATTCATTCCTTCTTCTGTAACCTTCATCAGTGACGATTTGGCCACGAATCTGATCTCTATTCTGAGCTTCAACCCCCCGGTTTAGAACCTTCCATTTCAACGTAAAATCTCCAGGAACGTCGTATTCGACAACCCTGAATAGAAGCTTTTTGTTCGCTAAAAGAGGGATTTTTTTCATCAACATATAACCGAGAGTATTCTCACGAAAACCGTTCTGTGATACATCACAATCTAGTCTCATGCTATATCGAATATCAACAGGGTGTTGATCTTCGATAAATTCTTCTGTATTCCGCCAAGTGGTGGATGCTTTTTCTATAGATTCCTCTACAGCTTTTGCTGAAGGGAAGTTTCGCCCATAAACCTTCTTCCACTTGTCATTTGCATTGCTGTTTCCTTCTGCTTTTATAGCAGCTAGGCAAAGTTCATAAGCTTCCTTAGCCCTCTTTTGAAACTTTTTCTTAACTTTTACGTTTTGATTGCTACCGGGAGCCTTATAGTGTTCTCGGTCTGGCAGCTCGGATATGTACTTAAAAAAATCACGGCTAAGCCAATCAAAGTAAATGTAGCCTTTATCATCAAACTCTGTTGTTGATTTCATGAAGTTAAAGGCAAGAGTGTCGATTAGTAGCCCACCCATAACCACACCATGCTTATTTCGCCAAGCTCTGATCATTTTGCAAAGCAATCTTACATTCTTGTTCTTTTCATCATTAAGATCTTTTACAGCCTTCATTTCTTGTCGAGGCTTGGTGACCTTCCAACTACCGCCGTTGTAACTGTCTGGGTATTGGAAATAGCTTTCGTCGTTTTCGTCGGTCTCTTCAAAAACAGGTTGAACTTCGACATGGAAGTTTTGATACGTAACGGTTACAACTAAGCGGTCAACCCGAACATCCGTTTTAGGGTATCTAGCCTTAATTGCGTCCTTGACATCGGTCAGAAGCTGGGATTGCTTTCCATTCCTATAGGTATCCCACTTAGATTTAGGCATGATGTACAGCATATCAAGGTCTGAAATACCCTTGATACCTGTGTACCTCCCATAAGAACCAACCTGTAGCGTGTTGGCAGTAGTTGATTCTGAGTCACGAAACTTTTGATTCAGGCTTTTCGTAATCTCCCCATAACGTAGAGAAACCTTCTCTGCGTTATCCACCTTCAGGTTGTTGAGAAAATCCTTGAACATATCCGCTACTGACATTGGTACCTCACTTCTTATCTTTAGGTGGGTGTGGGTCGTTACCGTAACTGTTCCCCGCACGGATTTTTCCGTCAGTGCCATGAATCTTGGTATCGGACTGTTGGTTACGGGCGATCTTTTCGGCAATCTCAATTGCTTCTTTTTGCGTTTTCGTTACTTTGGTCGCTCTTGAGTTCCCGGTACCTTTTACTGCCCAGCCGCCATGGTGTTTAACCACGTGTTGGTTCTTACCTTTCGCCATTACGCAACCTCCTTATTCTCAAGCTTTACCCTTCGTTTGCCCGTCAACAGCTGCTGCATTAGCGCTTTCTTCTCATTCTTTAAGGTATCAAGCTTGTGTTGCAGGGCGCTGATTTCCTGATCGGCTGTGGAAAGCACGGCAGCGATTTTTTCCTGCTCCTCAATAGGAGGTAGCCTGAAATGAGCTTTATTAATACCGCCAATAGATAGTCCGAAGCGTGTTGCGCCTGTAGCCAGGGTAAAGAAATAATACCTAGTTTTCGGCATTGAGAATAAATAGCTTAAATACTCGCCAGATAAGCATTCCTTAATGGGTCTTATAATCGCTAGATGATAACCACAAACTACACCATCCAAGTCCTCAGAGACTAGGGCTGGCACGGCAATGTCACCAGGAGTCTCAGAATCCTTAGTGATGATTACGTCGTTAACCTGAAGTGTATATTTTTCAATTTCGGAGGGCTTCGCTGTAGCTTTCATAAAGTTCAAGCTACGAGTAATTCTATTGTTGTAATACACGTCAGTGTAATTGCAAAGCTCGACCGGTAGCTCGCCCTCAATAGTCTTTTTGTCTACAGGGCTCACTATGACTTGTGCTAGATCTGTTAGATAGTGATCATTCCATTCCCCACCAAACCTAACCCCATTCTGGTTCAGCAAGCGTTTTTTGCCGGTGAGCAGTTGTTGCATCAGGGCTTTTTTCTGCTGCTGGCTGTTGGCGAGCAGCTGTTCGGTGGTGGTGATGGCCTGATCCCAGGTCGATAGGATTTGAGCGATTTTCTTTTGTTCGGGGAGCGGGGGAACGGGAACTTGAATGGACTTGACGATTCCGCCACTCAAGTTTTCTTGGCCTCCACTATTTGCCATTTCCCGAATGTTTTCATATTGGCTCACGAGAAATTGATAGTAGTAATCAACTTCATAACCGGGGTGTAAAACTATCGCTGCACATGCCTGATTGGTTGATGCCTTAATACCTAACTTGGCAACTTGCCCTCTCGTTTTCCCTTGCCCGTACATCGCCATAAGGATGGTATCCACCGGAAATAACTTGGCAGACGAGTTTGCAAGGCCTTCTTCCGTGATCTTTTCAGAGGTATCTTCTATAACCTTAAATTTAACCTCAGCAGTTGTTACCCAAGGAATAGTGCCATTCCAATATGCGTCATTTTTTCTGCTGGGAGTCCCACCAGAAGAAACATTGGATATTTCCTCAATGGTGCTTAACTTCCACCCATCAGGCACCATAACCCAACTCCTCCAGATACTTGGCCATCTCGGTTTCCAGCTCGTTCAACTGCGCTTTCAGCTGCTCACGCTCAGCGCGTACCGCCATCAGGTCGATTTCTTCCTCTTCTTCAAAGGTATCGACATAGCGTGGGATATTGAGGTTGTAGTCGTTTTCTTTGATTTCATCGAGACTGGCGACGTAGGCATATTTATCGACATCGCCACCAGAGCGGTAGGTTTCGACGATCTTGGCTATGTTTTCTTCGGTGAGCAGGTTTTGGTTTTTACCGGCTTTGAAGTCGTGGCTGGCGTCGATAAACATGACGTTATCGTCGCTCTTTTCCTTTTTAAAGATCAGAATTGCGGCCGGAATACCAGTGCCGTAAAACAGCTTTTCCGGCAGGCCAATCACCGCATCCAACAGGTTTTCTTCAATCAGTTGTTGGCGAATTTTTCCTTCGGACGAGCCACGGAAAAGCACGCCGTGAGGTACGACTACGCCCATACGACCGGATTTAGGTTTCAGGGTTTCGATCATGTGCAGGATAAAGGCGTAGTCACCTTTGGTTTTGGGCGGTACGCCGCGGCGGAAGCGGCTGAACTTGTCGTGCTCGGCTTCATCGTGACCCCACTTATCCAACGAGAATGGCGGGTTGGCGGTCACGATATCGAACAGCATCAGGTCGCCGTTTTTATCCAGTAACTTGGGGTTGCGGATGGTGTCGCCCCATTCGATCTTGTGGTTGTCTTCACCGTGCAGGAACATGTTCATCTTGGCCAGCGACCAGGTGGAGCCGATGGCTTCCTGTCCGTACAGGGCGTATTGCTTGCTGCCGTGGTTTTCCACCACTTTGCGACCACACTTCATCAGCAACGAGCCGGAGCCACAGGCCGGGTCGCAGATACTGTCACCCGGTTGCGGGTCGAGCAGTTCGGCGATCAGATCACTGACTTCCGGCGGGGTATAAAACTCACCGGCTTTTTGACCACCGCTGGCGGCGAAGTTTTTGATCAGATACTCGTAGGCATTACCGATTACATCCAGGGTGCCGACTCGGCTGGGCTTGAGGTTAAGTTCTGGCTTGGCGAAGTCTTCCAGCAGGTGGCGCAGGATGGTGTTTTTCTGCTTTTCTTCACCCAGTTTGTCGGTGTTGAAGGAGATGTCCTGGAACACGCTCTTACCGGCGTCTTTCAGTTTGGTGCCATTAGCTTCTTCAATGGCGTGTAGCGCCTGATCGATACGCTCTCCATTGCCGGGTTCGTGACGACGTTCCCACAGGGCGTAGAAACTGGCATCGGCAGGCAGCACAAAGCGCTCGTTTTTCATCATCTCTTCGATCAGTTCCGGCTCGTCGCCGTACTCAGCTTTGTAGTCGTCGTAGTGATCCTGCCAGACGTCCGAGATGTACTTGAGGAACAGCATGGTAAGGATGAAGTCTTTGTAGGTGTCGGCGCTGATAGTGCCACGGAAGGTATCGCAGGCATTCCAGAGCGCTTTGTTGATACTGTCTTGGTTGATTTTTGGCATGTATTGATGGTCCTTAAGTGAATTCGTCGATGTTACTTCAAAATATCTTTGGCTACGGCGTCCGTCTCTAGACGGCGCAGTTCGATCAGCTTCTCTAGGCTTTTCTTTTCTTTAAGCACCCGGCTTACGAGTTCCACAATTATCATTTGCTTTTCTATAGGCGGAATAACGATCTGTGCCTGTTCTAGAACAGCCTTGCGAATACTCACGTGCACTGACCCTTCTGCGGACTGCTGAAAGTACTTTTGCAGTTGGGTTTGATTGAGCTGCCATGCAATGAACTCAGGCAACACATCTTCTCTGTCTTTGAGATCGATGATGAAAAAGTGCGGCGAACAAACGACAGAGATGTCTATGTCAGGTACCACGGAAGCTAAGTTTCGCGACCCTCTCGCTGAGAAAATGATGTTTCCCCTTTTGAGCCAGTCGGGCTGCTTTCGACCGGATATGTCCGCACGGACCAAGGCCTGCCAGTTGATCTGAGCGTCCCTATCTACGTCGCGAAGCTGGATCACATAGCCATTCCCTTCCCTCGACTCCGCTATTGAGCCCCGGAAAGGATGCCCAGCCTTAATCTCGGCAATTTGCTGTAATGTTGCTTTCACATCTTTGCACCATTCTAATGATGCACAAATAGTGCTTGACGAGCAGTGAAAAGTCAACATATTCTTGGGAAATTAGTGCAATATTCACATGATGCAATAAAAGAGGGGTGGCAAATGGGGTATGAGGTAGATGTTCTCGGAGTAGGTGAAAAATCGACCAGCGGTGATGCGATCGCCATACGCTACGGAAACTTGCATGGCTCACGCGAAGAACAGACCGTCGTCGTCATCGATGGAGGCTACAAAGGGGATGGCGCCAAGCTGGTCGAGCACATCAAGACTCATTACGGGACCAGCAAGGTTGATTTGGTCATTTCCACACATCCAGACCAAGATCATATCAATGGGCTTACAACTGTGCTTGAGGAACTGGAAGTCTCCGAGCTGTGGATCCATAAGGCCTGGGAACATAACCAGGGCTTAGCCGCCAAGTTTCACGATGGCCGAATCACGGATAACAGCATTGGGGAAAAGCTGAAAAACAACCTTGAGGTAGCTCACGATTTGGTCAGGCTCGCCGAATCCAAAGGGATCACGGTTTCGGAACCTTTTACCGGGAAAGTCTTTGATTCAGTCACAGTGCTTGGTCCAAGCCAAGACTATTATGAAGAACTTTTGCCTCAGTTCGATGGCATGCCGAGCGTCAAGCAGGCGGAAGACGCTCGCGCAGGTGTTGGGCTTCTCGAAGGTCTTTTCAAGGCAGCAGAAAAGGCCTTGAAGAAGATCTTCGCCACTTGGGGAGAAGACAAGATTGATGACGAAGACACAACGTCTGCCAAAAACAATTCCAGTGTCATTGCCCAAATCGTCGTTGATGACAGGCGACTGTTGTTTACAGGCGATGCCGGAATTACCGCTCTGGACAAAGCCGCCGACCAGCTCGACTGCTGCACCACAGGGGCGGAACTCCGTTTCATGCAGATCCCTCACCACGGTAGCAAGCGCAACGTCGGGCCGACGGTCCTGAACCGGATCTTGGGAGAGCCAATCGCTCAAGGGAGTAGCCGGTATATTACTGCTATCGCCTCATCTGCAAAGGAAGGGGAGCCTAAACACCCGCACAAGGCCGTGTTAAACGCATTTACACATCGAGGCGTGAAGGTGCTTGCTACCAAGGGAATGGGCATTCACCACTATAACGATGCCCCTCAGCGTCACGGATGGTCCAGCTTGGAGCCTGAGCCCTACCATTACGAATACGAAGAGGAGGCGTGAGGATAATGGATAGCCTGAAAGATAAAAACAAGCTTTCGCTGGCTGGGCTCATGGGAGCCCCGCTTTTGATTATTCTGGTCCTCCAGGTAGGGCTGGAAGGCACGAAAACTGCCTTGGACTTCCTTGTTGCTGCAGGGCTGGCTACAGTGGCCAGTGGCGTTCTAGTGATGTTGTCGGATTCGTTCCCGCAATCCATCAAGCACAAACTGGTCTTCCTGCGCCTTCGGCATGAACTCCCCGGTCATCGTTGCGACAAGCTTTGCTTCTCAGACTCGCGGCTGGAGAAAGATGAGTTGTTGAACAACTGGCCCCATGTTTTCGGTGAGGAGGCATCCATCGCAGCCCGAAATATGCTGTGGTATAAGCATATTTACAAACCAGTAATGAGCGAGCCTCCGGTGCAATCTTCTCATCAGAAGTTTCTGCTGTATAGAGATGCTGCGGCTGGGTCACTGTTGATATTGATACTTTTGGCATTATGGACATTTAGCGGTTTTAATGCGCCACACTTGGGCACCTTGCATCCATGGGCAATCGCAATTGAAGCTGTTTTCCTTGTAATCATGATGGTCAGTGCCCAGAATTATGGAAAGAGAATGGTTATCAACGCTACTGTTGTGCGAGCCTACGGCCAGTAGGATTAGCAGCGGCAAAGCCATTCGAATATCGCCCGGCTGGTTTCATCGGCTCCGGTAAAGCGGAATCCAGCCAGATAGGATCGTTGAGATATAACCAAAAGAAAGCCGCATTACACTGAGATTTGCAATCCCTGCGAAGCGCTCCAGGATGCGATTTTAGATATTTGGCAATCTCAAGCCGACAACGCCGACGCTTGGACTCCCAATGACACCGCTTACGGTGTTCGACAAGTCCCGGCTGGCTGGAAATAACCTGCTCCACTGAGCCAATACCGATACCGCACCGCTCCGATATCGCCTTTCTGTGCATCCCGGCGTAGGCCAACCCAATGATCCTTTTTTGGCATTCCCCGGTCAGTTTCTTGGGTTTAAGCTTGAGTGGAATATCATTTAGTAGGGCAAGTCGCCTGAGGTAGCAGCGGCTTTTACCGGTAAGGCGATAAATCTCACTCAATGAGTACTGCTGTCGAAGCAGCTGTAAACATTGCTGCTCTGTACTAATTTCCCCTTCTAGACTTTTCAAAGATATTGGTTGTAATGATTCTGCACAAAGATGCTTGGTAGAAAGCATTTTTTCCGGCTCTCTAAATAGCCAATAGGCAAACAAGAGGTGCCGAAATGGGTGGTGACTGGTATGAGGGTCCAAAAGCTGGGATAGGTATCGATAGTCATGGGGATGGCGAGGAAATGGGGTATCAGGGCCTGGACGGTAGTGCTTTATATCAGCACAGAAGTCCTCCATTAAACTTTTACGCCTTACTCGATGATGAGCTGTAATAAACCCCAACTCAGACAGCTTCGAGCGGTAGGTTAATACAGTGTCAACACGAGGGATGCCGCCCGTGACCAATTGAAGAAGTTTGAAGCCAAACCTGGCTACCTGAACCTCAGCATCAAAAGCAACTCGTGGCTGGTCGATGAGGGTGGGGAGTAATTCCGCAATGATCCGCTGTCGCCTAACCAGTTCCAGCTTCTCCAGGAGTACGGGATGAAATGCACAAGCTGTTACGCCTGGTATCTGGTGTGTCCGGTGCCAATAGGCAACACCGTACAGGCGCAAATCTTGTTGAGCACACACCGGGCACCATTTTAAGCAAAGCGAATTACCGCAACCAAATAAAGACAGCTGGCTTGCTCGATGTGCTTCTGCGCCATCACCAGCCAGCATTGATCGCTTAAGCCTATCAGCATACGTCGGGAGGAAAAAAAGAAACAACGGTGCCAGCGTTTGCTGAAACAACATTACTTCAGCGCTCTCTAGGCCCCATTCGGCCAGCTGCTCAAGCCTCGCTGTCAGAAAGGGATGGATGGATACCTTTCTTGATCCAAAAACCTTGCTAGCAAAGTTATCCCCTTTATCGCCTGAAACCGTAACATAGCGGATCAGGCGACTTAGTAGTAATTCATCGGGTAGGCTTACGGGTAATTTCATGCGGTACGCCCTAAAGACCTTTACGCGAAGACCTTCAGCGGATGTTCACAGAAAATGCCTTCTTGCCGCAACAGCTCCAGTGGCTGCTCCTCAGCCGCCGCATGCTGCATTAGATCGGGATTACCGATTCGCTCAAAAAGGTCATCCGCAGTTTGCAATATGGTAAGCGCATCGGCAAACTCAGGATGGTGAGGTCGACTCAGGTCACCGGGTATTGATTGAGGCACTCCCTCAATTGCCACCAATTCCGTCTTCTGTGTACGAGCCTTATCTGCGCTGGCCGGAAGTGAAGTAGTTTTCCGCGTTCTTTTCAACGCAGTAATTGAGCGTTCTCGCCTGATTTCATCGGTGACCGCCTTGGATGCCTTGATAGCAATACTTGCGGCATGTTCAAGCAACTCTCCTGTGATGCGTTCATCGCCACAACCTATGATATAACGCTGTGCTTCACGGAAGATTCGAACGGCCAGATCCATGTTGCCAACAGATAGCTCATAAAGCTTGTCGTTCAACTCTACAGTCAATGGAGTCCTTACGTTGGTCCATTGAAGCTCCCACAACTCTTCTATAAACAGTTCCCATACACTGTCATTTTCCATCAGCACGACATCGAAGTAACCATTGCTCTCTGCCCGTCGTGCCGCTTTAAGAGTTCTACTGAGCAACTGATTGAACGGCGGGTTGGCACAGAACAGGATAGGAATACCGAGATTGTTAACCAGATTGTGGATAAAACCCAGTAGGCGGTCAGCACCACCGGTTTTAGCCAGATTCAGATTCTGCATCTCATCGATGACCAAGATCCCTAAAAAGCTGGATTTGATACGAGCTTCGATTTGGTCTAGCAGAAGAGGGATAGTTCCGGCTCGCTTAGTCGGCTCAAAGCCAAGCTTGCTATCCAATTCGGACAGAATCTTGTGGCACAGAGCTCTAACGCTGGAATCATCTGGGCAATCTACTTTGATCCATACTACTTGGCGTATTGGTATCGAATGATTTTTATATTGCGAGTGCTCAATTGTGTCGGGGAAACATCCTAATATCTGTTCGAGCATGCAAGTTTTTCCAACACCGCTTTCACCTATTACCGTGATTCCGCATCCTTTTGGCTTGAAATATCCAGTTCTTGGTTCAATATTTGGACGACGATCTGTTGGATAGTGTAGGTAATTCATCGTCGTCGGTGAAAGCGGATTCTTGACTGAGTAACCCTCCTTTATTGCCATTTCCACCGCTCTAAAACAGTCCAAATAGATGGGTAATGGTTGCCGTAGATCTTTCAGTCTGGTCAGATACTCAACTCGTTCGAAGGGAGCGAGTTGAGTCTCCTCAAAAGAGCGCGGCGGGTAAAAACTGAGCTTGTCTACAAGCTCCTCATCGGTATGCTTCGCTGGTAGCGCCTCAATTAACGGGTTACCCCGATGCTCGGGGAGAATCGCAGGCCGGTACTTTGCTTTCTCAAGTTTCACTATTAGAACTCCGATCCCTCTTAAGTAATGATACGACCTTGCTGGCTCTATCAGCAGCTAATTTATCAACTGATGACTGATTTTCTGAAGGCTCTGTATAGTTACTATCATCACTGGAAATCCTGGCTTCCATTATGGCTTCTCGTCGCCGCTCTTTTATGCCGAGGGTTTTTTCTGCCTTTGTTTTGAGAGCAGGTTCTTTTTTAAGTTCTTCCCTAGCATTCGCCGTGATGGTTTTTCTTCGATTGTGCCTTTCAATGGATTTACTGGTCGGTTTAGAACGTTTTTTCGAAACCTTTTTCCAATCCTCAAAGTACAGTACATCTGCTCTATGGCGCTCCTCAAAGCTAGACGAGCGCGTCATCAGCGTACACCGAGTAAAACCTTCGCTTGGACGAAGGCGCACATAGATAAAGGAGGCGTTATCTTGGTCAATCCTGGCTTCCAGCTTCCAACGTCCATTCGAGCGAGCTATCACCTTCCAGTCTTCAAACTCTGCTCGGTCACATTCGTAATACATATCATCATTGAGGCGGATTCCTTTGCTGGTCATAGAAACCTGCTCAACGGGAAGCAGCCGGGCTCTGATATCTGCTTCATCCGCTTTATTTAATGCATGGCGGTGTCTTTTCAGATGTGTATTCCAGTAGTTTAGTGGCGTAGGGGGAAGCCCTGACTCCACTAGCAGAGGTGTTTGACCAGCCAGTCCATCAAAAATAGAGCTGTTGTGCTCTAAAACCTGATCAATGAGAAGCTTGGTTACCTCAGAAAGAGTCAAAGTGGCGTCCAACCTAGGATCGCGGTCTCCACGGATATAATGGCGCCCCCTCGTCGTCCCCATCAGCTCATGGACAAGCTTTTCGTTCAGAATTTGGAATCGGTGCTCGACGATACCTTTCAACTCTGCACGATAAGGGGGAGCAATGCTCAGATGCCCTATCAATGGGACCGCAAGCTCTTCCGGCTTATTACAGATGAATTCCCCTCGGTCACACAGGAGGCGCTGGGGAATGTGATGACAGGGCCATTCCGATTCTTCAATCTCGATGCCAAAACGGGCACAATATGCTTTCTTCGAGGTAAAACTATTAACCAGTGCCTGCCTTCCTGCTCGCCAGGAAGCATACTCCATGGATACATGAAGGCCGACCATCATTCGGCTCTCTTTATCCACCACACAGTAAACTGTAGGACGCCCAAGCACATGGTTTCGGTTAAACTCTGAAACTATATGGACATCCAGAACTGTCGCATCCAGCTCAAAGCAGCTACCAGGCACTTCCGTATGATCCGTAGCCGCTCCTCGCAGCCCCCTCCTGTTTCGTTCAAAGTCCCCAGCCGTCGTTTGCTTACGGATCAACTCGGCTTCAGGAACCAGCTTTTTAATCCAGTAGCGAAATGACCTAAGGCTAGGGATCTCAGGCTCTCGATTTTCTTTTTCAGCTGATCGGAGTTCATCAGCATAGAATTCTTTAAGCATTTGTTCATATACACGGCTTAGAGAAACCTTCTTTCCCTTTAGTCCATACTTTTTCATGCCCAGAAGAAACTTGGCCTTATCTTCTTCCTTCGTATTCACTCCCGAAGGGGACACCATGCTGGGTGTCGACAGTTGGATCGGTGCCCCTCTTTTCGCCTCACCGGACAATCGGGGTTTACCTGAGCCACCACAATGTTTGTATGCTGGCAGTAGCGCATTTATTTCTTGACCGTATCGCCAGAATTGATTTAGCGAACGGTAGATTTTTTGGACATAGACCCCTCGTTTTTTGGCATGACTAGCTACTATTTTGCTACGCTGATTTAACGCTACATCAAGCAAAAATTCCGGATTACTGATCAAATCATATATCAATTCGAAGCGCTTATTCCGCTTATCCCGATGAGCAGAGGAGATCTCTTCTTCAGATGTTAGCTGGTAAAAAGGTATCGGATAACTGGATGTTTTGCTGTTTCCGCACTTGGCAGATTCTAAAAATAGGGGATATTCTACGGGAACTGGCTTTTCCAGACCTTTTCCATCATGCAGTCGAAAAAGGATCAAGATGTCATCATTTGCATAGTGCTCAAGAACTCTGTACTTACCATCCGTAATGCCGTCAACTCTAGTAACCTGCCAAACACTGTTACGCTCAACTTGCATGATGCCGCACCACTTTAAAGTCTGGAACTTTGACGATATTCAAAATACCTATATCAGCTATGGGCTTATCGAGATCAACATTAACCATTTTGGTCGCAATCAAGGTTTTTAACAGGACCAAAGCATCGTCATGCTCAATTTCAAATTCTCGAACAAACTCATCGCATATCTCCTCTGTCAGTATGGTTCCGGGAGAAATCAGTGCTAAAGCGCTTTCGACTAAGTCAGTTGGAAATTTTCGGCCTTGCCGGACAGGAGCCGTTACCCATTGAATGTTTTTTGACTGGATTTGGTTTTGTTTGGTCATCACGAACAGATGGAACGGAACTCCCTGCAACTGCCACCAGTTACGCTCGATATCCAGCTTCTCCGCAATCCTTTTATCGGTCAGCTTCTCCGCTGGTTTGACACTCACGGCTTCATACCAGGTGTTCACTCCGTCAGAGCGAGTCAGGACAAAGTCCGTGGTCATGACATTAGGCGACTTGGTTCCAGGTACAATGGGATGGTCCACCCCAAAGGTTTTGGCAATTTTCACCGATAGGTCTAGAGGTAAGAGAGGGAACTGCTCCCTGATATCTATGACGGAATCGCAAAACTCGGCAATGTAGAAAAAGCAACTTTCGTGTTCAGAAAGCATGTGATGCTCTCGGTTGACCTTGATGCCCTGAATCTTCCCGCTATTACCCCGAGAGCGAACATCTTGTACCCGAAGCCATGGCTTGTAGCTGTCGCCTTCGCCAAGACCGTATTTGTTCTTTAATGCTCGCTGAAAATCAGCCAGTGCCTCTAACTTTCTACGTCGGCCCAAGGAACTTCACTCCATTACAGAAAACAGAATGCAGTATAGATCAGTGCACAAACTTTATTGTTAAAAAATTGCCTTGTGTACAAACTTTATGAGCAATGTACAAACTTTATTGTCACTGCACAATTAGACCACTTGCCCTGCTGCCCAGCCGCTGCTCCACGCCCATTGGAAGTTAAAGCCGCCTAGCCAACCAGTTACGTCAACCACTTCGCCAATGAAGTACAGGCCTTC
>CERE01106622.1_pt1 | contig 20552 bp, 20 predicted proteins | sample 530911 | NCBI WGS metagenome assembly CERE01 (sample SAMEA2621092, study PRJEB7988) | marine metagenome | biome: marine biome (ENVO:00000447); feature: mesopelagic zone (ENVO:00000213); material: "saline water (ENVO:00002010), including plankton (ENVO:xxxxxxxx)" | depth 800 m
GTTATCGAAAACTGATCAACAAGCTTAGCTCTGCCAATTTACTGATCCTAGATGATTGGGGATTAGAGCCATTAACAGCTCAACAACGCAGTGATTTACTGGAATTAATTGATGCGAGATATGACACAAAATCGACCTTAATTGCCAGCCAATTACCGATAGAAAATTGGTATGAAATGATCGGAGAATCGACACATGCTGATGCGATCCTAGATCGGCTTGTTCACGGAGCAATAAAGTTGGAATTAAAAGGCGAATCGATGCGAAAAAAACTAAATTCCTTGACTGATGGCGATCACTCAAGTTAGATTTTACTAAGGTCTACTGGCAGACAAAAAAGTGATCGGCTTGAATAGTATTGACCGATCGGCTTCATGGTATTACGCAATACTAGTTGTACAAACTTTAGCAACTACTTGTATTATTGTTGCTCAGTAATCGTACTGTCATGCAGTTCTTGTACCTTAAAAGATAAATGAATCATGCTGACCTTCGTAAGGAAGCGGAAAATGAAAGTGTATGCAGTTCTACTCCCGTTAGTTTTGTTTGTAAGCAGTTGTAATGAAAACCCGGTAACGGCAGACAATAAAAACAGTGCGGAAAAAGCCTTAGAGCCGCTGGATATAGCAGGTTCTACGACAGCAGATGTATCAACCTATCAAAGCTATATCGCAGTCCTGTCTGAAGCGTTTATCGGCGGAGACGAAAACGCCATTGCTGCCGTCATATTCCCCAACCGGGAGATGATGACTGCTCATATTCTGAAGCATTACAGCCCCGATAATGCAAAAGCCGCTATCGAATTGCTCGACGTTTCCATGAAGTCTGATCTGTCCCAAGTACTCAGTGCCGTTCGCAAGGCCAGACAACAGGCTGCGAACAGCGGTTTGGATTATTCCTCAGCGAGTTTCGACTCGGCACAGAAATTATCAGGAATGAGTATCGGTGGCATGAAAATGAATGAGCTCGGAATGAACATTAAGTCAGGCGACAAGGTCTATGCGTTCACCTTGCCGCAAAGCAGAGATATTCTTGGTCGGTGGGTCACGATGGGTGAAACTGAGTTTAGCGGTGTCACCTCAACGGCTACCGACGAATTGGATTTAGAGCTTTGATGGCTCTTATATAAGGACATTCCATGCGGTTACTTTTTCTATTCTGGTTGGCTTTGTTTGCGACTTTTTCTAGTTCAGTTGATGCCGTCACGCCCCCTGCCGAAATCCCGGCCACGGAACTCAATATTGTTCGTTACTGGTATAGCTTGTCTGAAAAATCTCCTGACTTAGAGGCAGTTGTCACGCAAGCTACAGAATTTCAACGTGCAAATCAGTTTGATAAAGCTCAGGTTAAACAAGCATTGTTAAATGAAGCAAATGCTGAATTTCACGGCAATTTTAACGGCTCAGAAGTGTTGGTGGTCAACTTACGAGAAGAAATAAAGGATTACGATTTTGACCAGAAGGGCTTTATGTTCGGTGTTTTTGATGGCAATGCCTATATTCCTGTGCGTTCACCTGTGCTGACATTACAACGAAGCAGGGTACGTCTGGATGAAATAGAGTACAGAATTGTTTTTGATAATCCTCAGCCTTTTGCCTTGCTGGATATGCCGACTGAGCAAGCAAGAATGTTCTTGAACGGTAGAAACTCTCAACTTGTAAATGTAACAATCAAGATGCAGCCCATTTCAGCGCAAACTGATGAGATTAATACCGGTTACTCAAGCCAGACTCAGCGTACACTAATTGTTCATGTTGCTGAGGTCAGTGTCAGTGTGGAAAAGAACAACCAGCTTGTATGGCAAAAATCTGCAGGGCTAATGGCAGCAGACGATATTGCCCAAGCCAACCAGACCTCAGGGGAAGTCGTAACAGTAACGCAGCATAACATTGAAACCCTCTGGTATCGCATGCAAAACATCAAACCGAATTTTGCGCTTATTGCCGCACAATCCCAGAAGGTAAAAAGTGCTAATCGGTTCGACAAAGAACAGGTATTTGATGTTGTAATGGAGGAGGCTGAACAGCAATTTGATGAACTTATTCCTAATGCCAAACGGTTTGGCGGCAGTATTCAGTCTCAGCTTTCCGAGTACGATGCCATTAATCAGGGTTTCCATGTGTCATTGTTTTCAGGGGCTACTTACATTGAGGGCGGATTGTTTTTCGACAATGCTGCTGACTTTGCCTTTATCAGCATGACGCCCGAACAGGCTGACACGTTTCTGGATACCTATGGTCGATACCCGAATATTAATGTCGAATTTGAAGCACAACCGGTTTTGCCGCAGGCCAAGCTGACCCGGCTGGCAAACCTCGACAGTGAAAAAAGTATTCTTGGCTATCTTACCAAAGTTAAATTAACAGCATCTACTGGCGGTCAGAATCAGGTATTAACTGACGAAACACGGGAACCGCTCACGCCGGTACAAATTCAGGAGCTGGCACGTTCACCGGTTACCATTGATCGAGCACCGCACATTGAGGATGCAGATGTTGTTCTAACGTGGGCGAAAGCTGCCGATATACAGCCATCGTTTGAGGCCTGGGTGACAAATTCGCAACAGTACCGCATGGCGGCGAATGAGTTTGTACAGCAACGCTTATATCCGGTATTACTCGATGAACGGCAACAATTCTATCGTCAGTACAAAGCAGCGCCTTTCCGGGTTCGTATCGCGGCGCGAATGGGCGAGTATGATTTTGACAACCAGCAGTTTGAAATTTCGCGGGTAGATTTTACCCGCATCCTAAAGTATCGAGACCAGATTGCTGCAGACCTGTTTGGTGACGTGGCAGACAAAGATCGCCAATATGAGCTTCAACTTACAAATTTTGCAGATTTGCAGTATTTTTCAGCTTCCCCAAAAGAGGCGGAAGAACTCCTTACTCAAATGGGTTCAGGCAGAGATATCACCCTGGATCTACTAGTTTATCCTGCACTTGGTATTCACAACGCTGCCTGGGGAGAAAAAGAAGTACGGCAGCTTCAAGGGTTGATAACGGATGTCAGGATATTGGGTCAATCGAGATGGTACTTCGACACGGGTAGAGTAATGTCCCGCCTGTTTGAAACCACAATTGCGGTACCACCATCAGCGGTTCAATCACAAGTATTGGTTGAGAAAAAACCTCACCTTGACCCCTTCAATGTAGATATCAAATCTATGCGTTTGGGCATGTCAAAAGATGCATTTGAGACTCATGCTTTACAAACCTTTGGCAAAGTTGACCCATATCGTGGTAACAGCAACGTTTTACATTTTACCAATGCAGGTGGTGAGAGTGGTTATGGATATTTTGATAAGGCTAATAAGCTAGTGTTCTTGCAGTATTACCGCACATTACCGGGGCGCGGAAAGACAGAGGCTGTAGTGGCGTCTGTGAAAAACAAATACGGCACCCCGTTTAAGCAGGATAGTCAAAATATTGGGTCAAAAATAGGTTACGTTTACCTGTATTATTCTGATCCAACAGAAATGGGCCTCGATCCCAAGAATTCTAAAGTGGGCTTGTGGGTAAAAATTCAGGAATCAAGCCAGTTTAAACCCATTACCGAACTTGAAATCAACCTAGGGACTAAACCTTAAATCACGCGATTGCTGTCTTCCCGGCATTTGGCTCCGGCGATGGAAGCACAGACTACAAGGAATAAAATATCAGTGAATAAATACGCCACTTTGGCTGATTGACCGGGATCTTCTAACTCACTAAAAAGCTGTTCAAATACACCAGTGCCCATCACTGTCCCTGCAAAAAAGAGTATAAGATCACAGCTACAATATTTCGTCCAGTTATAATATCTCTTGTTAGCTCAGTTGTGCAATAAATGTTCGCGATCTTGCCATGCTATCGTCCCTTAATGATCTGGCCGAAAATGTCAGTTTCTTACCAAAAAATCAGAAGTATGAAAATCATCCGCTTTTTGTCTTTTGATGCCAGTCACGGCTGGTGTGGGTCACCTGAGTATGTAAAGAGGAAGTTGACAATAAGATAACTCAATTTCTGTAATGAGCGATTGGACTAAACCGGGCAGTCGCCACTCGGTATGACAAATTAGCCAGGACTACCGCAGTGTAGTTGCCTTGGCATTTGTCATGATGTGACTACCGGTGTATTGCGATTAATAAATAAACAAAGATCAACACTACCTAGCCCGGTCAGGATATAAAAATAAGCTTAAACAAGCGGAAAACGTGTCTCTAACTGCGAAACATCCAGCGTATTGCCATTACGGTTAACCTGACGATACACACTTAACGTTACCGGCGACACAAAACCCGCAACCTGCTCGATATCATTGAGTCGTGCGCCCTGTTTAACCAGATAAGTCAGGTAGGTATGTCTTATTGCTGCGACCGGGAACTGATCCGGGAATGGTAAACCCGCATCGTGGGCAATATTCACTACCAACTGGTCTAACTGACTCGTATCGAGACGTTCACTGAATATCAGCGCGCCGTCATCTGCTGTAGCAGCACCTTTGTTAAGTAATATCAGACAATCGGCGTGTAAGCGCAGTATACGACCATAATCGCCAGCCACCGTTAACGTGCCAGCCTGCACATCAACATCCTGATAGCGAAGCAACAATAACTCTTCCGGCGCTACGCCACACAGCAATAATCCGACAACAAGTTTGCCATCCCGGTTAGATGCCTTAAATAACGCCTGGCAATCCTGCTCACTGAGCAAACGTAAAGGTTCTGCACTTTGCTGACCTAATTGCAGCGGCGTTTTTGAATGGCCTAACTGCGCGTTTTGTTGATGAGCCAACCCTTCCTGCATAGCGCGCTGATGCTCGAGGGTCATACCCGCATTGGGCACCACATGATAACTGGTCATCGTGGCCGGCGGCGTGCGCTGACGATGTATAAAACTAAACAGTAGCAACGCACAGACTCCGGCTAAAGCTGCCACACCAAGCACAATGGCTGAGTCACGCCAATAATTGGGAGATACCGGATAACCAGGCTCAAAAGGTTGCTCCAATACCGTTATTTTAGGTTGATAGGGATTTTGTACTTCGGTTTGAATCAACTGATCCTGCAAGGTTTGAAACTGTAACTGCAGTTGTTCCAGTGAGTTCATCATGCGACCGTATTCTTCAAGCTTCTGATTAAACACCTGAGCATCTTTACCTAAGGTATCCAAATCAGATTGCAACTGCGCTTGCTTTTGCTGTGAAGTTGACACCGTCCGTTGCAACGCCTCCAGATAACGTTGCTGACTGGCGAGTTCAGCCTCATCATAGCGTTCCTGTAACCCCGCTAATTTGCGTTTTTGCCCAACGATGGCGGGATCTAAATCCATATAGGCTTCAGTGTAATCCTGACCAAGCAGGGCCAGTTGAGACTCAATCTCCGTGATACTGCTATAGAGCCCGTCCATGCGCCTCTGATCTTCAGGGTGAATAACCGTCTCTCCCCGATTGATACTTTGCCTCACGCTGTCCAACTCCGCTTCCGCTTCGGCTTGCATCGTTTCGGCTTCATCAAGGGCTGCTCCCATCCCTTTAATTTTGGCCAGTACACGGTTTTCATCCCGCTCCAGCGAAATAATATTATTTTCTTCGCTGTACTGTTCTATCACCCGGCGCTGCTCAGCGATCTTCGCTTCCAGTGCGACTAACTGCTCTTGCCCTTCACTAATAGTTTCCTCAGTATTAGACACCGTTTCCTGTGTGAGTTGGTCCAGGTACAAACTGATCCACTGTTCCAGCACAGGCTTTAATACCGCTGGCTCTTCTCCCGACGCATACAAGCTAACGATACGGCTATTGAGGTTTTCTTCGGTCGACAGCATAGCGGCCAGGGCTTCAGGCTCTATCGACAAATAAGATTGATTCAGCAAGCGCAGACTAAGCGCTTCGATAACCCGGTTGCTGGTCAGGCGCTGATTATTTAACGTGATTTGTTCGGTCGGTACCGCGGCTTGCTCGCTATTAACTTGCTGGCCGTAACTAAAGTGAATAATGGCCTGACTTTGGTATACCGGCGACCGGGTCCAAACCCATATCATGCCAACGACCAGAACCACTAAAAAAGTAATCCCCAGCACCCACCATTTTTGCGTTTGCAATGCTTTGGCGTCTTGTTCAGCCTGAGAATCTATATTTCCTGCTACAAACTGCGATGGTGTGACTTTCACATTATCATTAAATGACATAGGTTATTTCCGTATTCCCATACACTGCGTCGCTTCCACACATAAATGCCGCGCACAATGAATATTGAGCTGTTAATCGTACTTAACTAATACAATGGCGGTTAGATTAGCAGCTAACATAGTGCTGCGCGACTGATATTGCTGCGATGTTCACCGGGTATTCGAAAGGTATCGGGCTAACCGTTGGTCCAGAAACAGGAAAAAAAGTATTCGTACTGCGAACCCTACCTGCCAAGGACGAAAACAACTATGGCCAACTGGCGCAGATAGCAGGTTTCAGCTTGCATGCAGGGGTATTTGCCGATAGTCACCAAACTGACAAACTTGAACGACTATGCCGATGCATCGCTCGCCCCGCCATTAGCGAACAACGTTTGCGTATGACAAATGCAGGTAAAGTCAGATATGAACTCAAAACCCCGTATAATGTGACGGCAGAAGTGACTGCTTCACAGCGCGGTAAGAACAGTCCTGGGCTTGTTAGTGCAGAAAGTGAAGTACCTGATAAACCTTACCATGCCAGAGGTATGTCATGGGCGTACCGCCGATTGTCGAGCGAGAACAAATTGATATGGTTGGCGATTACACCATCCAGAGAGATTGAGATTAACCAACCCTGGTAGGGTGAGAAAAACACCTACGCACGCAAAAATGCATGAATTAAATTATTTTTGTATACTGTTCCAAACTCGGCTTCCAATAGTTTGTGCTCAGTTGTGATACTGTCAACCAAACCGAGTTCAAGCGCTTCCTCACCCAGCCAGAAATCGCCGGAGAATAGCTTAGGATTTGTTTCAAGGTTAATTCTCTCTTTTCGTGAATTAGAGACGGTTGCTTTAAACAAATCATGCAACTTAGCCAGCGTAAAATTTATCTTTTCCGCATCTTCTTCACTGGTCTCAAAGAATGGGTCAAGTCTGTGTTTGTGTTCGCCGGCCGTGAATACTTTTTTAGATACGTTGTATTCATCCAATATTTTACTAAAGTCAAACGTCTCCATAATAACGCCTATGCTTCCAACCATTGTCATGCTCATGCTATGGATTTCGTCGTCTGCGCACGCAATCCAGTAGGCACCACTTGTCATTGATCCGGTACCATAAATTACTAAATTCTTTTCGGGATATTTCTTTTGTAGGTAAATCAGCTCATCGTGTATACGGGCTGATTCAGAGGGGCTTCCGCCAGGGGAGTTAATAGAGAGGAAAACGCCAGAATTATTCTCATCTGCGAACGCTTTTCGTAGCGATGCATTAATCCGATTGGCATTAGCGAGCATCCCTGGCCCTATCTCGCCATTTATTTCAACCTTGGCCACATAGTCTTCCCCACCAAAAAGGTTGTTTTTACTCCAGAGTGTAAATAACCCGTAACCAACGAGCATTACAACAGGGAAGAACAGCATATAGAATTTCCATTTCTTATACTTAATTTCAGCTTGTACCATTTCAAGTAGTCGCTCATTTGCCAGATTTGAATTTGCAAGCGCTGTAGCCATATCATTCTGGGTATAGCTTTCTTTACTGTCTTTATGTTCCATAATGTAAGTCCTCTATAGTGGTCGAGAACACATAGCAAGCGCCTGTGTTTATCGGGTTTTCTCGTGTTGGGGTTTGGGTGGTGCAGAGCGATGCTCCGGCTCCGATTTACTGGGTACTTTGGGTTCATGGAAGACTTGTTCATGTGAGTATGTTTTGAACTTATCTTTATCGCCAAAGCCGATGACATCTAAAAAAGTACGGTGTTGCATTTCAGGTTGCCGGATTTGTTGAGCTTGATGACTGGTCAAATGCTCAACCCCTTCCGAATTTTTCCCATTTCGCTGAAGTACACCCATTCTCAGCTCTTGGGCATTATCGGTGTAGACGCTTAGCTCATATTTCCCGCGTGACACACCTACATACAAAGAGGGTTGGGTGACAAGGTTTCGCCGCCAGGATTCAGCCATCATCATGTTTTTCTGGCTGGTTAACCCTTGTGCAGCAAAGGCAGTTTGCGAATAGTTATGTTGAAAATGTCTATTTTGCGGTTCTGAGAGGTCTAGGGCGCGTTCGCCCCGCTTACCGAAGTCAACGGTCATTACACCATCTTTAATACTCTTTACTGTCCCCTCAGACCCATTCAGTAGCTGTTGCTTGTTGTTCTTATCCTTCCAAACAATTTTATCACCTTCAGCAATACTGATTGGCCGCTCTCGATATGCCGTTAAGTCAGACTCCTTCATGGCATATTTACTAGGGTTGAAATCAAATGCACGAACGACATCACCATTTTCGCTCTTCACTTCCATTTTTAGCGTGTCGCCGACTACTTTAGCCACTTGAACGTATTCGCCTCTTTTAAGGTCTATCCCCTCAAACCTGCGGTTAAATTTGACTATCATCCCTTCTGAATAAAACTGCGCGTGAGATTTTTGAGGTCCATCGACCTTGCCAGGCACAAGGCTTTTTATTTCATGCTCTTCACCCTTAATGACTCCTCTCTCCCGCATTTCATGCCGGATCATAGTTGCCAACTTTGCTTCACCCTCCTTATTCGGCACGACCGCCATGGGCAGCTTTCCGGTTTTATCGAAATGCTCCATGTACTCTTTAGTGAACGCCTGAAACCTCCCCTCTGTATCAGGGTGTTCGTGTGTAAACTTTTCGAGCTTTTCGAACGCGCTATTGATCTCTCCGCGCGTAAATGCCTGCACTGCACTCAAGTAATCTTTATCTTGCTGACGGATGATGTCGTTATTCGTGGTGTAAGCCATCCCACCTTTCATCATGGTCGAGAAAATTCGTCCGGCCTCGATAGAGCCCAGCTGCTTATCGTCACCAATGAATAAAACCCTTACGCCTTTACTCTGATTAGCAAGACGTACCAGCATTTCCGTATCTCTTGCGTTGAGTAGAGTGGTTTCATCAACTACCCAGAGCTGCTTTCCAGAGAGTTTGATTTTTTCATTTTCCGCTTGTACAAGAAAAGATTTAACGGTTTGAGACTGGATACCAAGCTCGTTACCTAAGTTTTCCGCTTGCTTACCGTTTGGCGCCATTCCTTTTACGTCATAACCGCCCTTCCTTGCTAGTTCGGCGATGGGTGCAGCTAGATAGGTTTTACCGGTCCCTGCAAATCCTTGTAACCCGATGTATTTATCTGTCGAGCGAGTGATGTCAGAGAAACTTTTACTTTGACTTTGCGTGAAGCTCATGACGTCTTCAACATGAGCAATGTCTTTATCTGAACCAAGCGGCTTAAACTTACCTTTTCCTCGCTCAATGTTATCCAGCACATTTAGCTCACGATTTATCGCCTCTTGAGTTGTCAGCATGCCTTTTTCTGCCGAAGACGGTAGCAATAAACGCTGCTCAATCATTTTATCTTGGGCAGCCAAGACATCCTTAATAGAGAAACGGCCACCTGAGTACTTTAATGTCGCCTCTATGAGCGCAAATGAAGAGAAAGCCTGTTCATTATGAGCAAGGATATCCCTGGCCAATAAAAGTTGCTCATAGGCAGTTTGAGGGACGCCTGACGAACCATCCGAGTGACTTTCATTATTCGATTCAGGTTTACTGCCCTGTCCTTGAGGCGTATCCGTATTTTCGTCAGCATGCTTGGTATCAGATGCTTGTGTATCGTCCTTTTTTTCGCCATCAACTTTCGGGCTCTTTGGCGAAACCGTGGAGTCAACATGTATCTCCGATCTAGGGCCAGCACTAGGTGTAGACGTTTCCACTCCTCGGGCTTCACGTTTTTCATTAACCAATTGCTCAAAGTCCATGCCAGATTCCTTAGCGCGCTGGTCCCAGTTTTCCAAAATAGTCTGGGTTGGCGTGTCCTTTTTTGGCGCTCTTGTATTGGTCGCGGCTTCCGCCATTTCCTCGGCGGTTGATAGCCCGTGCGCTTCTGCATACGCTTCGATTTGTGCACGACGTTGAGAAAATAAATCGATGTGCTCTTGTGAAATTTCACTCAGCTCGAACGTCCCTTTTTTGTTATCCCATACAGGGGTATAACCTAATTCTTTTGAGAGCTCAGCGAGCTTACTCCGATAGACAAGCCCGACTAACATCTTACTGTTATACAAATCTCTTGAATAAACTGACCGCCATTGTTCTTCGGAGGTGGCCGCTGCATTCATAACGACGTTGTGCGTGTGTAATTGAGGGTCTTGCGTGCGATTCGTAGTGTGAGTAAATTGCGCGACAATAGAATTGGGCACTTCGAGGTAGGCATGCCCTTCGTCAGTCATAGTTTGTGAGCGCAGCACCTGAGACTCAACAAACGACAACGCTTCTTTTACAGCTTCGTGGTGCGCATCCATCAACGCTCTGTCACCGCCAATGAGCGCAAGAATTGATATCGACTTAGGTGCAGACAAGGTGAGATCCCATCCTGGTTTATGCACCATTTCACCGTTGAGCATGCGGCCTAATTGCTGACCATTTGGCAGCTTACCTTCCAGAATTTCAGCGAAGAGTTTAGGGTCAATTTCACCATTGAGCCCTAACATTTCAGCCCCCTTACCAAACCATTGACTCTTTACATCAACGTTCTCTTCGCCTTTCGTGTAGTAATCCGCTTTTGAGTAATACTTACCCGCTTCACCCGATGAACCAATATCTTTGATTGAAAGCATCTCCTTCCCCTTTTTTAACGGCCATCGTTCATGTCAAAATCAAGCGGTTCCATTGACCAACTGCGCAGGTCATCCTGCGCTTGACGCTCCGCCTTTTCCGCCTCAATTTGCTGGTCATTTGGAATGTCAAAAGAGCCAAGCGGATCAACATGTTTACTAGTAGTTTTTTCTTGCTCTTGTGCTTTTTCTGGTTGGTTAAATCGATCGGGGGATTCATCCACATCGCCAGTTGCACGATTACGATTTGGGTTGGTCACAATGTCATCCAACCGGTGCAACTTATCTGTGTCCTCAACAAACGGATCAGCGACGGATTTGCGTTCTTTATATTTGAGCTCAAACTTGGATACCGGCAACCCTTTACCAAAGCGAATGTAGCCATGTAAATCTGGCAGCGCTTGTATTTCAGAGGGAAGAACTAATTCACGTAAATGGCGTTGCTGACCATGCTGTTGTCCATCCCTAACATCGGATGCGCCGTAGGACAGATTACTGGTTGACTCATACATGTCTGCTTTGCCCAATTGTTTGGACGCATACTCAGCAGACGCATTGTTGTTTTGCCGGAAAAAAATATGTGTTGAACAGCTATCCATAAGTGCGTCCAATCCATTGGGGCCGTAAATATTGACGGCCTGTTTAGCGCCCTGAAATCCAATCACAGCACATCCACCATACTTACGCATTTCTGCTAACGTGTTTGGTAGCGTTTCAATTTTGTCGAGCGTATGGAGCTCATCGAACCACAGCCATAGGCGACGGTTGATGTCATCATCTAGCGAAAGTATCGAACTGGATGCAATCTCAAGCCAACTCGTAATCAAAGGCTTCAGTGAAGCCTCTTGGTCTTTGTTCGACGTTATAAATATCCAACCGTTATGGTCTTCGCAATGCACCCAATCACGAATAGAGAAGCCTTGCGTTTTGTGATCTTCAAACAGCAGGAATGCTTGTAGCTTTGTCACGATGACGCCACGCAAACTGTTTGTCTGCTTAACCACGTCCTTATCTATAAGTGTTTGCGCCAATGTGTTTGAACACAGGTCAACCAACTCATCGACCGAGCAGGTTGTTACCTTTTCTGTTATCCGATGCAAAGACGGCATTTCACGCTTTGCTTCTTTCATGGCCAGCGCCACGAAAATCATACGCGGCGCTTCATACCAGAAGGGGTCGCCAGACTGTTTAGGAAACAGAATATTCGCAACGCGATCATAATCATGCTTATGATGACACTCATTAAAGAGTGACCAAGGCGCACAGCGCGTATCTAAGGGATTAAGAATGATATCCCCTTCCCTATAGAACTTTTTCAATATCGTGCCGCTACGGTCGTTTATAATGGCACGCTCTCCACGTTTTCTTGCGGCGTCACAAAATTCCATATAGAGCTGTGTTTTTCCTGAGCCAGGCGAACCAAAAACAGCGAACCCTTGTATCTCAAATGGCTTGGGTACAGTGACGCCTCCGACATTCACATCACCTGGAGCAAAATCACGTTGGTACATTTTAATTTTTGACAAACGCTTTAAGTGAGCAGCCATTTCTTTTGCTTCAAACAGCTCTCCCCCACGAATCAATTCATTTTCAACCTGACTCTTACCTTTCCCTGTAAATAGGCGAAGAATGGCAATGATAGCCATAACAAAAAAGACGCCACTCACGATTGCAGCGATGGTCAAATTTTCGATAAACCTGTCAGCCCAATAGTTCACGCCCTCATCGACATAAATACTGTATGCAACAGCTTCAAATGCATCACCAAAATCACGAAAGTAAAGTATGGATTTTCGAGGCTCTTCGACAAACTCAACCAGATACCATGCCTGCACCCAGTTAAACCAAGCAAAGAATTCAACCTTGCTTGATTTGAAAACCATGACACCAACAAAACAGGCGATAAAAAATAAATTGCCGGCTCCGAATACCCACCAAAAGACCTGCTTAAACATGGCCACATAATGTTTGATTATCTGACCGCCACGAATTGCATCTACCAAGCCATTGCTGTTCACATTACTCATCTTTATTCTCACTTCTGGTTCTAGCAATCATGTGCTGTTTAAAGTCGTTCTCTGCACTCTCTATCAGGGGCTTTCCTCTTTCCTCGCCAATCACAGCAAGTAGCTTTCTCAAATATGCAAATGTGCGAATGAGCACTGCTTCGTTCTTTAATGACTGAGAAGTGAGTTTGTTTGATAGCTTGGGAAAGTCGTTGAGTGAATCAGCGATGGTGTGAAGCAGCTCGTTTGTCTCATTAACATCGGCAAGAATGATTTGAGCGCCTGCCATACGAATGGCTAAGTTCACCGCATCGGATTCCGTTTTTATAACGTGACGTCTTTTGAGCAGCCCCAATATTCGCTTGGAGTCCGCATCAATTCGTATCTTATTTCGTGTATCTGCCGCAGCCATAGAGACCCTTACCGTTTTGTCCCACCCGTAACCCTTGATTAAAAGCTTATCACAAAATATGTGTAGTTCTATATACACACCTAAAAATAAAAACAAATTACCAATTTGTCCCACCCTTAACCCACGCCCCGCGTGGGTTGGCACAAAAAGGATGCACATCCATCAGGTGTGACGAAATCTTCCGCCGCAGGACAAAAGGCTGAAGATATGAAAAATCCCTTTATTTTATGGGTTTCCGCACTGTTTCAGTTCGCGGAATTTTCAGGCGAAGCCTGGAAAAACCATCGCCAAAATAAAGTAGGATTGCGCTCTCTTAACTGGAGAAATCCACCAAGGATATCCAGTAATGATTTTATGTTATTGCGCTATTGTGTTGCATTAATGTGTATGTAGACATACACTTCAAAGGTCGGTGAAAAGTCATTTTTGCGAGTAAAACGAGGAAGAAAATGTCAGTATTTGAGCGAAAAATTAAGCGTAATTGGTCGGTGAAGGTGCAGTCCACCGATGAACATCGAGAGCGTTATGAGCGTGTACAACAAGGGTTGAAAGACCTCGATCCAGACTTGTCGTTTAGTCTGGAATCAGGTCTGGAAGAGCAGGTTGAAGTGCTTTTGAAAAAAGCAGAAAAGGAGCTTTTGCAACTGCAAAAAGCGGCTAAAAAAGACAAGGAAGCGCCCAGCGTACAGCCTCATAAAACCGAAACGCTGGACTCAGAAAGAGTCAGTGTAGGTACCCAGCAAGCGGTGACTGCTTAGCAATAAATCGGGGCGAAGCCACGAAACTAGCGCCACACCGTGGCGCTTTTTTTTGAAAAAATGGCACGCTATTCTTACTCAACACTGTGAGAACCAAAGCGGTGAAGCAGTGCCAAATGCACGATAGAGATGTTGATAAATGCGCAAGAAAAGCGTGGCAACGTACGCGCTTGAAAAGCGCCAGGTTGCCACGCGGCGGCGTTAATTGAAAAGCTTTTTAACCGTCTTTTAGTGCAAACAAAAATTGGCGAGGGCTGTTTGCGTACACCTTTGTTTCCCCTGTGATCCTGTGTACACCAATCAAAGAACAAAGCGCTGTTTTCATCGACGCATTGAAAGCTTTTACGGTATCAGGATAAAGAAACAATGCAGGCGAATTCTGTGCGCCATAGCAATACAACCCGCTATAAATAGTTGCATCGTCGCCTTTACCTGAACACAAATCGCGATGACTAGGATACAAAACGCCTTCCGCATCTGGTCGATTAATCGGTATAGGCGCATTATCTGTAAGCCATATTTTACCGTTAAGGCTTAATGTAAAACCGGCTGTATATGGTGGCCAGTGCCCCTCTCTTTGAGGTGTGTAATTTGATAGGTTTGTTACCCAGCAGGCACGTTGAAAGTACGTGATGCGCTTTTGAATATGCGCAACACAATCAACCAAAAACGCTTTTTTGTTCTCATTATTACCCGCTCGACGAATAGCGTTATCGGTGTATTTCAGAAGGTTAAACAAGCCGCTCAAACTCGCATTTTCTATACTAAGTTCAAGCAACGAACCTTGGTAGTGCTCAACAATTACTGTAGATGTTGTCATACGTTAAATTCCATCTGGACGATAAAAAATACCCAAGTACGTTAACGCACCTGGGTGATCAACTAACTGGAAAACCATCTCAACACGATATAAAGAATGGCCATCCCCAGACATAAAAAGACAATGATAATCGACTCCCGAACGTCTGATTTTTTCATCTCGTTAAGCTGGTCTTTCCATGGTTTTATTTTTGTCTTCATGAAAAAATGATGAACCCTGCCCCGTGGGACAGGGCCATTCCTGTTAAGTTTTAGGGATAAGTCCAAAGTGCATAAGGACTGTGGTAATGAGCGATAAACCCGTAATAGTGGTTGTTACTTTCATTACCTTACGGGTGAATTGCTTGTGTCGAATTTGCTCTTTTATAAGCTCCAACTCTGCCTCACGCTTCACCGTTTCGACTTCTAACAACGCAATCTCAAGGGTCAGTTTATCAAGCGTTTTCTTCCTGATTTCTCGCTCAACAGAGTTCATTGATTTCATAAGAACGTCCTCTCCCCACGGTTGATTTGATGTACTTTCAAAGTCGGGGAATCCTTTAAAAGACAAGACAAATAATACCATTAAAGGGTTGTTAAAACAACCGATAAAAGGGTAATGTATAGACTGAAAAGCGATCAAAAAAATGGGGATATAACCAAAGTTCATAAGTCAAAAACGCGCTTTAAAATTGATGTTTTTGTGAGGGCGGGCGCGTGTGGGGCGCTCCCCACGCTCTTGATTTACCGCACGTATCCAGACGTTTTTTAGGTCTGTTTTATTGTATTTTTAAGATGCTTCCGCTCGGTCGTGAGACTGCAATAGAGCATGTTCGCGCTGCTATGCAAAAGCAGTTTTTTGGCCGAAGGCCACTTTTGCATAGCGGTGCGGTTATGCTCGCATTCTCACATTTAGACCGAGAAAGGAGCATGAAAATACAATAAAACGTTTCAAAAATGGGATACGTGCGGGCTTGCTTTTGCGTTAGTGGCAGTCACCCGAAGGGCGAAAACAAGCAGTGCTTTTCTGCTTGGTTGAGTGCGCAGCATGACAGAACGGCGCGAAGCGCAACGCCCTTAATACAATTCAGAATGGGAGGCTAAAACAGCCACACGAAAATCTCATTTATTGCAATAAAAATGCCCTTGTCAGGGCAAAAAAAGGCGTCTAATAGACGCCGCATTCGGCTTGCCGCATTGACATCTGCGTATACAAATCGCGGATGTTGATGACGATTTCTTTGGCATGTCCCCACTGGGCTTGGGGAACCTCTCGGAGAATGAATCCAAGTAGATTTTGCGCCTGCTCTTCGTTGGCTTCGTCGCCCAGCATATCGACGTAAAGTTGTAGCTGATGGAGGGGGTTGTAGTGTTGCATAGCGTTTCCTTATTGGTTGGATGTTTTTTAGCTTGTGACACGTCTAGACGCCGGCGAGAAAAAAAAGCAAACAGCTTTGTGGGGGACCAACATATGAAACTTTGAGCGCAGCGAAATAGTTGAATGTTGGGAAAAGCTGTTTGCTTTTTTGTAGCGTTGGCGTAGTGTCACCAACAAGCTAAAAAAACAAACATCCAACCAATAGGAATATGCAACACACCCCTTCCATCCGCTGCAACTTGATATGTTGGGCGCCGCAGGAACGAGGCGCTAAGCAGTTGGATTATTCTTAGTCTTCCCCTGTGGGGATGACTAAGAAAGCATTCAGTATCACTGAATGCTTAAAGGCTGTTAGTGCTCGTTGTTTTTGCGTTAATGGCAGTCACCCGAAGGGCGAAAACAGGCAGTGTTTTTCTGCCTGGTTGAGTGCGCAGCATGACAGAATGGCGCGAAGCGCAACGCTCGTTTATTGGTTTAAATAGCTATCGCGAATAAACTCAAGCGTACCGGTAAATTCATCAACAGTTAGGACAGTATACGCCTCGTCAACCTTACCTACACTGTGTACTAAAGGAGCTCCAGCGGTACTGATCAACGCTTGCTTAAACGCGTTATTTTGATTGAACAAAGCAAAGTAAGCATCTCTTATTAAGGCTTTGTAAGTGGCACTAAATCGGTCTATTGGTTCGCCTTGCCAGTATAGAGTGTGATCAAGGTACCACTTCCTTTTTTGCCCTGCTCGCTTAGCCTCTATCCCATACATTTGTTGTATCCGCCATTGTTTTTCAGGCTTGCTAAATTTAAGGCTTTGTAAGAGTCCTTCCATCGATGCGCAGGCTCTCCCTCTGAATATAAAAGCATGAGGATAGAAGTTGCTCAGCGACTCCCAGGGTGGCTGTCCAATATCAACAATCATCCTTTACCTCACCGCATAGAATTGCGTAGTCAGTGGCACTGATAGAACGCATGCCCCCCATCAATGCGACCCCCCATTTTTTATGATTGGCCGGAATAAAGGACAATTGACGTAATTGACTTCTGACATCGACAGGCCTTTCAAAACGTACGACGTTTTTTAATATAAGGACTCTGTTCGGTACTCCATCCAGCATAAGTGGAAATCGTTTTTTATGTGCAGAATTCCACAGCTCAACGCCGTTAACCTCCGCCTTAGCAATCACATGCTTGCAGTCTGCTTCATCGCCTGCCAGGTATATCAACACACGATGGCCTGCTTGAACCATATGTTGGCAGCGTGTCCTTTCATACAGTGGCCAGAGCATGTTATCCAGCAATGCGTTAGCGCATTCTGAAGCACTTAAGAGCCGTTCAGAGTTATCAAAGCCGGCTTTTTTAATGAGTATAAAGTGCTCTCTTTGTTGTGGTTTCATAGTGCCCCCTTACGCGCTTTTGGCGGGCGCGTTAGCGCCACGGCCATAAGTGCGGATGACATGAGACACGCTCACCTCATCACTTAAGGGGATCACTTGCTCTTCACTGAACAAGCAACACATGGGATAAAAGGCATATTCTGACGCGGTACCGTCGCCGTTCGCGCTTCGACCGTTGCAAGGCTTGCCCCATATGCGAACCGACCGAGAGTTGCGTTTCACCTGGAAGCCTTCTCGCTTCCAGTCGTCAAACCGCAGCAACACTTGTGCGCCGGTGTTAGCATAATGCTGTTCTAGCAAAATCTGATTAATTGAGACGTCTTCACCGGTTTCGAGTAACCGTTGACGCTGGATAGCTTTTGCGCGTTTACTTTGTGTGATCAGTAATTGACGCGCCTGTTTACTGGCTTGTGTCTGTTTCATTTGTCACTCCCGACGTTTACCGGCCTTGGGATGGCCATGTGTTAAAGGTTAATGTTGATTACGTAAAATATGCTGTTTTACCTGGTCAGTTAAAACCCGCCCGCTCACATCCTCGTATAGGCGGAAAAGCGCCTCATTGATAGGGCCAATGTTAAGGTTGCTTGCTCTGCACGAACGTTCCCAATCAGTAAACATCCGCGCTTCTTCTTTCATTTTTTCGTCCATGTGCATACGTAGGCTCTCTTAGTAGATCGAGTTAAACGGGCCGGCCACGTCTTTTGAAAAACGGCCATTAAAATAGTTATCTGTGTCATAGATTTGCGCCTTCAGAGCGTCTAACCCGTCATTGACGTGAACATCATTCGCATCGGTGCCGGTTGATGGTTTAGGCACAAAAACATGCCCGCCATGCAGCTGGACAGCGACCGCGCACTTGTATACGCCGGTGTTGCCACAGTGGTGTTTTTGGTTATCGTTATCAGCGACGTGGACGCGTTTTACCATGGGCAGAACGTGTGCTAACGCGCCGCTTACCGGTTCTATATTGTGCGCATATAAGCACACGATAACCGTGCGGCCTGTCGCGGCATGCATTGACAAGCCTGTGGCCAATCCCTCACAGATATAGACCATCTCTGTCTCATCATTGAGCGGACCAAGGGCAAAGAAATAGCCGGTAAGGTCTTTATCAATGGTTTGCTTTTTATTGGTGTCACATCCTTCAGGCTTCTCGTTATAAATGCGTTGGAATCCGCCCAGTTCCCCATCGAGGTTATACAAAGGGAAACAGGTGAAATAGCCGTGATTATCCAGGCCAATACGGATATCAAACGCTTTAGCCACATCGCCAACCTGCTTACGGTTTAGGTATAAACTGAACGTTTTAGGTGCAGTGAGTGCGCGCATGGTTGGGAATTGCTCGATTTCGCGCGCTTGTTCTTGTGCAACCCATTTCGCATAGTTGGCTTGTTTTAATGCGTTTTCTTCCTCACGTGCTTTGAGCTCTTCGCTGGAGACTTTGCGCTTAGGCGTTGGAATGGTGCGATTAGCTTTGTATTTGTCATAGGCGTCAAACAATAACCCCAGTGGGTTAAATTTTCTGGATGGCCGCTGATAGGTATTTTGCATGCACGCGAACACAAGTACCGGATATTCGAATGAATCGCCGTCTTTTTCAAACCGCTTTTTGAGCCCAGACACGTAGGTCCGGCGCGCATCCGCTTTCTCCAGGTTAACAATGGCCTTGCTGTTATCTTTTTGCCCATTGTAATTCAGGTTGTTTTTTGTTTCGTTCCAGTTAACACGGCACTCGCTCGCCATCTCGCTGATTTCTTCATTGAAGTATTCCGCGATCGTCAGGTGATTTGACCCGATATGTTTTTTCACGAACTCTACAAAACGCAAAAGGGGTTGCTGTGCCATGTCGCCTCCTATGTGTATGTTTGATTACACACCAATATAAACCAAAAGACTATTGCGGTAAGCCAAAAGAGACCTTTTCACCATCAGCTGACAACCAACGAAGGTTATGACGTGCAGCAACGTGAAACTGTGCGGGGTACACTCTATCGCCAACGCATGGCACGTGTTTATCGCGCATGATGATGGCAATATGTCCCTGGAGGGTTTCATGAATGTGAATGGTTGGACGTAATGCCGGCGAGGTGGCATTAAACGAGTCAAGCATCTCAACACAGGCGTTTTTCTGCGCTTCATTTAGCGGGGTAACATCAGGATCAGCGTGCAAAAATTTGGCTTTCATTGGTCTATCTCCTCCCCACAAAAATGGATATTGAGGAGGCTGGGGAATTCCTCACTCAATATAAATAGTGTATCATCTAAAGGTTGTAAAAACAACCTTAAGCGCGTTTTTTATCCTGGATTTCTTCAATAATGTTCAACGGAATATTATGTTCAGTGGATAGTTTAACCAACAGTCCAACGATGAGGTCAATATACTTCTTACGATTTTCTATTACATACAACTGGTTGAGCATGATTTGCGTAAACGGCTCCATTTCCCTGATCAGTACGTTTTCAGCTTGTACCAGCAAGTTTTCAGCGACTGCGAACGGGCATCGGTGCTGGCCCGCTACAACATGCCCATGTTTTGCCATTTGTGCCTTATGCCAGGCATACATCTTCATGGCGGTTTCGTCATCGGTAAGGTACAAGGAATCCCAGCGAGTCACGGGCTTGCCCGCTGGAGAAGGACGGGCACACTGTTTGTATAGTTCTCTGTCTTCAACGACGGGCTGAAATAGCGCTAAAGCTTGCGAACATACGTTTTCAAATAAGGGGGTCATCATGTCCAGGTTGGTTTTTAAAAATAGGTATGACTTCAGGGCTGGTAACAAGCCATTTTTCAGCGTGCCATTTTCAAGCAATGCATTGGGTGATGTAATCATTTTTAACGCTCCTCCCCACGGTTAGAAAGATGTCGAAAGGACTCGGGGAAAGTCTCAATCAACCCGTAAATAATAGCATGAATAAGGTTGTACAAACAACGCTAAAACCCGCATTGTTTAGGCCAATTAGTGATCAAAAAAGGCGTGTTATAACCAATGATCATAAGGGTATTTCCCGCTTTTTCGG